>Ga0160433_100153_pt1 | contig 59547 bp, 41 predicted proteins | sample HID1972K_E0MG_FD_108235 | JGI IMG/M metagenome (GOLD analysis project Ga0160433, IMG submission 108235) | Enriched pill bug-associated microbial communities from UW Madison campus, WI, USA - HID1972K_E0 MG | ecosystem: Host-associated > Arthropoda: Insects > Digestive system > Unclassified ...
GCTATTGCGGCCATGACCATTATGTCGGCTATATTTCGCTCGACGCGCTGGGCGATCCGAGCGAGCCGAGCCATATCCTGCGGGCCGTTGCGCCACTGTTCGCCTCGGCCGATATCAAGGCGCCCGTTGTGACCTTGCTGCCGGCCGCTGCGCGTCTGGCCGGGACAACCGAAGGCGATTTCCTCGCGACGCAAGGCAGCTTCGTCCATCTACGTCATGTCCGCGCGATCGAGGAGACCGAAAGCGACTGGGTCTCGGTGGCCGAACGCTACCTGCACGCCCCCTATGTCTGGGGCGGTCGGGGTCTTGGCGTGGATTGCTCTGGGCTCGTCCAGATGGCGCTGGCAGCCTGCGGCATTGCCGCGCCGCGCGACACCGACCAGCAGGCGCAGGCCGTGGGCGAGGCGCTGGGCGACAATGCGGCGCTCCGACGAGGCGACATTATTTTCTTCCCCGGCCATGTGGGGCTGATGATGGACGGCGAACGCCTGATCCATGCCAATGCCCACGCGATGGCCGTCACCATCGAGCCGCTTGTCGACGTCGTCGCACGGCTCAAGGACAAGCACGAGCAGCCGGTGACAGGCCGGCGCAGGATCACATCATGACAACCAAGGTTTTTATCGACGGGGCGGCCGGCACCACCGGCATCCAGATTCGGGAGCGGCTGGAAGGCCGGAACGAGTTCGATCTCATCACGCTTGCGGAAGAAGCGCGCAAGGACGACACCGCCCGTGCTGACGCAATCAACGCGGCGGATATCGTCATCCTCTGCCTGCCCGATGATGCTGCGCGGCAATCCGTGGCAATGATCGCGAATGACACCACGCGCGTGATCGACGCCTCGACCGCGCACCGTGTCGCCGATGGCTGGGTCTACGGCCTGCCGGAAATGTCCGGCCGCGAGGTCGTCGCGAACGCGCGCTTCGTGAGCAATCCCGGCTGCTACTCGACCGGCTTCATCGCCCTGGTCGCCCCGCTGGTGAAGGCTGGGTTACTTCCTGCGAATGCGCGCCTCACCTGCAATGCCGCATCGGGCTATTCGGGCGGCGGCAAGGCCATGATCGCCGAGTTCGAGGGCCCAAACGGCCCACCGACCGCCTGGCGGACCTACGCGCTGACGCTCGGCCACAAGCATGTGCCCGAGATGCAGGCACGCTGCGATCTGACGCATCGGCCCCTCTTCGCGCCCGCTGTCGTGCCGGTCTACTCCGGCATGGTCGTCGACGTGCCGCTGCAGCACGCGATGCTGGCGGATGGCGCCGACGCACAGGCGCTCCGTTCCGCGCTGGCAGAGCACTATGCCGGATCGCCCATCGTTTCCGTGGCGGACAGCCATGAGCCCGCGACGCTGGAAATCGAGCTGCTGAAGAACAAGGACAGCATGCGTCTGTTCGTCTTCTCCGATGCGAAGAGCGAGCAGATCCGCCTGGTCGCGGCGCTCGACAATCTCGGCAAGGGTGCGTCGGGCGCGGCCGTGCAGAACCTCAATCTCATGGCGGGCCTGCCGGAAACGACGGGCCTGCGCCTTTGACCCTTTAGCCCTGCGGCTTTGACATTGTGATTCCCGGCCGGCCTCCTATCTCTGGCGCATCAATCACTGCCGAAAGGATGCCCCATGAGCGCAACAGCGACGCTGGCCGGGGGGTGCTTCTGGTGCACCGAAGCGGTCTATCAGAATCTCAAGGGTGTCGAAGCCGTGGAGAGCGGCTATATCGGCGGCGCCGGGGCCGGCCCCACCTATGAGGAGGTGTGCTCCGGAACCACGGGCCACGCCGAAGCGATCCGCATCACCTACGATCCTGACGTGATCGGTTATGCAGACCTGCTCGACATCTTCTTCGCCACGCATGATCCCACGACGCTGAACCGGCAGGGCAACGACGTCGGGACGCAATATCGCTCGGCCATCTTCCCCCACGATGCCGAACAGGAAGCCGAGGCGCGCGCCGCCATCGAGCGGGCGCAGGCCGACTGGGCAGACCCGATCGTCACGACGATCGAGGCCGACGCGCCTTGGTATCCCGCCGAGGATTATCACCAGAAATATTGGGAGCGAGTCGGCACCCGCAACCCCTATTGCATGGCCGTGATCCCGCCCAAGCTCCAGAAGCTGCGCAAGGGCTTTGCGGAGCGCTTGCAGGCCTGATCGCCCCTTCGCTCCACCACGCCGGCGCAAATTCTCCGCTGCCTGTCGCAAGCGCCATTGTGCCGACGCATCGACCCGCCGAGCCTGCCCGAGATTTTATCAGGGAGCGGGTAATGACCAGACTGCACGGCGCGCTTGCCCTTGGCCTTTGTGGCCTGACTTCGCTTGTCCTTTCCGGCTGCGTTGCGCGCACGGCATATAATGTCGCGCGCGCGCCGGTGCAGGCGGGCGCTCAGGCGGCTGACTGGGCTACCGTCAGCACGGACGAAGCCGACCGGGAGCGGGGCCGCGAGCTGCGCCGGAAATGCCGGGAGCGCCACGACCCCTATTATTGCGAATAGCGCCCGCGCCCCAGCCGGCGCTGATCAACCTTCCCAGATCTCGCTCGCCAATTCGGGACGGCGCGGCACATAGCGGGGCGGACGCGGCTTGCGGACCGCCCGCGATTCTCTGATGGCGATAGCCGCCATCAGAGGCGCGCAGAAAAAGCGCAGCGCCAGGCTTCCAAGAGCCAGGAATGACAGGAGCGCCATTCCTGTCCCGATCAGGCCGGACGCGACGAGGCAAGTGAAAGCGAGCGCGAGGCAAATGCTTCCGGCGATCGTCTCGGGACGCGTGGATGCAAAGGGCGATTGATCCGAGAGCCCAGCAAATTTGGGCGTGCGCCGCCAGGCGAGCGGCTTATTGGAAAGGCCGGCCAGCCCAGCGACCAGGACGACATAGCTGAGGGACGCGCGAGCGATTTCGGCCCGGATCATGGCTTCGGTATCATTGCAGCCGGAGAGGCGATAGCGGTGGATAAGCCGCACCCACCAGGTCACGCCACCCAGCAGCATGAGCAGCCCCGCGATAGGCGGCACCTTCACCGGCTCCATCGCGCCGGTCGCAAGAGCCACGAGCATGATCAGCATGCTGCCGATGCCCACGACGAGCCCGGCAAGCGTCTGCAAGGGCGCAAGACAACGCACGACTTCCAGCAGCTTCGTCCAGCCCGGCAATCTGGGCGCGAAAGGCGCGGGCAGGAACCGCCGCCAATGCCGCCGAAGCTGCTGCACGGGCCCGGCCGTCCACCGGAAGCGCTGCTTCTTGTAGTCGTCGAACGTATCGGGAATGAGGCCGCGACCGAAGGTTTCGCCGAAATAGAGGCCGGCATAGCCTACCGCGCGCAGGCGCACAGAGACTTCTGAATCCTCGGTGAGGCACCATTCCGCCCAGCCGCCTGCCTTGCGGAGCGCTTCCTTGCGGAGCAGGCACATGGTGCCGATGGTGAAGGCTCCGCCATATTCGCTGACGCCGGGATAATCGACCTTGTTGACCGGCATATACTCCCAGTAGCAGGCCGAGAGATAAGCATTATCCTGATAGTCCCGATAGTCGTGCGGGGTCTGGATATAGCCGAGATTGGGGTCCGCGAAGAACGGCGCGAGCCGCGATAGAAAATCGCTACGCGAATAATAGTCCGCGTCGATGACGCCGATGAGTTCGGCGTCCTGCGCCGTATGTTCCAGGAGGAAGTTGAGCGCGCCGGCCTTCGCACCCGGCAGCGGGTCCACATGGAAGAAGCGAAAGCAATCCTTCCCGAGCCGCGCGTTGAGGCGCGCGCAATGCGCTTCGAGCGGCCGCCAGAGCGCCTCGTCCTTGGTGTTGTTGTCGCAGACGAGAACTTCGAAATTGCCATAGTCCTGCGCCGCGAGCCGGTTCATCGTTTCCATCACGATTTCGGGCGGCTCGGCATAGCAGGCCAGATGCAGCGACACCTTGATCTGCGGCCCGGCGAGATCGGGCGAAGGAACGGCGACCGGCAGCCGCCAGCGCTCGTGGGTCAGCACGGCTTCACGCGCGATGCTGGCAACCAGATTGGCAAGGAACGCGAAGAGCACGAGAGCCAGCGCCGTAAAGGACAGCGCTCTCAACAGCGGCGGCAAGCCAGCTTCCAGGATGAACAGCGTGCCCCACAAGCTGGTCACCGCGCAGCCCGCCACAACGCCGGTGAGCCACAAAATGCCCGGCATGCTGAACCGATTGAGGACATAGCGCGCCACTGCCGCCGTAGCGAGACAGGCCAGGAAGATCGGCATCGCCCGGAACAGGTCCGCCGTCACGAACCAGGTGGCCCCGAGCGCACCGACGGAAGCGATCGCCAGCTCATGCGCTTCCTGCGAAATCGGCCGGGTCAGGCGATGAGGCGCCGATACCGCCCGCAATGTCAGCAAAGCGGCCAGCAGGGTGAAAAAGGCAATGAAAATAAGTGAGGAATCGAAGTCAGCTCTGGACAATACGACCAACTACTTAGTCCTTTTCTATCTCTCGCGCTGTTCTTTCAGCTTTTGCGCGAGTGGAGCGCCCTGTATTAGGTCAGAGCCTCTAGAGAACCACCGGAATGCTCAAAGCACCGAGCGACAAACCGTGCATGGACAGCCATTGTCGGACTTCAAAGCGCCTTAGCGCGTGTCCATTCGGCAAACCCCGCAACCGGAATCGCCAACCGCCGACCGGCCCGTAAGTTTCCGCCAGTGCGTTAAATGACCTGACTTCCCCGGTCGGCCGTGCTCAGGCAGCGGCGCGGCGCAAGCGGTCGTTGATCGCGATACCGATGCCTTCCTCAGGCACAGGCGCAACGGAAATGGCAAGTGCGGCGCTTTCATCTGCTTCATGCAAGGCGGCAAACAGATTGGCCGCCGCTTCCACCAGATCACCCTGGAGGCTGAGGTTACGCTGGCAGGCCCCTGCCCCAAAGCCGATGTGAAAATGGCCTTCCGAAGGGCGAACACAATCGAGCACCACCGGTTTTGACGGGGCGTAATGACTTTCGAGCTGACCGGGCGCGCTAATTTCAGAGCCCGCCTCCGGCCATTGGACAGGCAGCCCGGCAGCCGCCTCGATCTGGTCCGCCGCCACCGGGCCGGGTCGCAGCAGAAGCACCGCATCGTCAAGAGGCCGCACAATCGTCGATTCCAGCCCATCGCTCGCCGGTCCCGCATCGAGGATGAAGGGTATCCGCCCGTCCAGGCTGGCGAGCACATGGCTCGCCCGGGTAGGGCTGATCCCGCCGGAGCGATTGGCGGAAGGAGCAGCGAGCGGCACGCCTGCCGCAGCGATAAGCGCGCGCATGGCCGGGTGGGAGGGCAGCCGCACCGCCAGCGTCGGAAGCCCGGCGCTCGCCAGTTCGGCAATGGGGCAATCGGCGCGGCGGGGTAGCACCATGGTCAGCGCGCCGGGCCAGAAGGCCTGCGCAAGCGCCTCCGCCGCAGCGTTGAACACGACCAGCCGCCGCGCCATCTCAAGATCGCACACATGCACGATCAGCGGATTGAAGGCGGGGCGCGCCTTGGCGGCGTAAATCCGCGCTACGGCGAAATCACTCGTGGCATCGGCCGCCAGACCATAGACCGTCTCGGTCGGCACGGCGACCGGCTCGCCGGCCCGGATCAGCGCTGCGGCTTCGGCCAGGCCGGCACTGTCATAGCTGCGAATCCGGGTAGTGAGGAACCTGGAGAGAAGCGACATGCCCGCGCTATAGCTCCGCCCCGGCCTACAATGAAGCGAAGAAGCGCGGGCGGCTTCCTTCAGATGCGCGCACGCACCCTTCACGGCGGTGATCAAAAATGCTCTAGAAGCCCATCATGATCACACCGACCATTGAAGACCCCCTCGCGCGCATCGCGGCTGCCCTGGAGCGCCTTGCCCCGCCCCCGCCTGCTGCCGTCGATCTGGAAGCCCATGCCGCCTACCGCTGGGATGGCAAGGCGCTGAAGCCGGTCGAAGCTTTCACGCCCCTCGATTACCGGCTGCTCACCGGAATCGATGCGCAGAAGGATGCGTGCCTGGAAAATACGCGCCGACTGGCCAAGGGTCTCCCCGCTCACGATATCCTGCTGTGGGGCGCGCGCGGCACGGGCAAGTCCGCGACCGTCGCCGCCTGCGTGGGTGAAGTGCGCCGGGAAGGTCTGCCGCTGGCGATGGTGGAGATCGCCACTGACGATCTACGCAGCCTCGCCACATTGTTTTCCCTCCTCCGCGCAGCAACCCGACCGATCGTCCTATATATCGACGATCTGGGCTTCGATGGAGATTACGGGGCGGACGCGAGGGCGCTACGCTCCCTGATGCAAGGCGGCGCGAGCGCGCGGGGCAGCCATGTACGCCTTTATGCCACGTCCAACCGCCGCCACATCGTGCCGCGATCCATGGGTGAGCAGGACGATCCCATCAATCCGCGGGATGTGGTGGACGATCGGCTGGCCCTTTCGGATCGCTTCGGCCTCTCACTGGGCTTTCATGCGCTCGATCAGGACGCCTATGTCGCCATCGTGCAGCGCTATGCCGAGCGCTACGGCCTGGCCTGCGAGCCCGCGGCCGCGATCCAGTGGGCCACCCAGCGTGGCAGCCGCTCGGGGCGCGTCGCCTGGCAGTATATCGTGGAGCTGGCGGGACGGGCCGGGAAATCGCTCGACGAAGACTGAGCGGTTCAGGTCTGCGGCGCGGGTTCCGGAGCGGCATCGGGTGTGGGATTCGGCTCGGGCGCGGGCTCTGGCCGCTGCGGATTGCTCACACGCCAGATGACGCCTCCTACATCGTCGCTGACCAGCAGGGCTCCATCCGCGGCGACGACGACATCGACCGGGCGGCCCTGCGCCTCGCCGTCCTCGTTGAGAAAGCCGGTGAGAAGATCGACCAGCTTGCCTTGCGGCCGACCTGACTCGTCGAAGGCAACGTAAGAAACCTTGTAGCCGTTGGCCGGCTTGCGGTTCCAACTGCCATGCAGGGCCACGAACGCGCCATGGTCGAACGGCGCGCCCAGAGCGGAGCCGGGCGTGAAGACGAGGCCGAGCGGGGCGGTGTGAGCGCCCAGACCAAAGGCCGGCCGGCGGGTGTATTCGCGCAGATCGTTGCGCTCGGGCTGGACGCGCTTGTCGATATAACCGCCCCAGTAATTCCAGGGCCAGCCGTAGAATCCGGCGAATTCCACATCCGTCAGATAATCCGGCACGAGGTCGGAGCCGAGCATGTCGCGTTCGTTGACCACCGCCCAGAGCCCGCCGGTCCAGGGGTTCCATGCCAGATCGGTCGGATTGCGCAGTCCGCTGGCATAGATGTTGGATTCGCCGGCGCGCGGGTCGATCTCCAGCACCGCTGCCCGATAATCCTCGGCATCCAGTCCGCCCTCGGCGATATTGCTGTTCGAGCCCACGCCGACATAGAGCTTGCCGTCGGGCGACGCGGCCAGGCTGCGTGTCCAGTGGGAATTGGGCGAGTTGGCGGGGAGATTGCTGATCCGGCGGCCCTCGTCGCGGATTTGCGTGGCTCCTTCCTCATAAGGAAAGGCCATGAGACTGTCCGTATTGGCAACGTACAGCGTCTCCCCGACGAGCGCCATGCCGTAAGGCGAGTTCAGTCCTTCGAGAAAGACGTGCCGCTCCTCAGCGACGCCATTGCCGTCCGCGTCCCGCAGCAGGGCGATGCGATTGGCGGAAGGCCCACCGGCACCCGCCAAGCCGATCAGCTTCCCCATGATCCAGTCCTTGACCCCGCCCGCTTCGCGCGGAGGGCTGTTGGTCTCGGCCACGAGGATATCGCCATTGGGCAGGCGGAGCATCGAGCGGGGGTGATCGAGACCTTCGGCGAAACGCTGCACCGCGAGGCTGCCTGCCGGGACCGGCGCGGCATTCCCGGCCCATCCGACCGGCTTGGCAATGACGACGGTGGGAATGATCTGCCGGCGCGCAGCGGTGAATTCCGGCTCGCGGCCTTCCAGGGCCGCATTGGGCAATTGCGCGTTATCCGGGCGAGAGAGGTAGAACAACGTTCCGCCCACGGCGATCACGATCGCGGCGGCTGCCATCAGGAGATGTTTCTTCATCATTCCGAGTCCTACGCTCAGCCCTATCCCGACGCAACCGACGCATGCTGGCGGGCAATCACCGCGATCCTTTCCACCAGACAAACAGAGCCACCGCTATGCCGGCGGCCGCGCCTGCCAGAATGCCAATGGATGGCTGCCCGAAAAAGACACCGATGAGAGTGCCCAGAAGGATCAGGCCGGCAAGCGGCGCGCCGCCGCCCATGGGCGACTTGCCGCCCCCAGAAGAGAGATTGCTCATGGCCGTCGCCATGCCACGTCCAGCTTGGGGACGCTACCCAAAGCGCGCGCCGATCACAGCCGCGATGTCGGCCATCATGTCCATTGCCATCATTGGCGGCAGATCGAGAGAATGGTCTTTCTGTTCCAGGTCGAACAGACCCTGGGAACCTTGCACTGGTCTCCGCGTTCTCGGGCTGATTGCGACCGCCCGGCGCGTCGCCGTCCCCCCTCCCGGTTCATTTCACAGTCCCCGAAAATGAGCCGGGAGGGCGGTGACGTCCAGACGATCAGCCTAGCCCCGCTTTCGCGCGCTCTTCCGCGACCAGTTCTTTCCGCGAGAGCTTGCCGACCAGTGTTCGGGGCAGACTCACCCTGATCTCGACCTCGCAGACACGCTCGTGCTTGCCAAGGCGCGGATTGAGCCAAGCCTTCAGGCTCTCACCGTCGACGCCATCCGCCGCCTCGGGATGCAGAGTCACGAAAGCCTTGGGCATTTCACCACGATAATTGTCTGGAATGCCGATCACCAACGCCTCGCGTACGGCCGGATGGGTATAGAGAACCTCCTCAACCTGACTGGGAAAAACCTTGAAGCCACCCACCGCGATCATGTCCTTGATCCGGTCGACCACCCGAAAATAGCCATCCTCGTCGATGGTGCCCACATCGCCGGTCCGGAGATATCCATTCACGAACACGTCGGCGTCCGCCTCGGCATTCTGCCAGTATCCCTGCATCATCTGCGGTCCGGCCGCCGCGATTTCGCCTGGCTCTCCCGGCAATGCGTCGCGGTGGGGATCTTCCCTGTCGAGCAAGCGCACGCGCGTTCCGGGGATGGGCTGCCCGATGGAGCCCGCTCTGCCCGGCCTGTCATATGGATTGACCGAGATCACGCCACTGCTCTCGGTGAGGCCATAGCCTTCCACCAGCCGCGCGCCGGCCACGGCCTCGAACCGTTCCTTGAGCGGAAGCGGAAGCGGCGCGCCGCCGGAAATGCAGATCCGCAGCGAGGAGAGATCCGCGCGTTCCATATGGGGGCTGTCCAGAAAGGCCTGGAACATTGTCGGCACGCCCGGCAGCGACGTCACCCGGGTCCGCTGCACGGCCGCCAGAGCCTGCTTCACGTCGAAGCGCGGGAGCATCACGATCTCGCCGCCATTCCCCACGGTGCGATTGAGCACCGCGGTATTGGCGAAGACATGGAAGAACGGCAGCACGCCCAATATGCGATCTTCCTGGTCATGCCAGGGGTCGAGCATGTTCACCTGCCGGCAATTGGCGGTGAGGTTCTGGTGCGTGAGCATCGCGCCTTTGGGGCGGCCGGTCGTGCCGCCGGTATATTGCAGCAGCGCAAGATCGCGCTCCGGATCGAGGGCCGGCAACGGCACCGATCCGTCGTTGGCGAGCAGGGTGGAAAAAGGCAGGATGCGCGGATCGTGCGGCACCGACTCGTCGGCCGAACGATTGAACAGCCGGTAAAGCAGGGACTTGCCGGCCGGCAACACGCCAGCCACCGATCCCACCACCAGCCGGTTGATGCAGGAACTATCCAGCACCTCGCAAGCGGTGCCGAACAGCGGCTTGGCGGACAGCGTGACGAGCAGCGTGGTGCCGCTGTCCTCGGCCTGGTGCGCGAGTTCGTCGACCGTGTAGAGAGGGGAGAAATTGACCGTGATGGCGCCCGCCATCATCGCACCATAATAAGCGACGATATAGTGCGGCACATTGGGCAGATAGAGGCCCACCCGATCCCCGGGCGCAATGCCCAGCCCGATCAGCCCGTTGGCGAAGCGCCGGACGGCGTCGAAACATTCGGCATAGCTATATTTTCGCCCGTAGAAGTCGAGCAGCGGTCGCTCGCCATGCTTCTCCGCGCTCTTCCGCAGCATGTCGGGAAGCGAAAGGGGCGCGAAGTCCTGCGCCCAATCCACCGGATGATCGTAATGGTCCTGCCAGCCCCAGCGCTCTCTCTCCATGGGACGAAGCTATGCCATGGCGCGAAGTAAGGCAATGCATGCGCGGCGATGCCAGGTCGCCCGCGCTAGCGCCTTATGCGCCTTCGGAATCCTCGCGCTGGCGATTCATGAACTGCGCGGCTTCTTCGGCAAGCAATGCTTCCTCAGCGCGACGCTGGGCGTTCTCCCGCTCCTGACGCAGCTCTGCGATCAGCGCTTCGCGGTCGCCATCGAGGCGGTTATCGGTCGGCGCTTCGATGCCGGCCTTCTTGGCGGCCTTGGCGACCAGCGCATCCAGCTCGCGCTGCGAGCACAGGCCCAGCGTCACCGGGTCCTTGGGCTGGATATTGCTGATGTTCCAGTGCGAGCGATCGCGGATCGCCTGAATGGTCGTACGTGTCGTGCCGATGAGCTTACCGATCGCGCCGTCGGAAATTTCCGGATGATTGCGCAGGATCCAGGCAATACCGTCCGGCTTATCCTGCCGCTTGGAAACCGGCGTGTAGCGCGGCCCCTTGGTGCGGCGGACCGGATCCGGCCCCTTGAGCATCTTCAAGGTATACTCCGGATCGGCTTCGCCCTTATGGATCTCATCCATGGAAAGCTCATGGGCGCGCACGGGGTCGCGGCCGGTATACTTCGTGCCGGCGGTGTCATCCGCGATCGCCTGCACTTCCAGAATGTGCAGACCGCAGAATTCGGCGATCTGCTCGAAGCTGAGCGCGGTATTGTCGACCAGCCAGCTGGCGGTGGCGTGGGGCATGAGCGGCTGGGCCACGGCAATGTCCTTCTGTGCAAAATAGAAGGGCCACCCCTCGCGGGATGGCCTTATCCCGATTACAGATAAGCCATCGCCGCCGTCACGGCAAGCGTTCACGCGCATCGAACCGCGACCGGCAGGGTCGATTCTCAGGTCCCTCGCCGCTCAGGCCGCCCGCGGCAAGGCGGGCGCTTCCAGCCAGTGCAGGCTGTCGAGGAATTGCTCCGCGCTTCGCCGCCAGCCGAACTGCGCCGCATGAGCCACGCAATCGTCGCGCCGCAAGGCAAGTGCTCCGTCGACGGCCTTGTCCAGCCGTTCGTCAATTGCGCCGGCCTGCTCCGTCAGCACGTCGACCGGCCCCATGACGGGAAAGGCGGCCACTGGCGTTCCACAGGCAAGCGCCTCGATCATGACCAAGCCGAAGGTGTCCGTCCTGCTGGGGAACACCAACACGTCGGCGGAGCGATAGGCGGCCGCCAGGGCATCGCCCGTCAGCATGCCGAGGAAATGCGCTTGCGGATAGCGCACCTGGAGCGGCGCGCGGGCAGGCCCGTCGCCGACCACCACCTTGCTGCCCGGCACATCCAGCGCAAGAAAGGCTTCGACATTCTTCTCCACCGCCACGCGGCCGACATGGAGCAGAATGGGGCCGGGCATGCCTGCCATGGCCGGATGCGCGGCGCCTTCGGGATTGAACTGCGCCAGATCGACACCTCGCCCCCAATGATGCGTCTGGCTGATACCGGCGCGGTGCAGTTCCGCACGCACGGAGGGGGTCGCCGTCAGCACGGCCTTCGCAGGGCTGTGAAACCACCGGAAATATGGCCAGAACCAGTCCGCCGACAGGCCGGTCCGCCGCTGGACATAATCGGGGAAATTGGTGTGGAAGGCCGTGGTGAAAGGCCAGCCGTTCCGCAGGCACCAGCGCCGCGCGGCCAGGCAGAGCGGCCCTTCCGTCGCAAGATGAATCGCATCCGGCCCGAAATGGGAGATCATCCGGCCGATCGAACCGGGCGCGGTCATGGCCAGGCGGATTTCGGGATAGGTCGGGCATGGCAGGGTAAGGAAGCGGTCGGGCCCGATCACGTCCACCACATGGCCCATGGCCGTCAGCTCGGCTCTTACCGATTGGAGCGTCCGGACCACGCCATTGACCTGCGGTGTCCAGGCATCGGTGATGATGAGGATGCGGCGCGCGTCGCCGCGCGACCGCTCGCCGGTCAAGCGGCGACCTCCAGCGGCTCGGTCTCCGCAGTGCCACGCGCGGCCATCACATCGGCCCAATGGAGGATTTCCATGTGTCCGTCATGATGCTCGACAAGGGCCGTGCAGCCTTCCACCCAATCGCCGTCATTATAATAAACGACATCCCCGAACTGGCGGATTTCAGCCGTATGGATGTGGCCGCACACCACGCCATCGACATGCCGCCGCCCGGCCTCGTGCGCTACGATTTCCTCGAAGCGGGAAATGAAGGCGACGGCGTTCTTGACCTTGTGCTTGGCGGTCTTGGAGAGCGACCAATAAGGCAGCCCCATCCAGCGCCGCACCTGATTGACTCGCCGGTTGAGCGCCATCAGCATCGTGTAGGCAGCGTCCCCCACGAAGGCGAGCCAGCGATGCGCCAGCATGACCGCATCGAACTCGTCGCCATGCAGGACGAGCAGTTTGCGGCCGTCCGCCGTGGTGTGGATCATCTTGCGGCGGATTTCGACCCCGCCGAAGCTCATGCCGGTAAACTGGCGGAATATCTCGTCATGATTGCCGGGCACATAGATGACGCGCGTGCCGCGCCGCGCGCGCTTCATGATGCGCCAGACGACGTCGTTGTGGGACGTTGGCCAATAAACGCGCTTCTTGAGCTGCCAGCCATCGACGATGTCACCGACGAGGTAGAGCGTGTCACTGTCCACGCTGTCGAGAAAGTCGATCAGCATCCCGGCATTGCAGCCCTTGGTGCCGAGATGGATGTCGCTGATCCAGATGGTCCGGTAGTGCAGGCGCTGCTGACCGTTCCTCGCAGAGCGTTCCTGCGCGAGTGAGCTGATCGCGTTCATGACTGGTTTCCAACCCCCAAGGGTGACTGTCCCTGCGCCAGGCCCTACCCGAACTATGTGACAGTTTTTCTTGAGATATGACGGATTTGCGTCACTTTCGGGCGGATTGGCCTATCAGCTCTGTCCGGCCTGCATTTGCGCGATGAGAGCGCCGTCGATCTCCCTGGCCCGGCGGTAAGCGGGGCGCTGCCGGAGCCGCTCGACATAGGGCGCGAAAGCAGGGCGGTCGGAGATGGTGCCAAACTGGATGCCCCAGTCGATCTGCGAGCCGACATAGACATCCGCTGCGGTGAAGCGCGCGCCGCAGATATAATCCTTGTCCTCGATAGCGGTTTCGAGCGCGTCGAGAGCAAGATCGTACCTGCCATAGCCGAGCATCCGTTCACGGCCCGGCTCTGCCGTGAAGCCCAATGCGTGGTTGGTGACGGCGGCTTCCAATGGCCCTGCCGCGAAGAACAGCCAGCGATAATAGTCCGCGCGCTCCTCCGGCCGGGGCGCCAGCGCCGCCTCGGGAAAGCGCTCCGCGAGCCAGGCGCAGATGGCGGCACATTCGGTCACGACCTGTCCTTCATGGGCAATGGCCGGCACCTTCCCCATGGGATTGATCACCAGATAATCGGCGTCCTTCATACCGTTTTCATAATCAAGGATGTGCGCCTCGTAGGGCACGCCGGTTTCTTCCAGCATCCAGCGGACGATCTGCCCGCGCGACATGGGATTGGTATAGAATTGAATGGGTTGCGTCATGACGGCCTCCGGAAATTCATTGCGGGGAGTCAAAAGGCGTCTTCGTGGGCGAAGCGCCTGTATTCGAGAAAATGCCTGATCTGCCGATGCGCCGAAGCATGGTAGGGCAGGAGCATGTGAGGGAGGGGCAGCACGATATGGTCGGCCGCTTCGGCGAGCCGAGTGGACGCGACGCTGACCTTCCCGTCGCTGGGCGCAGGGACGAGACGAGAAGCGCCGAACGGGAGGAACGGCCGGCTGCCGGCGATGATGCCGACAGGATAATCCACCTTGCCCAGCAAAGTCTCGATCTCGGCCGGGCGGTGCGTGACCAGCGCCGGCCCGGCCTTGCCCAGAATGGGGCGGAGCAGGGCCTGCCGATCCAGCGCATCCGCGATCTCGCTGCCGTTATTGGGCGTGCCGAGCATGATGACATGGCCGAGCCGCGCGGGGCGCCGGAGATTGATGAGCGCCCGCGCGACGAGGCCTCCCATGGAATGGGAGACGATGTGCAGGCGCGTCTCGCCGCACGCCTCGTCGATCCGCGCGAAGCTGGGCGCGAGATAGTCGCAGATTTCCTCCAGCGACAGGCGCCAGCTGTCGTAACCCAGATCTACCGCCTGATAGCCGGCCTGCCGGAGCATGCGGGAGAGCGGACGGTTCATGATCGGCAGGCCGGCAAAACCGTGAATCAGGATGACGGTCTCTTGCGCCGCAGTCTCGGACATGTCGCCATGATGCAACCCCGCCTCACGCCGCGAAAGGCTCTGGCGACGAGGCGAGGAAACAGAACGACCCCGGGCGGATGCCCGAGGTCGTTCCATGTTCCGCGATTGCCGCCAGCTCAGCTTTTGGGCTCGGTCACGCTGGAGGCATCGCCCTTGGCCTTGCGAGCGGGGGAGCCCCCCTTTCCACCCTTGCCGCGCTTGGGCGGCGCAGGTGTGATCTCGAAGGTGAGCGCATCCTCCTTGAGCCGCACATGCACTTCGCCGCCATGGACGAGCTTGCCGAACAGCAGCTCCTCGGCAAGCGGCTGCTTGATCTTCTCCTGGATGAGCCGGCCCATCGGGCGGGCGCCATAGAGCTTGTCATAGCCGCGGGCGGTGAGCCATTCGCGCGCCTCATCGTCCAGCGTGATGTGGACATCGCGATCCGCCAGCTGCAATTCGAGCTGGATGACGAACTTGTCGACCACGCGGGCAACCACCCCGGTCGGCAGATAATCGAACGGCACGATCGCATCGAGGCGGTTGCGGAACTCGGGCGTGAAGAGCTTCTTCACCGCCTCTTCCTGAACATCCTCGCGTGTGGATTCCCCGAAGCCGATCGATTCCTTCGCCATGTCGGACGCGCCGGCATTGGTCGTCATGATGAGGATGACATTGCGGAAATCCACCGTCTTGCCGTGGTGATCGGTGAGGCGGCCATTGTCCATCACCTGCAACAGGATGTTGAACAGGTCCGGATGCGCCTTCTCGATTTCGTCGAGCAGCAGCACGCAATGCGGGTTCTGGTCGATGGCGTCGGTCAGCAGACCGCCCTGATCATAGCCGACATAGCCCGGCGGCGCGCCGATCAGACGGCTGACCGAGTGGCGCTCCATATATTCGGACATGTCGAAGCGCTGGAGCGGAATGCCCAGCAGCGTCGAGAGCTGCCGCGCGACTTCCGTCTTGCCGACACCGGTGGGGCCGGAGAACAGATAATTGCCGATCGGCTTGTCCGGATCGCGCAGGCCCGCGCGGCTGAGCTTGATCGCCGAGCTGAGCACCCCGATCGCCTTGTCCTGCCCGAAGACGACCCGCTTGAGATCGGTCTCCAGTGATTCCAGCACGCTCTTGTCGTCCGTGGAAACGGTCTTGGGCGGAATGCGCGCCATGGTCGAGATCACCGACTCGATTTCCCTGGGCGTGATCTGCTTCTTGCGCCGGCTGGGTGCCACGAGCATCTGCATCGCGCCGACCTCGTCGATCACGTCGATCGCCTTGTCCGGCAGCTTGCGGTCGTTGATGTAGCGCGCGGAAAGCTCCACGGCTGCCTTGATCGCATCCGGGGTATATTTCACCGAATGGTGCCCCTCGAAGGCCGAGCGCAGACCCATGAGGATCTTGATCGTATCCTCCACCGTAGGCTCGTTCACGTCGATCTTCTGGAAGCGCCGCAGCAACGCGCGGTCCTTCTCGAAATGATTGCGGAACTCCTTGTAGGTGGTCGAGCCGATGCAGCGGATCGAGCCGCCCGAAAGGGCCGGCTTCAGCAGGTTCGAGGCGTCCATTGCGCCGCCCGACGTGGCACCCGCACCGATCACCGTGTGGATTTCGTCGATGAAGAGCACCGCATGCGGCATCTTTTCCAGCTCGGTGACGACGGCCTTCAGGCGCTCTTCGAAATCGCCGCGATAGCGCGTGCCGGCCAGCAGCGCGCCCATGTCGAGCGAGTAGATGACCGCTTCCTTGAGCACGTCAGGCACTTCGCCATTGACGATCTTGCGCGCAAGACCTTCCGCGATCGCCGTCTTGCCGACGCCGGGATCGCCCACATAAAGCGGGTTGTTCTTGCTGCGGCGGCACAGGATCTGGATGGTCCGGTCCACCTCGGCGTCACGACCGATCAGCGGATCAATCTTGCCGTCCTTCGCCTTCTCGTTGAGATTGACGGTGAACTGATCGAGCGCGCCGTCCTTCTTCTTGGATTCGGGCTTCTTTTCTTCCTCGGCCTGCGTGGGCTTGGGCGCCTCGCCGGTCGCCGAGCCCTTGCCGACGCCGTGGCTGAGATAGCTTACGGCATCCAGCCGGCTCATGTCCTGCTGCTGCAGGAAATAGACGGCATAGCTTTCCCGCTCGGAGAAGAGCGCGACGAGCACGTTCGCGCCGGTCACTTCTTCCTTGCCGGAGGACTGCACGTGCAGGATGGCGCGCTGGACGACGCGTTGGAAGCCGCTGGTCGGTGAAGGATCGACGCCGCCGGAGACCTTGAGGCTCTCCAGCTCGGTGTCGAGATAATGCGTCACCGTATCGCTCAGTTCACCCAGCTCCACACCGCACGCCTGCATGACCTTGGCGGCATGTTCATCGTCGATCAGCGCCAGTAGCAGATGCTCGAGCGTCGCATATTCATGCGCGCGCTCGGTCGCATGGGCCAAGGCATTGTGAAGCGTGGTTTCCAGGGCGGGGGCGAAAGAGGGCATATCTGTCTTACTCCTGCGGGCCGAAATCGAACCGCGTTCTGGACAATGTCGGAACCATTAAAGCCACCTTCAAGGGTGTCCTTCTCGATGATCCGACGCGACGAAGGCCAGGACCCATTCGGAGGGGCTCTGCCTCCCCTCTCCTCATTTTCTGAATAGCGCTTCCGCGCTTGCCTTGTGATTGACCGCGCTGTCCTTCTTGGCGCGCGTGCGTTCCATCTCGGCGGAGAGAAGCGCTATGCGCTCATCCAGCTCGGCAACCGAAAGCCCATCGAGATCCTCGCGGATCAGCTGGGCGATCAAGGCGTCGGGTCGCGCCTGGGGAAAGGCGTCGTCAGAATCCATGGCCCATGCTTGCCCCAAAGCGCTGCTAAGTCAACCGGCAGCACAAGGCGGGAGCGGCTGCATTCTTCAGGCACCAATGCCGTAGCGTTACCGGGCCTTCTGGGGTTGGCCTTTTCCATCCCGCGCTCTAGAGAGAAGGCGGATCGGAACGGCCGAGGGGGGACGATTAAGCCATGATTCTGCCGGCCATGATGCGGGCGATCGCGATCAGCGAACCCGGCGGCCCGAACGTTCTCGTCGAGACGCAGGTGCCGCTTCCCGTTCCCGAGCCCGGAGAGGTACTGATCGAGGTGGCGGCCGCCGGCGTCAACCGGCCGGATGTTCTTCAGCGCCAGGGACGTTATCCGCCACCGCCGGGCGCCTCGCCGCTACCGGGACTGGAAGTCGCCGGCATGATCGTCGCGGTGGGGGAAGGCGTCGATGCCGGTGTGATCGGCGAGCGCGTCTGCTCGCTGGTGGCAGGCGGCGGCTATGCGGATTATGTCCGCGCCGACCATGCCCAATGCCTGCCGGTGCCGGCGGATCTCTCGATGGAAGAGGCCGCGGCGCTGCCTGAAACGCTGATGACCGTCTGGCACAATCTCTTCGAGCGGGCCTATGTGGCGAGCGCGGACAGCGTGCTCATCCATGGCGGGACCAGCGGCATCGGCACGATGGCCATTTCGCTTTGCCGGCTGTTCGGCATCACCAGCATCGTTACGTGCGGCAGCGACGAGAAATGCCGCGCCGCGCTCGATTGGGGTGCGGGCCATGCGATCAATTATCGGACCGACGATTTCGTAGAGGAGGTCAAGCGGATCACGGCCGGCGCGGGCGTGACTGCCGTGCTGGACATGGTCGGCGGCGATTATCTGCCCCGCAATCTCGATTGTCTGGCGGAGGATGGCCGGCACGTCTCCATTGCTGTGCTGGGCGGCGCGAAGGCGGAAATCGCGATCCCGAAGATCATGGTCCGCCGTCTCACCCTCACCGGATCGACCCTGCGGCCGCGCAGTGCCGGCTTCAAGGCATTGCTGGTGGACGAGATCCGGCGCACGGTCTGGCCGTCCGTGACCGAGGGCGCGCTGCGACCGGCAATGGACCGCACCTTCCCGCTGGCGCAGGCCGCCGAGGCGCACGCGCGCATGGAAGCGGGCGAGCATATCGGCAAGATCGTGCTCAAGGTTCGTTGATCTGGGCTCATTGGGCGTGAACAAGCCGTCCGAACGGCTCCCTGATCGCTCCTCCTTTCCGTCACCTCGGACCTAATCCGGAGTCCAGCTTCTGGCGCGATGGCCGGCCGGGCGATACGCCATCGGCAGCTTTGCAAGGGAACGGAATTCCGGGCCAAGGATTGGGGCGGCCAAGCTATGCTTTGCAACCGACATAATCACCCAACGAAAAGGGCTCGGAGAAACTCTCCGAGCCCTTTCGTATCTCATTCCAGAATGGCGCCGCGATTATTCGCGGTTGCCGAGGAAGTTGAGCAGGAAGGTGAACATATTCACGAAGTCCAGATAGAGGCTCAACGCGCCCATGATGACGGCCTTGCCCATCATGTCCGTGCCGGCGATCTGGAAATACATGCTCTTGAGGCGCTGCGTATCATAGGCGGTCAGACCCGCGAAGATCAGAACGCCCAAGATGCTGATCACCAGTTGCAGCGCCGTGGACTGCAGGAAGATGTTCAGCACCATCGCCACGAGAATGCCGATGACGCCCATGATCAGGAACGTGCCGAAGCCCGAGAGATCGCGCTTGGTCGTGTATCCATAGAGGCTGAGACCCACGAAGGCGGCGGCCGTCGCGAAGAAGGTCTGCGCGATGGATGCGCCCGTGAAGACGAGGAAGATCGAGGACATGGAGAGGCCCATGACTACCGCGAACGCCCAATAGAGCGCCTGCGCCGTGCTCGTCTGCAGCTTGTTGATACCGAAGCTCAGCACCATCACGAAGGCCAGCGGCGCGAGCATGATGAGCCAACGCAGCGGCGTCGCCAGAACCTGCTCGGCAAGGCCCGAGTTTGCGAACAGCAGGGCCACGATACCCGTGACCAGAACACCGCTCGCCATATAATTGTAGATCGACAGCATGTAGGAGCGCAGGCCCGCGTCGAAGGCTGCTTCGCTCGCTTGCGTTGGAGCGCCGCCAAAACCCGTGGCGGGCGACCGGGGATCTGGCCAATTTGCCATCTTCATCATCTCCTTATGCCAGCAGGGCGCTGGATTTCCTGGCCACAATATCGGGCTATGCCACTCGATTTCAAGTGAAACTCGTCAGCGACATGTGCTTTCGCGAAGCCGCTGGGTACAAAAAAGGGGCCGGACAGGCCGGCCCCTTCTCTTTCGTCCCGCAAGTGCGGGAAGATCTTAGTTGCCCGAACCCGGACCGTAGGTGATTTCCACGCGACGGTTCTGGAGTTCGCGAACGCCATCGGCCGTGTCGACGCGCGGGCGAGACTCACCGAAGGCTTCGGACGAGATAACGCCGTCCGATATGCCACGCGAGGTGAGGTAGCCGCGGACCGACGCGTTACGACGCTCGGACAGACCCATATTGTAGCGAGCCGAACCCGAACGGTCAGCGTGACCGGCGAGCATGACCTGCGCGCTGCCGCAGTTTGCGTAAGCCGAAGCCGCGTTATCGAGGATCGAGGCGGCGTCCGGCGTGATGTCGGCGCTATCCCACTCGAAGAACACGATATAGGGCCCAGGCTGGCACTGCACCACCGGCGGAGGCGGCGGAGGCGGCGGAGGGGGAGGCGGCGGAGGCGGCGGGGGAGGCGGGGGAGGCGGCGGCGGAGCGGGCTCCTCGCCACCGAAGTTGAACACCAGACCAGCAAGGATGCTGTGGCTGCGAACTTCGGTTTCCAGCGCCGTACCTGCGGTGTTGCGCAGATCGATGTTGGCGTGATTGAAGAAGCGATACTTCAACGACAGATCGACGTTGTTGCTCACCGGATAACGGACGCCGGCCAGAACCTGCCATGCGAAGCCCGTGTCCGAATCGCGGGTGTCGGGAAGCGAGATCTTGGAACGCGCTGCACCGACGCCGCCGCCGACGAAGCCCTGCACACCATCGTCCGGACCGAAGTCGAGCAAGCCGTTCAGCATGACGCTGTCCACGCGAGCCTGACCACCGGGCAAATCGCTCGACAGGTGGGAATAGCTCGTGTTCTTGTTCATTGCCTTCTTGTGCGAATATTCGGCTTCGAGGCGGAACGCGCCGAAATCGTAGCCAACATAACCCGCAGCATCGTACCCGACCTTATGCGGAGTGTTCGCGGTGACGGCGGTCGTCCCCGGAATGGCCGCGACAGTGCCGGCCGCAAAGGTGGAGTCCGAATCTTCGACGATGATGGCGCCAATGTCGGCGCCGACATACCAGGCGCCATCCTTGGCGAGCGATGGAGTGGCCATCGCGGTCGAAGCGAGCGCTATGGCGATGCCAAGCTTCCGCATATCATTCCCCTTTCAGAGTTGGTCGTAAAATGCTGCCAGGGTGGTTTAGTGTCAGCCGCCAAGAGTTTCAAGCGTCCATTCACGATCTGTTGCGTAAATGACCCATCTTCTCATGGAATTTCACAGTATGCGAAAATATTAATGTAGTGTTTGGCTTGAATGGAAACCAATTGATCGCTGAGGTTTTATGTCAGGTTACGGCTCGATCAGGCCATGGCCACGCATGGCGGCGAGTAGCGCGCCGATTGTAGAACGCGCCTCATTGTCCTGAATCAATCCGCCGGCCGGATTTGCGATAGCAGGCCGCCGGGCACCGACGACGCGCTTGCTTCCCACATGGAAGCCATCAGCGCGCATCTGACCGTCGATCCAGCCCTGCCCCTCGAAATGGAGCATATGCCCACGGTCCACGGCCCAGCACCGCCAGCCGTTCGCAGGCGCGAGAAAGCGCCAGCCATTCACTGTCCAGCCGGCGATCGCCCCATCCCGCCCCGCCCACTCGCCCGTGCCGCCGCTGGCGACGATCCAGCATTGGCCGGCTTGCGGTGACGCCGGGGGCATCGCAATGCCCGCGCTTTCCACCGTCAGCGCCACTGCCATGTCGATGAGCGACAGGGCTTCATTATGCGTAAGTTCCTTCTGGGCCTGCCCGGCCGCGAGCAGCGGCAAGCCCAGCCTGTCCGTATGCGCCATCCTTCAAATCCTCTGCATGGTTGAAAAACAAGTCCTGCCCGGCCGCCGCGGGTCAGCCCGGATTATCGGGCAGCGCGATGCGGAGCGGACGGCTCAATCCCCAGTCGCCCCGCTGCCGCACCTCCAGGTTCAGCGCAGACTGGCCCGCCGCCAGCAAGTCCGCCGCCAGAGCGCCCGCTGGATAAAGCGCGGCAGGCATGTTCGTCTCCCAGGTCCGCAGCAACGCTCCGCCGGCATCGACCGTTACGACATAGGCCTCCACTTCCTCGCCCAGCGGTGCTTCGACTTCGTCGATCCAGCCCGCGCCGAGCCGGCTGCGGCGTATCCAGTCGATCGCGAGATCGCCATTCGTCAGCAATCCGGCCTGCCCATGCACGGGCGAGAGAGGCATCATCGCGCGCCCATCGATCAATCGGCTGGCCTGCGCCGGCTCGGTGTCGCCGCTGCCGATGGCGCGCAGGGAGAGCCGCGTGCCGACATCAGCCGGCAGCATAGCCACGGGCGCGAGCCGAGCGGAATCGATCAGCACGAACCGCTCGCCCGCGACATGGGTGGGGCAGGCCCACTCCGTGCCCTGGCGCCCGCGCACAAGGCGGGAGAGGCGATAGCACCCCGATCCCACTGGCTCGGCCCGGCCAAATTGCAGCAGTTCCTCGCCAATCTGGCAGAGATTGGCGCCGCCCGCCAACAACTCGTCCTCCACGCCGGTGAGCGCCTCATCGACATTGTCGAGCTGGACATCCACGCTACCGCGCAGGTCGAGCAGCCAGGGCGCGCCATCGCCCAGCACGCCCATCGCGGTGCCGATCACTGCCCGAGGCGCGGTCGGCCCCAAGGGTTCGGCTACCTGCAAGGCTTCATCGTAACGGAACAGCGCAGCGCGCCGCCAGCCCGCATCGGCTCCGGTGGCCGCGGCAAACACCAGCGGCGTCGCGGCCGCGGCGGCTCCGTCCCCCGGCAGTTCGATGACCGCAAGGCTCGTCGGCCCTTGCGCCACGTCCGGCTGAAGAACGGCCTCACCTGAATCTCCCGCCGCCGCGACCGGCCGTGTGCCCCCCTCGAACGCCCGCAGGCTCAATCGCACCGCCATGTCGTCCCACGCGCAGGCCTCGACCAGCCATCGGCCCGGCTCGCCGGACATGGTGACGACATCGCCGACCACTAGATCCACGGCGCTCCAGTCGGCAGCGGTTTGCACCGTCCTCCGGCGCCGCAGGGCGGTCCGCAGCCTCTCGTCCGCCAGCCGCCGCGCCTCGTCCGCACTCACGACCGCCGGCAGGTCCAGTTCCTCGTCGCGTCCGCCCGGCCCCGGCCGCAGCGCCGTCTGGACGCCGATCTGATAGTCGCGCGCCGGATCATGGTGCCGGATGGCCAGCCGGGCCGGCACGCTCTCGATGGGCGCGCGCTGGCTCACCGGCTCCGGTTCGGCCCGCCCATCGATAGACCGCACGGCCCGCGCCGGATCGAGCACGCGATCCGCCCCGCCGCCTGCCGTCAGCATCAGCGCGCCCGCATCCTCCCGCCATTGCAGATCGTGCAACAGCATCAGCGCCTGCATCGCGTCCCCCAGCGTGCCTTCCGCCGCAAAGCCTTGCAGCGTGGGTTCGCTCGCTTCCCCGCCATAGTCCGCCGCGCGACCGGCGAGATCGGACGCCATGGCGGCAAGGCCGGGCGCGCCTCCATCCGCGATGACCTCAAAGGTGAGCGATGGGATGCGATTGCCGAAATCGGCCAGCTCCAGCCCCTCCATCACGGCATAGGCGCACCCCCGATAAGCGGGCGCCTGCTCCGTCCCCACGGCCGATGCGATCAGCGGATCGGCCAGCTGATCCGCGTCGCCCTTGTGCAGCCGAAAGGCGGCGAGCGGCGTCTTGAAATCCCCCGCCGCGCCGCGCAGCAGGTTGCCGTCCGCCCAGATGCGCCCCACACCAAGGATCGGCCGCGCGGAGAGCGCCACCGCGAAGCTCGCCGAATAGCTGTAGGTCCGCACGCTCGGCTGCCCCTTGCCGCCGCCGCTGGTCGCGCTGTTTTCCTTGAGATCGGTCGCCCAGATCACCGTTCCGGCCACGCGGATCGTCCCGTGCAGGCGCGGTATCGGTGCGCCGTAGCGGGATGTCTGCGCTTGAAGATCGCTGAGGCGCGGGCCACTGCGCGTGCCGGGCCGGAAGATGAGGCCGTCGATGGACCGCCCCGCCAGCGCGCCGACAGCACCGCCGATCGCCGCGCCCGCCACGCCCGCCGCCCCGCCGATGGCACTGCCCACCGCCGTCAGAACTAATGTCGCCATGATATTACCCCTGATCGGAGAACGGAAGAAAACGCCACGATCCCAGCAGCGGCCATGGTGCGGGCGAGGCCGGGGGCGCAGGCGTCAGCACCACGCGCCCCAGCCCGGCATGGGCATGGACGAAACCCTCGCCCGCCCGGATCATGAGATGAAGCTGCATCGGTCCACTCTCGACGAGCAACACGTCACCGCCGCGCGCATCGACAACCCGCGCCAGCCCGCAACGCAGGAGCGCCTGCTCCGCCTTCGCCCGTCCGGTGCCGCGCAACCTGTAGGCCGGGAGCGCGGGGCGATGCAGCCCCGCCCGCTCCGCCGCCAGCGCGACGAGACCCACGCAGTCGAGCCCCGTCGCCACGCTGCGGCCATGGAGGCGAAACGGCACGCCGAGCAGCGCCAGCGCCTCGCTCGCAATGCGATCTTGCAGAGTCACGCCTCAACTCCCCGGATAGCGCGTCAGAAGGTCCATGCCCGGCAGATGCGGCTCGCCCCTGAAATTCGCGGCATTGGCAAACCGCGCAGCGCAAGTGGCAAGGCGCTTGTCGCACCCTTCCGTCAGCAAAACGCGCGCTCCGGGCGTCACCGGAAAGGCCGGCGGCTCAGCCAGGAAGAGCATGTCCCCCTCCTGATCGACAATGGCCTGGACGAGGCCGCTGTTCGGCCCGCCCAGCCAGCGCAATTGGCCATGGGGGTAAAGGCCGCCCGCCAGCCCCGCGCATTGCACCGCATCGCCCGTCAACTCGATCACCATCGCCAACCGCTGGCGTGACCGCAGATCCACCCGGCAGTCCCGGTCGCCCAGCGTGGCTCGACATGTCGGGCTCGTCCTCGGCGCCACCGGCCGTTCGAGCAGGCTCGCCGCGCCGGACCGCAAGCCAACCGAATAGGAGGCACCGCTCCTTTCGATGCTGCCTAGCTCGCCGCGCGCCAATTCCAGCCACAGCGCCCCCGGTTCGGTCCATTCGGTCAGGTGGAGCAGCATCGTCGCGCCGTCCCACCGCCCCGCCTCCAGATCGGTCTCGCTGATTGCCGCTGTGCTGAGCGCGCCGCGCACATCCGTCAGATCAGTGGTCATGTCGCCGCTGCGCATGATCGCGCTCGGCGTGATGCCCGGCGCGGCTTCATAATGGAGCCCATGCGCCATGATCGGCCGGTCATGGCTGGTCAGGCCGATGGTCACGCCATCGCGGCGCTCCAGCCGCCAGCAGAAGGCCAGCGCGCAGAGCGGCCGGGACAGAATTTCCGCAGCGGCGCTCATTCGCGGATCTCCACCAGCGGCACGGAGGGCACCAGACCGGCGGCGAACGTCTCCCGGTCGATCTCCAGCCGATCATCGGCAAAGCGCACCGGCACATCGAAAAGGAAGCCCGCCCCCTCCACACCGCGCGAGGCTCGCCGCGAAGGCCCCCGGCGCGATCACATCGCCCCCATGATCCATCCGCTCGAAGATCGCCGCATAGCCCGCAAAGCGCACCGGCGCGGCTTCCTCCCCACTCACGAGCATGCCGTGCCCAGCCCCAGCATGTCGCGCTTCTCTTCGGCGGAGAGGAAGTCGGCCTTCTCCACCCGCTCCCAAAGCAGCATCCGGTCCTCCGCCAGCGCCGGCAGGCGGTTGAGGTCCACGCCGAGCGTCAGCCCCGGCCAGAAGCCGCGCAGCCCCTGCCCCAGCGCACCGAGGATCTTCTCGGTGAGCGGCAGAACGGTCTGCCGCCACAGCGCCTTGTTCGCCTCACGATAATTGGAATAGGTGCCGTCGCCCGGCATCCCGATCAGCACCGGCGGCACGCCGAAGGCGAGGGCAATGTCCCGCGCCGCAGCCGCCTTCAGTTCCACGAAGTCCATGTCATGGGGCGAGAGGCTCATCGATTGCCAGCTCAGCCCGCCTTCCAGCAGCATCGGCCGCCCGGCATTATCCGCGCCCTGGAAGGCCGCTTCGAGTTCCGCCTTCAGCCGCTCGAACTGCTCGGGCGCGAGCACGCTGCCGTCGCCGGGCGCATAAGTGAGCGCGCCGGAGGGCCGCGCGGCATTGTCGAGCAGCGCCTTGTTCCATTGCGTCGCGGCATTGTGGATCGCCACCGCGCCCGCCGCCGCGCCCAGGCAGCCCAGCCCATAATGATCGTCCGCCGGATTGAGCGCCTTCACATGGATGATCGCGGCGTGCCCCGCCGGGTCCTCCCCGGCATAGCGCACCACCGTCTCGCCGGCCCGGTAGCGATAGGCCACCGGCCAGCCCGCCATGTCCTGCTCGATCGTCACACGGTCCGGCCGCAGCGCATAGAGGCTGGCGGGCAGTCCATCGGGACCGGGCCCGATCTGCGCATAGCCATTGCCGTGCAGCAGCACATGCGCCGCCAGCGCCTCGATGAGGCTTTGGCCCGCCGGCCGGCGGCGAACGAGCGCCAGCGCCGCGTGCGCCGCCTCGGGCTGCTCCGCCGTGGCGATGAGCGCCGCGCTGCCCGCCGCTTCGCTCACCAGCCGCACGGCCCGTTGCGCCACCGGATTGGCGAGCACCGCCGCCTTGAGCTGAGCCTCATATGTCTGCGGCCAGTCTCCCGCGCCGGCCCAGTTGAGCCCCAGCCAGGCACGCGCCAGCGGCGGCCGCGCCGAAGCCGGCGCGGACTTGCGTCCAAACCATTTCACTGATCGTCTCCTCAAAACTGGAGTGGAAAACCCGGCTCTTCTCAGCCGGAAAATGATAGAAAGACTCTGCCGCCGCGCGGAGGTCGGTCCCCAGCCACCCGCCGTTGAGACGGCCAACCTTGCAGCGTGGGCAAATGCGGACCTTCTAATTCCTCCCCATCGCAGATGGAGAGGGGGACCGCGAAGCGGTGGAGGGGGAGTCGTACGGCGATCGCGCCAGTCCCCGCCCACACTTCACGCAGAAAAGAATTCGTCCTCGCCGCCTAAGCCGCGATCACCCCCAGCCCCACGCCCTTCACCGCCGCAGACGTGCGGTCGGAGACTTCCAGCTTCTCGTAGATACGCCGGATATAGGTATCCACGGTGCCCGGCGAGATCGACAGGATCTCCGCGATCACATTGTTGCTCTTGCCCCGCGCTACCCAGTGGAGAATCTCCTTCTCCCGCGCGGAAAGCTGGCGGTCGCGCGTCCCTTCATCGGCAAACATGCCGCAGATCCGCAGATGAGCCGCCTGCGCCGCGTAGTGTAGCAGGGAAAGATGGTTGATGCTCGTGTCGGTTCCGGGCCCCATCTTGCCGATGCCGACCACGCCGTTGCGGCCGCCCGGTCCATAGCAGGGCAGCGAGAATCCATCGGAGATATCGATCTCGCGCAGGGCCTCGTGAAAGTCGCGTTCTTCCCCGGTCAGTTCGGTATCGCGCCAGATGTCGCCCCAGTGGATCGGCACGCCGGCCGCCAGCGCGGCCCGCGGCACGATGTCGAGCCGCTGGAAATCGAGTGACAGGTAGAGGTCCACCTCCTCCTTCGAGAAACCATATTGGAAAGGCACCGTCGCCGGCATGTTGGTACCGACCTTCACCCAGTAATAGCTCACGCCCTTGAAGCCGTGCCGTTGATAATAGCGCGCCATCCGCCGCCACAGCAGGGGCAGGCTCCGGGCCTGCGGGATTCTCCTGAATATGTCTTCCACTTTGGGAAGCTCCCGCAACGTGGGACGACATGCTCTGCCTGTGCCGCACCAAAAGCAAGCGTTTCCGGAACGGCCCGTCACAGCCGCCGCACCTGCAATCGCCGGGTGGGCGCCAGCAGCAGTTCGGTCAGACTCCATACCAGCGCATCCGCGCGGTCCGGCGAGCGGCCAGGTCCTTCATAGCCGCCGTTGACCAGCATGCCGCAAAGCTGATCCTCCAGCGCGGCGAACAGCCCGGCATGGCGCACGCGGCCGGCTTCATAGGCGGCAGCGACCGGCTCGGCCCGCGCTACCTTGCCTCGGGAGGCGTGGACGAGCCGGACAGGCAGCGCCATGTCCGCCGCCCGCAGCACCGCGCCCACCATCTCGCCGCCATTGTTCGCTTCGGCCACGATCCGGTCGGCCGCCCAGCGCTCGGCCGCCATCGCCACCGCGCTTGCCCACCGCTGGGGACTCGCCTGCTCCACGCTGGCATCCTCCAGCACGATCGCCCGCCCCGCCTCGTCCAGCGCCGCCGCGATGATCCCGCAGGCATCGCCCTGCGCGCTTGCGGGCGGATCGACACCCACCACCACCCGCGTCAGATGCTCCCTTGCCGGCACCGCCCCGTGCAGGCGGCAAGCATCGAGCAAACCGCGCGTCCACAGCGCGCCTTCATGGTCGACCAGCAGTTCGCCGCCCAGTTCCTGCCGGCCGAGCCGGGAGTCACGGAAGCTGCGGTCCATTTCCGCCAGGAACACGTCCGGCAGCGCCACGCGATTATCCTGCGTCCGCCCGCGCGTCACCGCCACGGCCGGATCGCCCGCCAGCCGTCGCACCAGCGGTACGGCGCGCGGCGTCGTCGTCGCCACGATGCGGGGATGGGCGCCAAGCCGCAGGCCCATCACCAGATTGTCCCACGCCACCATGCCACGCGGCCATTTGCCGATTTCGTCGGCCCAGCCATGACTGTGCTGCGGCCCGCGCAACGTCTCGGGATCGGCCGCGCCATAGATCATCGCCCGCGCGCCATTGCGCCACACAAGCAACCGGCGCGTCGGCAGCCAGAGCGGGCGGCGCGCGGGCGGGGCGATGGCGAGCAGGCCGCTCTCGCCTTCCACCATCACGCTGCGCGCTTCGTGCAGGCTTGCGCCCACCAGCGCGATCCGCGCTCCGCCATCCTTCTCCGCGACCGCGCGCACCCATTCCGCCCCGGCCCGCGTCTTTCCGAAGCCGCGCCCCGCCATGATGAGCCAGGTGAACCAGTTCCCCGGCGGCGGCAATTGCGCCGGCCGTGCGAGAAAACGCCAGTCCCGCGCCAGCCGGACCCGCTCCCCCGCCGCCATTCCCACCAGCGCGGTACGCCGGGCCGCGCTGTCCATCAGCGCCATATGCTCGAAGGGCGAGAAAGCCACGCCGTCCTGATCGGTCGCGTCACCAGCGGCAGGGTCGTCATCCATCCGCATGCTTCCCTTGGCCAGCTTCTTTGCCGATATGGCACATTCCATCGAGCAGCCGTGCCCGCACCCGGTCCATATGGGCGTTCAGCCGGTCGATCTCCGTTTCTTTCGACTCATCGCCCCAGGCATCGCCACCATCGCGCCGCCACGCTGCAACTTCCGCGCGATGCGCCGCCAGCAGCCGGGCGGCCATGGTCAGCGGAAAGCTGTGGACCACCCGCACCTGCTTCACTTGCCCTGTCTCGCCGTCGACAACCTTTTCGGTTCGCGTCGTGCCTTCGATGGTATGTCGCATCAAGTGCATTTCCAGTTCGGCATAGCCCTGTTCCAGCGCCGCCTTCCACTGCCGGGCGAAGCTCTCGTCCCGCGCTTTGAGATCATAGGCACCGGCGCGGTTCATCCCCGCCGCCCGCGCCGCAGCGGTCACATTGGATGTTTCGGCCAGCGTGGCGAGGAACATCTTGCGGCGTGGGCGCGTCCAGCGCGCCATGCGAGCCGGACGCATGCAGCGCCCCGCGTCGCCTTCCGGGCGATCGGTCATCAACTTTGTCCTGTGAAAGGGAACCGGCCACAAAAAAGCCCCGGCCGCCTGTCCCCCGCTGGAGGGAACCGACGATCGAGGCTGCGCGGTCAACCGACTCGAATTGCGATGTTGCCAGTTCTTAACCGATGAGCGTCACGCTGTCAAGAATAATTCACCCATTTGGTTGTTTAACTGGTTCTTTTCAGTGCTCGCTCCGGCAGGATGACATCGTGGCTGCCGAACCTGAGGGATGATGTGGTGAGTTCATGTCGGTTTACCAAAGTGATGGCGCATAACGGCCCATTGGTGGGTGATCGCAAGCGTTTCCACTGGACCTGATGCACCGGATCGCATGTAGATTTACAATATTTTACAATTGCTAAGCGCTATTCGGTACAAAATTGTGATCGGAATATATTCGTAACCATTTGATAACGTTCTCGGGGCAATGGTCACATCATGGTCAGGTCTTTCGGCATCAGCTGGCCGCTAATGCCGCAGGTTAATTTCTGGTCGTGCGACGCTACAGCGCGTTGAAAAGAGCAAACTGCCGGTGACGGCAGGACGCAAAGCCTCCGAACTCGATTGAGTTAGCGGGGCTGCCAACAGGGGGCGAAGTAGGCGTGCCAAAGTTAGAATTGGTGAAGGCACGGCTCGCCGTGTCTGCAAGCTTCCCCAAATTACATTCATGGAAAATTTCGTCGATGATCCCGCCAGCAATTGCTGGAGGCCGGAGGCGTGCATCTGAGGAGAGTCAAATGAGCAATGCAACCGGTCAGCGCGGCCAAAAGACCGGTCCCGCGTCCAGGCGCTTGCTCTCAGGTAGCTCTCTCGCCGCGCTGATGCTGTTGGCAGTGGCTTCACCAGCGCAGGCTGAAGACCGTCACTGGGACGCCAACGGCACCAGTGTCGGCACCGGCGGCACGGGCGTCTGGAATCTCGGCAATCTCAACTGGTCTCCCAGCGGCGATGGCGTCAGCGGCCCTTACATCGCTCCGTGGGATAATGCTGCGCTCGACAACGCCATTTTCGGGGGCACTGCCGGCACGGTAACGCTTGGTGCCCCGATCACCGTGCATAATCTGACCTTCAACGTGGGGGGGTACGTCCTCACAGGTGGTACACTCACCCTGGCGGGAGTGAACCCGACCATTTCAACTATCGGCACCAACACCGGGGCCATCATAAATTCAATAATTGCGGGCAGCTCGGGCCTGACCAAGGCTGGTGCGGGCGCGCTCACGCTTAATGGCGCTAACACATTTACCGGCGACATCTTCCTCAATGCCGGCTCGCTCAACCTCAATGGCGATGCCGCGCTGGGCGCTGCCGCCAATCGTGTGGTGACTTCGAACGGGACCAGTCTCAATTCGATTGGCGCGCTGGACTCGAGCCGCATCGTCGAGCTGAGCAGCGGTATGACCAATGTTTCCGGTGCTGGCGTAGGCTCGGCGCGCTTCACGGGATCGGGCGGCCTCGTTGCGAGGGGAAACGGTATCACGCTCAGCAACAACGCCAATGATTTCACCGGCCAGGCGAGCTTTATCGTCGATGGTCACGCATTTTTCACGTCGGTCGGAGATGTAGGCGAGGCCAGCGCGCTCGGAGCCGGCGGTACCATCCGCTTCACCGCTCAGAACCAATATCACGACAGGCTCTATTATGAGGGCACCGGCAGCAGCTCCAATCGCGGTTGGGAGTTTGCGACCAGCGGCGGGACGTCGGGCTCGGTGTTCATCAACTCGGGCACCGGTACGTTGTCGCTGACGGGCGACATCGCCATGATCGGCGGCGCGAGCACCTTCGTGTACTTCGGCGCACAGACTGCCGACATGGACCTGCTCGGCGTCATCAGCAGCAGCAGCGATCGCCCAGTCGGCTTTGGCGGCGGCAGCGTCAATCGCACGATCACCCTGGGCGGTGCCAACACCTATAGCGGGCTCACCGAGATCGGCGCCGGCGGGACCGTAGGCCTTACCGGCCCTGTCACCGTCCGTGCGAGCGTGCTGGCAGATACCGGCGAGGTCAGCTCCTTCGGCACCGGCACTGCCGGCGGCATCAGTATCTCGAACGGCAGCGTGCTCAGCTATATTGGTGGCGGGGCCAGCAGCAACCGGGCTTGGACGATCGGTCCGGCGCCTTCCGCGACCGGCTTCGGCGGCGCTTTGTTGAACGACGGCACGGGCGCCCTCGCGCTCAGTGGGGCAGTGGCTCTCACGCCCAGTACCCATAACGGCCTCCTGCTCGGCGGCAGCTTTGCGGGCACGAACACGCTTTCAGGCGTCATTTCGGGCAATGGCAAGCTGGGCAGCAGCGGATCGGGCACCTGGGTGCTCTCCGGCGCAAATACGCGCACCGGCGCGATCGTGGTCGAGGGCGGCACGCTGCGCGCGGACAACGCCTCGGCGTTCGGCACGACCACTGGCGTCACGGTCAATGGCGGCACGCTCGACCTGAACGGCTATGACCTGGAGACCCCGACGCTGGAAGGCACCGGCGGCGAAATCGCGCTCGGCGCGGGCACGCTTACGGTCAATACCACCGAAAGCACGAGCTTCGCCGGCGCGATCACCGGCACCGGCGGGCTGGCGAAGATCGGCGCGGGCACGCTGACGTTGGCCGGCGCCAATAGCTATACTGGCGACACCTCCTTAAGTGGTGGCGGCATCACGCTTGACTTCTCCGCTGCCGGCGCACCTATAGATGGCATCATTTCGGCGGATTCTACACTGAACCTGGCCGGCGGCAGGCTCATGATCGTAGGCGGCGGGGCGGATGTCAGCCAGAGCTTCGACGGCCTGAACATCAGCGCCGGAAGCAACCAGATTGCCGCGGCCTCGTCCGGCAGCGCCGTCAATGTCAACTTTGGTGCGATCAATCGGACCGGCGGCCTCGTCAACTTCGTCCTGCCGACCAACGGTAGCTTCACCACCAGCAGCGCGGCGCTGGGCGGCTGGGCGACCGTCAACGGATCCGACTATGCCAAGGTCGTCGACGGCGCCATCGTCGGCTTCGAAGAGGCTGACTATACGAACAAGGATGATGCCAGCACCTGGGACAACAACGAGGTTATCAGCGATACGGCCGGCGCGGCCGATTCGCAGTTCCACGGCATTCTTGAACGCGATGTGCAGCTTGGCGGCCTGCGCTATACCGCTGCGGCCCACAGCACAGTTACGGCCACAGGCACGCTCGGCGTGGACGGCACGATCATCGTCGCACCCAGTACGCTCGGCTTCGATCAGAGGATCCAAGGGGGCATCCTGACGGGCGCCAGCGGCGGCGGCACCTTCGGCGTTCAGCAGAACGGCACTGGCCGTTTCTACATCGATTCGACGATCACCGACAATCTTGGCGCCATTTCCTTCGTAAAGGGCGGCCAGGGCACGGTGCGGCTCACGGGCCTCAACAGCTATACCGGCGGCACGACGCTGAGCGGCGGCAGGCTGGAAGTGTCGAACCTTGCCGATGGCGGAGCGGACAGCAGCATCGGCGCCGCGGGCAGCAACGCGGAAAACCTCGTACTGGAAAGCGGCACATTCGCCTATGTTGGCGCTTCCGATGCCGTGACCGATCGCGGCTTCACGCTGGTCAACGGCGGCGCGGAGAATCCGCAAATCGAGGTGGCTGCTGGGCGCACCGTCGAATTTTCCGGCCAGGTGACGAGCCCCGACGATGCCGGCCTGACCAAGACCGGCTGGGGCACGCTGGTGCTGTCGAATGCTGCCAATGAGTATATCGGCGTTACGACCATCACCGGTGGTGGTGGCGGCAACAGCACGCTTTCGGTGGGCACGTTGGCTGACGGCGATGTTGCCAGCGGCATTGGCGCGGCGAGCAGCGATTCCGCCAATCTCGTCATGAGCCAGGGCGGCCGGCTACAATATACCGGCGACACCGTCGCGATCAATCGCGGCTTCACGCTCGAGAGTGGCAGCGGCGGCATCGATGTAACCCAGGCGACCACCACGCTCACGATCAGCGGTGCGGCGGTTGGTGCAGGCGCCTTCGTCAAGGAAGGCGCCGGCACTCTCGTGCTCGGCGGCGTCAACACCTATGCCGGAAATACGGCGGTCAACGGCGGCGTCTTGCGCGCTGGTTCGGCCACGGCATTCGGGCCGGGCACCGGGTATATGACCGTGAACGGTGGCGCCACGCTCGATCTCGGCGGCTTCGATATCACGACCGCTGCAGTCGCGGGCGCCGGCACGATTACTCTTGGGGCCAATAGGTTCACCACCACCGGCGGAAACGCTATCTTCACGGGCCGCATAACCGGCGCGGGCGGGTTCACCCGTGGAGCGGCCGGCGGCACGCAGACGATGCTCGGTTGCAACAACGATTATACGGGTGCGACCACCGTCAATGGCACCCTTGCTGTCGACTGCCTCGCCAACGGGGGCCTTGCCAGCGGCATCGGGGCGGCGAGCAGCGATCCCGCCAATCTCGTGATCAACGGCACGCTCGTCTATAGCGGCGGCTCGGTGACCATCAACCGCGGTTTCACGAGCAGCGGAGGCCAGATCGTTGTTGATGACGCGGCCGCCACGCTGGAATTCACCGGCGCCACGACGGGCGCTGGGTTCATCAAGGATGGCGCGGGCACACTCGTGCTGTCGGGGGGTAGCACCCGGAACGGCACCACGCAGATCGATAACGGAACGCTGCGTGCCGGCGGGATCAATGCCTTCGGCTCGGGGCGTGTCCACTTCGCCAACGCGGCCGGGGCGACGCTGGATCTCGCCGGATATGATACGACGGTGGGCTATCTGACCGGTGGCGGCACGATGGGCGGCAATGTGACACTGGGCGACGCGACGCTGACGCTGAACTGGAGCAGCGGGTCCGCGGATTACGCAGGCGCGATCAGCGGCAGCGGCGGCCTGATAAAGAACAGCGGCATCGTCCAATCCCTCACCGGCTGCGATAGCGATTACACCGGCAGCACGGTCATCAATGGCGGGGGTCTGGCAGTCTCCTGCCTCACCGATGGCGGGGTGAACAGTTCGATTGGCGCGTCCGGCGCGGATGCCGGCAATCTCGTCCTCAACGGCGGCACGCTGCGCTATATCGGCACGGGCGGCAGCACCGACCGTCAGTTCACGCTAGGCGCCTCGGCCGGCAATGGGCTCGACGCTTCGGGCACCGGCGCTATCGAATTCACCAGTGCGGCCCCGATCACCTTCGCGGTAGCGAACGGCGCCCAGACGCTAACGCTGACCGGCACCAACACCGGTAGCAACGTCTTGGCCGCCCAGATCATTGACAACGGCACCGGCGTAACATCGCTCGCCAAGGCTGGCGCCGGCACCTGGATTCTCACCAACCCGGGCAGCAACTACACCGGCGTCACCACGATCAGCGGCGGCGTGCTGAGGGTCGACAAGCTCTCCGACGGCGGAGTCGCGTCCAGCATAGGCGCGTCATCGGCCGCTGCCTCCAACCTGGTGATCGGCAATGGGTCGACCCTGCGCTACACCGGCGCCGGCGACACGACCAACCGCCTGTTTACGCTCGCTGCGGGCACCAGCTTCATCGAATCTTCGGGCACTGGAGCCGTTGTCTTCACCGACACCGGGCCAGTCACCCTGAACGGCAACAACCAGGTGCGGACCATTGCGCTCGGCGGCACGAACACCGGCAATAATACGCTGGCCGGTGCGATCGGCGATGCAGGAACCGGCGCCACCACGCTCGCCAAGAACGGCAGCGGCAACTGGGTGCTGACCGGCAACAACACGTTCAGCGGCAATACCGTTATCAACGATGGCAATCTGACCATCGGCAATGGCGGGACGACCGGGAATGCGGGCACCGGCAACGTCTTCGTCACTTCAGCGGCCTCGACGCTGTCGTTCAATCGCAGTGACGCGTTCAATTTTACAGGCACGATCAGCGGCGATGGAGGCATTGCGCAGATCGGCACCGGCACGACGGTTCTGACCGCCGCCAACCGCATCGAGACGGCCCGCGTGGACGATGGCGTCCTGCAGGTAAACGGTGCGCTGGGGACCAATATGTTCGCGATGAACGGCGACGGGGCCCTCATCGTAAACGGCACGTTGGAAGGCAGGGCGGCCGGCTCGGTTTCCACCTTCACTGGCGATGCCGGCGCGAGCATGATCACTGTCAACGCAGGCGGCACGCTGCGCGCCAGCGGCGACCTCGGTGGTGGCAATGATGCGCTGACCTTGGCCGGCACGCTCGCCACGGGCGCCGCCGTCTTGAACCTGGGCGACGGCGACGATGTTTTCACGCTCAATGATGGCGGCGTGATCACCGGCGCCGGTGTCGATGCAGGCGCAGGGACGGACAGCCTGGTGGTCAACAATGCGGTCGCACGCATTCTCAACGGCGCAAGCGTCACCGCGTTCGAAAGCCTTACAAAGCAGAGCAGCGGCGTCCTCACGCTGACCGGCGATCATGGCTACAGCAGTGGCACGACCATTGCCGCCGGCACGCTTCAAATCGGCAATGGCGGGGCATCGGGCACGCTTGCGGGCAATATCGCAAACAATGGCGCGCTCGCGTTCAACCGCTCCGACACGCTGACGATCGCTGGCGCGATATCCGGCACCGGCTCGGTCAACCAGCTTGGATCGGGCACAACGATCCTGACGGCTGATAACAGCTACGCGGGCGGCACGACGATCACCGCCGGCACGCTGCAACTTGGCAATGGTGGAACCAGCGGCTCCATCACTGGGAATGTGGCGAACAATGGTTCGCTCATATTCAATCGCTCGGACGACATCGGCTTCGGCGGTCTGATTTCGGGCACCGGCGCGGTGACGCAGGACGGCTCTGCTATCGTCACGCTGACGGCCGCCAACAGCTATAGCGGCGCAACCCTGGTGAACGCCGGCACGCTGCTGATCAACGGCGACCAGTCGCTTGCGACCGGTTCAACCAGCGTCGCCTCCGGCGCGACCCTGGGCGGCATCGGCACGATCGGTGGCGATGTGAGCATCGCAAATGGTGGCATCCTTACTGCCGGCAGCAACGGGGTCGGCACGCTCAATATTGCAGGCGGCTTGACGCTCGATTCAGGCTCGATCCTCAACATGGATTTCGGCCGGGCTGACGTCGCTGGCGGCGCGCTCAATGACCTTATCGAGGTTGGCGGCGACCTTGCGCTCAATGGCGCCACAATCAATGTGACTGTTCCAACAGGCGGCAGCTTCGGCCCAGGCATCTACCGCGTGTTCAACTATGGCGGCGAGCTCCTCAACGATGAACTCGATCTTGGCACGCTGCCGGGCGGAAGCGACGTATCGGTGCAGACGTCGATCACCGGGCAAGTCAACCTCGTCAACTCGGCCGGCCTCTCGCTGAGCTTCTGGGACGGCGATGCCGGTCCCAAGTTCAACGATATCGTCAACGGCGGCAATGGCACCTGGCATGTGGGTGGAACGGATAACAACTGGACCAATGCCGACGGCAGCATCAACGCAGCCTATGCGGATGGCACCTTCGCGATCTTCGCTGGCACCGGCGGAACGGTTGCGGTGGACAATGGCAGCGGCGCGGTAACGGCGTCCGGCATGCAGTTCGCGAGCGATGGCTATCTGATCAATGGAGATGCGTTGACCCTGACCGGCCCGCAATCGATTATTCAGGTGGGTGACAGCTCGGTGGCGGGCGCAGGATTCACTGCGACCATTGGTGCCGAACTGACCGGCACCACCCAGCTCGTGAAGACCGATGCGGGCACACTCGTGCTGACCGGAACGAACAGCTACACTGGCGGCACGGCGATCAACGGCGGCACGCTGCGCATTGCAAGCGACGGCAACCTCGGCGCCGCTGCGGGCGGCCTCAGCTTCAACGGCGGCACGCTGAACACGACGGCGAACATGACCACCGGCAGGGCGGTCACGCTCGCGGGAGCTGGCACCTTCCTTACGGACGCTGTCACGACTCTGACGCTCACCGGCGGCATCACTGGCCCCGGCATGATCACCAAGAGCGGCACGGGCACGCTGTTGTTGACGGGTGACGCCACGCACAGCGGCGGCACGACCATCGCTGCCGGCACGCTTCAAGTCGGCAACGGCGGAACAACGGGCAGCATCGCCGGCAACATCGCGAACAACGGCGCGCTGGTCTTCAATCGTTCGGACGACACCAGCTTCGCAGGCGCGATTACCGGCACGGGCAGTTTCGACCAGACGGGCGGCGGCGTTCTGCGCCTGACCGGCGACAGCGACTATAGCGGCACCACTCTCATCGAGAGCAGCGAACTGCGTCTGGAGAATGGCGGCAGCATCAACAGCGGCGTCACGGCGCTTGCCGGGCCGGATGCGACGCTCAGTGTCACCGGGGCTGGTTCGTCGTTCACCACGACACAGCTGGTGATGGGGAATCTCGACGGCGGGGCCACCACGCTCAACATCGACGATGGCGGACAGGTTATCCTGACCGGTACTACGCAGGTAAACCTTGGCGGGATCGCACTGCCTTCAAGTCCTGCCCTCGTCCTCACGGTGAATGTCTCCGGAGCCGGATCACTGTGGGATGTCGCCGGCAACGTCAGTGTCGGCCACCACACTGGGGCGAGCGCGCGCGTCAACGTGACGGACGGCGCTACAGTGCGTTCGGGTGGCCTTTCACTGGGTCCGGTCTTCCTGTCGATGACGAACCCCTCGGATGTCATGATTTCGGGCGCTGGCTCAAGCTGGACAGCGTCGAGCCTTTCCATCTACCGTGGGGAGCTTTCCGTGCTCGACGGTGGGCGGCTTGATGCCGCATCCGGCCTGATCACAGCCGCAATCAACAGTCTCGACGGGCAGGGCAGGGTTATCATTTCCGGCACGGATTCCGAGCTTGCCATTGCTGGCGCTCTGGATGTTGGCGGCTCCGGCCGAGAGGCAATCGTCACCGTTTCCGACGGCGGGCAATTGAGTGCTGGCGGGCTGCTGACGCTGGGAAACATTGCCGCTGGCAGCGGCACGCTGAACATCGGCGCAGCGGCAGGCGATGCCGCGGCGGCGGCTGGCACGGTGAACGCGGCGAATATCGCCTTCGGCCCGGGCGTGGGCACGATCAATTTCAACCACACCGGCACCGCCTATGATTTCGGTTCTGCCATGTCGGGCACCGGCACGATCAACCAGCTTGCGGGCGTCACGCTGCTGAGCGGCGACAGCGCCGGCTTCTCCGGCCTGACGTCGGTTTCGGGTGGTTCGCTTTATGTGAACAACGCGCTGGGCGGCGTTGTCAGCGTGGCGACCGGCGGCACGCTGGGCGGTATCGGCACGATCGGCGGCAATGTGACCGTGGCCGACGGAACGATCAATCCTGGTGATCTGGGCACCGCTCCGGATGTGCTCACCATCAACGGCAATCTCGTCCTCGCATCGAACTCCGCACTCAATTACAATTTCGGCCAGGCCAATGTCGAGGGCGGCCCGCTTAACGACCTCATCAACGTCGGCGGCGATCTCAACCTGGAGGGCACGCTGAATGTGCAGACGTCGGGCGGCGGCAGCTTCGATCCGGGCGTTTACCGGGTCATCAATTATGCCGGCGATCTCACCGGCAGCGGCCTGACCATCGGAACGATCCCCTCGCCGGACTTCTATGTTCAGACGTCGGTCGACAAGCAGGTCAATCTCGTCAACACCTCCGGCCTCACCATGCGTTTCTGGGACGGCTTCGCCGGGGCGAAGAACGATGACGTGATCACGGGCGGCGATGGCCTGTGGCAGACCAGCAGCGGCAACGACAACTGGACCGAATATGACGGGTCGGCCAATGCGCCCTTTACCGATCAGGCGTTCGCGGTCTTCTCGGGCGTCGGGGGCACGGTAACCATCGACAGTTCGCTCGGAGCGGTCAACGCTTCGGGGATGCAGTTCGCCAGCGACGGCTATCTGATCGAGGGTGAAGACCTGACGCTCGTTGCGCCGCAATCGATCATTCGCGTCGGCGACGGGACCACGGGCGGTGCGGCCTATACAGCGACGATCGCGTCGAATCTGACCAGCGTCGGCGACCTCATCAAATCGGATCTTGGTACATTGGTGCTCACCGGGACCAACGGCATTGCCGGCGACGTCGGCGTCAGGGGCGGCGAACTACGCTTGGCCGATGGCGGCACGATCACCAGCGTCAACGGCATCGTGGCTGTCGAGGCGGGTGACGAAGCGATCATGACCGTCGCGGGCAGCGACGGCAGCGGCAACGCTTCGACCTGGACCGTCGGTACGGACCTGCAGGTCGGCTATAGTGGAAACGGAACGCTGAACATCGTCGATGGGGGTCGGGTCGTCAGCAATGCCGGCCAGGTGGGGCTTGATAGCAATGGCATCGGCCAGGTGCTTGTCAGCGGAACGGGCTCGTCGTGGGAAAACAGCGGACGGATCAGCGTCGGTCTTTTCGGCGCCGGTGTTCTGCGTATCGAAAATGGCGCAACGGTAACGAGCAACGACGGAATCGTCGGAGGTTCAGAGCAGGGCGACGTGATCGTTTCGGGCACGGGCACGTCGTGGGTCAACACTCAACAATTGAATGTCGGCAGCTTCGGCGCCGGGACGATGCGCATCGAAAATGGTGCCAGCGTCACGAGCAATCAGGGTTATATCGGCGCCAACGCCGCGGGCAGCGTCACGGTGACGGGCACGGGTTCCAACTGGTTGGTGACGGATTTCAGCATGACCGTTGGCAATGAAGGCGCCGGATCGTTGACGATCGACGACGGCGGGCGCGTCCGCGCCGAGGGCGGCTTCTTCCTTGGTGTCGCCGCCGCCTCGAACGGAACCGTGGCCTTGCTCGGCACGTCTGGCAATCGCGGCGTTCTGGAAACGAGCCGGATCCGCGCCGGCACCGGGACCGTGAACTTCACGATGGACGGCGGCCTGTTGCGGGCTACCGCCGACAATGACGACTTCTTCGTCGATTTCGGCACGCGCGACCTGACCTTGGGCGTGAACGGCGGCGTTATCGACACCAATGGTCATGATGTCGGCATCACGCCGCGCTTCGTCGGGACCGGCGGGCTTATTAAGGACGGTTTGGGCACGCTGACGCTGGCAGGTGCAAGCAACTACGCCGGCGCGACGCTGGTGAATGCCGGCACGCTGATCGTCAACGGTGATCAGTCGGGGGCGACCGGCCTGACGACGGTGCTCTCGGGCGCCACGCTCGGCGGCACCGGCACCATCGGCGGCAATGTCGCCATGCTCGATGGCGCAATCCTTGCGCCGGGCGTAAGCGCCGGCACGCTGACGATCAACGGCAACCTGTCGCTCGCCGGCGGTTCGATCCTGGATTACGAATTTGGGCAGGCCAATGTGGTCGGCGGCGCGCTCAACGATCTGGTCAATGTCGGCGGCAACCTGACGCTCGACGGAACGATCGACGTGACGGTACCGACGGGGGGCAGCTTTGGCCCCGGCATTTACCGCGTGCTCAACTATGGTGGCGCGCTGACCAACAATGGCCTGAGCCTCGGCATCATGCCGGGGGGCAGCACCGTCACCGTCCAGACCTCGGTCGCGGGCCAGGTCAATCTGGTCAACACCGATGGCCTCGCGCTCAACTTCTGGGACGGCGCGGCCGGTCCCAAGTTCAACGCCGCCATCGATGGCGGCGACGGACTGTGGCAGAACGGCATCGGCAACGACAACTGGACAAATGCAGAGGGCGCAGTGAATGCGGCCTATGCCGATGGCGCCTTTGCGATCTTCGCGGGCACCGGCGGCACGGTCACGATCGACAATAGCCTTGGCCAGGTCTCGGCATCGGGCATGCAGTTTGCAGCGAACGACTATATCATCAAAGGTGATGCGCTTGAGCTGACCGGACCGCAGGCGATCATCCATGTCGGCGACGGCTCCACGGCTGGAGCAGCCTTCACGGCCACCATCGCCAGCGAAGTAGCGGGCGCGACGCAACTGGTGAAGATCGACGCCGGCACGCTCATCCTTTCCGGCAACAACAGCTACACGGGCGGGACGGCAATCGAGGGCGGCTCGCTGGCCATCTCGGCAGATGCCAATCTGGGTGATGCGGCAGGAACCGTCAGCATCGGCGGCGGCACATTGCAGACGACCGCCAACCTCGTGAGCGATCGCGCCTTCGCCGTTACGGGAGAGGGCACGATCCTGACCGATCAGGGTACGACGTTCACGCTGGCCGGTACGCTCTCCGGCGCCGGCGCGCTGACCAAGGCAGGTGCGGGCACATTGCTGCTCACCGGCGACAGCAGCGGCTATGTCGCTGCAAGCAATGTCGCTGGCGGCACATTGGCGGTCGACGGCAGGCTCGGCAGTGCCGTGACCATCGTCGAGGCCGGACGCCTGGAAGGCACCGGTCGGGTCGGCAGCATCGTCAATGGCGGCGTTGTTGCACCGGGCCGTGGCGGCATCGGCACGCTGACGGTTGCAGGCGACTATGTCGGCAATGGCGGCACCCTGGCGATCGAGGCCGTGCTGGGCGATGACAGCTCGGCGACGAGCCGTCTCGTCGTGAACGGCACAACGTCGGGCAACACACAGGTGTCCGTGATCAACCGCGACGGGCTGGGCGGCCAGACCATCGAGGGCATCAAGATCATCGATGTGGCCGGTGCGTCCAACGGCACATTCGCGCTCAACGGGGATTATGTGTTCAACGGCGAGCAGGCCGTGATCGGCGGCGCTTATGGCTACAGGCTCTATCAGGGCGGTGTGGCCAGCCCCACGGATGGCGACTGGTATCTGCGCTCGTCGCTGCTCGATCCGACCGAGCCGGTCGATCCCGACGTGCCCACCCCGCCGCTCTATCAGCCCGGCGCTCCGATCTACGAAGCTTATGGTGCGAACCTGCAGGCGCTCAATGGCCTGCAGACGCTCCAGCAGCGCGTGGGCAACCGTAGCTGGGCGGCCGGTGTCAATCCGGAGGGAAGTGGCATCTGGGGCCGGATGGAAGGCACGCGCAGCCGCGCCAATGCCGCCATCTCGACCAGCTTTGCGGACCAGAATGTCAATAGCTGGAGGATGCAGCTGGGCGCCGACCATGTACTCGCCGGAACCGGCAAGGGTGAACGTCTCGTTGCTGGCGTCACTGCTTATTATGGCGAGGCCAACAGCCATGTCCGTTCGATCTTCGGCAATGGTTCGCTCAAGACCGACGGCTACGGATTGGGCGCGACGCTGACCTGGTATGGCCTGCAAGGCTTCTATCTGGACAGCCAGACGCAGTTCAGCTGGTATAAGAGCGATCTCAATTCCGATGTCCTCGGCGGTCTGGTGCGCAACAATGACGGCAGCGGCGAGGCATTCAGCGTCGAAGCCGGCAAGCGCACGCCGATCGGAGGGAAGCTCAGCATCACGCCGCAACTTCAGATGGCTTACTCCAATGTCCGCTTCGATCGCTTCGTGGATCCCTCAGATGCGATCGTGGCTGCCGGCATGGGCGACAGCCTGAAGAGCCGCGCAGGCATTTCGCTGGATCGTCAGAGCCAATGGGACAATGGCAGCAGCCATATCTATGGCCTGGTCAACCTCAGCTACGAATGGCTGGACGGCACCAGCACTCGCGTCTCCGGAACGCCAATCGATTATGCGAACGAGCGGCTGTGGGGTGAACTGGGCCTTGGCGCGAGCGTGAGTTGGACCAAGGGCGTCACGCTCTATGGCGAAGTCTCGGGCAACAGTCCGTTCAGGGACTTCGGCGACAGCTACACGCTCAAGGCCAACGCTGGCGTGCGGATTGCATTCTGACGGATATCCCGGCGCATCTCCGCGAGGATCGGGTCCGACTGTACCGATGATCCGGAGATGCGCCGTCGCTGAGATTGGGCAAGGTGGTGCGCCACCTTGCCCAATAGAGAGGCGAGCAATTGGGCGGCCCCGGCGGCACATCTGCGCTCCAATAAGAGCAAAACCACCGACCATCAGCGCCCAGCCGGCAAGCTCAGGGACGCTCGGGATGCTCGGGATGCTCGTTCCTTCACCCAGATCCTGCCGTTCGCACCCGTATTCGTGAAGCCGATCGAATAGGATCGTTTGCTGGAGCCCAGACCACGACGGGATATTTGCCCGTGCCCGCCGCCTCGCCGCATTGGTCGGCCTTGCAAGGTCACGTCGGAATAAGTGCCAGAGATCGGGCCGTTGCCGAAGCTGGCACTATGGGACCCCCTTGCCCGACGGCGCAGCGTCCAACGTCTCGATACCATAATAGTCGAAATTGGCTGTCGAGTTCTGAACACCTGCTCCCTCGACACTGTAAGCTCAGCGGAGTCGAAATCCCCATTAGAAACGCCTTCGCAGCAAGATCGCGAATGAGTATGAAGATGAGATGAGAGCTAATCTGCTGTGCGCGTTACTTGTCGCCGCCTTGACGGCCTGCGCTCCACGTCCCGTCATCACCGTTGCGCAGCGGGGGGAATTTCCTCGCCCCGCAACCTTTGCGCTCATCGAAAGTGATGGATCGAGCGAGAAGACCGAAGAGGCTTTGACGTCGAACCTGCGAGAGAGGGGTTTCACGACCGAGGGAGACGCCCGACTACTTTTTCAGGTGGTCCGATCGGACCTCCCTGGCCGCACCGGCCTCTATGCCCCATCGCACCTCGAGGACGCGGATCAGCAGAGGTGGCTCACAAGTCCGGCACGTTCCAGATCGACACGAACCCGCAGCTTGACCGTGAGCGTTACTGATCTCTCGACCGGAAATGAAGTGTATCGCGCTTACGGCACCGAACGCTATCGGGCCGGAAACTCTGACCAGGGCTCGGTACTGGAGCGTTCAGTGCTGGCGCTGCTGCCATCGATCATTCGATCAGAGGCAGCAGCAAAGTAAAGGTCGAGCCTTTCCCTGGCTCGCTGACACATCGGATATCGCCGTTGTGCCGCACCATCACAGTATGAACGAAGCTCAGGCCCAACCCAACGCCGTCGACCTTGCGCCCAATGCCGAGCGGGGCCCGTTGAAAGCGCTCGAAAATAGTTTCCTGATGCTCCAGCGGAAGACCGGGGCCTTCATCGGCGATCGCGCAGCAGGCGACCTTTCCGCCCTTCTCTCCAGCCCGACGCATCAAGGTACAGCTTATCCGCGTGCCGGGACCGCTGTACTTGATGGCATTGCCGATGACGTTGGTCAGCGCGCGCGTGAGCAAGGAACGCTCACCCTCGACGATGAGGCCTTCAGTTTCACCCATCGTCTCTATCTTGATGTTCTTCGCCATGATCTGCGGCCACAGATCATCGATCGAATCTATGACCATGTCATAGACATCGATCTCCTCAGTGACATAGCGGAGTGACTCTGCACGAGCGAGTTGGACGAAGCCGTCGGCAAGGCCCAATGTACGGCGCGCATAATGCCGTATTCGGGAGGCGATTCCCTCGTCGATCTGGTTTGCTCCCGCCGTTTCGAGCAGCGCGATAATCGAGGCTTGGGGCGAACGCATGTCGTGGGTCAGCAACTGAACGATATCGTCGCGCTGTCGCTGCGCAGCCTTGTTCTCGCTTATATCGAGAATGCGGATCACCCATCCCACCCGAGCACCTGCAGACGATGTTTGCGGCGCCAGGCGAACCGCAAAGGACCGGCCATCAGCTGAAACCACCTCGGCATCTGCCTTCTCGGCGTCCAATCTCCCTTCGTCATCACGGAAGAGCATAAAGGACTCTCGCCTCGGTTCCGTCAGAAAAGCCGTCAGCAGAGTCACGGCATCATGGCGGCCATCGGGAGAAATGCCCAGCGAATCGAACAGTCGCATGGCTGCCGCATTCGAAAGAACAACATGGCCCGTCATGTCCGTCACCAGCGTGGCGTCAGGAAGTTGGTCCAACCGATCCAAAACGAAGTGACGCAGTTCCCGCGCGTTGGCGATCGCGTAGCCGAGCATGCGAATGGTCGAATCAAACTGATCGCCCGACAACCGTTGCGACTCTCCGACCGGGAGCACCAGTGGTTCAGCGCGAAAACGCTTCAACTCCGAGCGCATGAAAGCATCGGCAGAGGCCAGTTGACGCCAGGCCCAAAGAGGGTAGCTCACACCGAGCCCCGCCAAGGCGGCCGCCGGCGGGATCCACAAGTTGAAGAAGACAAAGCCCGCAGCGGCGATCAGGAGCACCAATGCCGTCATGGCCGCGACGCAAAGGGGTGCGGCCCATCGCGGCAGCAGCCTGTAGCCGAGGAACAGCACCCATAAGGGGCCTAACCCCAGGCAGAGTAATCCAGCAATCCCGGCCTCGCGTCCCAACTGCCCGGTGATAAGTCCGTTCAGCAGATGCGCCTGGATCTCAATGCCGGGCATTTGATTGCCGATAGGCACAGAGTGATGATCCCCGAGTGCCTGCGCTGTCGCTCCGACGAGAACGAACTTATCACGCAGGAATTCCGGCGGCACTTCACCCGCCAGTACAGACGCTGCCGAAATGGTCGGCCAAAATCCGGCAGCACCGGCATAGGGGATCAGCTTTTGCTCGTCTTCGGGCGCGGCAGGTGAACGAACATGTGCTCCGCCGCGCGCTTCTTCCATAAGATGCCGCCAATGCTGAGGTCCGGCGCCGAATGAGAGCGCCAGACGCCGCACGGTCCCGCCCGGATCGAAGGTGAGATTCACATGGCCGACGCCCGCAGCGCCATTTCGCACGGACGCGATGGGATACAATATGTCAAAGGGGGTGCCATTTTGCCCGGGGGCGACGAAGGAAAGAGGGACATAGACATTCTTGGCCGCTGCCATGGCAGCGCCCAACCGGGCATCCCCACTCTCCGCGCCAGGTTCAGTGAAGAGTACGTCGTAGCCGATCGCCCGCGGCTTTGCCTTAGCCAGCTCTTCAATGAGGCGAGCATGCGTTTCCCGTGGCCAAGGCCATCGGCCGACGCGACTCAGGCTCTCCTCATCGATCGCCACGATCATGATCTGGTCGGAGGCGCCCAAAGGACGGAGCTCAATCAGCTGATCATAGGCCAGGTTGTCGAAGCGGAGGAGCGTTCGGTCAAAGCTCAGCACGATAACGATCACGCTGGTCACCAGCAGGATCGCCCACCACTCGATCTTTAGTCGCGAGCCGCTGTGAGCCCTCATCATTGTTCAGAACTGACCCGCAGTTCCTGAAATGGGGTCCACTTCTCATAGACGCGTCCATCCACGACCTGAAGCGTCATGACTCGCCACCGGTAAATACCTTGCGGTAGATCGGTGACGATGAAGGAGGTCTTCTTCAGGCCTGCTTCATCGACAACGGGCGCCTCGCTCTCTGGAGTGGCCACGAGCTGAAAACGATATTGAGCGTTGGACGCATCGGGCGTGCGCCACCGGAAGAGATATTGGCGATAGCGTCCTGCCCTGCTTCCTTCGACACTCGCCTCGACCCGATTAAGACGCCGTTCAAAGCCGTAGGTTGTCGGCATGCCCTCGAGCCCCCGTTCGTCGATGACCGTGGCGCGCACGAAGTAGCTACCATTGGGGAGCGGCAGTAAGACGGCACGAGGGGAGGACGTTTCGAGTTCGTCGAGAAGATTGAGAAAACCTGCGTCCTGGGCAATCTGCACATGATACGCGACGGCGGGTCCGAGCGGCCGAATTTCAAACTGCAAATGCTCCTCGTCCTGCACCCGTCCAGGGCGCAGTATTTCCGGCGCGGGCGGCAGGGCCACGGGCTCGGTCAGATCGGTGGCGGTTCCGAAGCCCGCCTGGACGAGTTGCCCCTCCCCTTTGTGTGTAGCGGCCTTCCCGCTTTCCTTTGAAAATCCGACAATGCCCTCGATCACCTCGGTCGTCGTCCGCTGGGCGACGGGATCATAGCTCATCCTGAACTGGGTTCCGCGCACGGCTGAAACTGCGACCGGTGTCGAAAGATCGAAACTGCTGTCAGGCTTTGTCATTGGGGTCACGGCTGCATTCGCGCGGCCCTTTACGATCACGAATGATCGGTCCACCGTATCTACCAGCAGGGTTTTGCGGAGACGCTGGATCCGCACCGAAGAGCGAGACGGTATTGCGACGGACGATTCATCCGGCATCAGCAAGGTCACGAAAGAATTCGCTCCCGTGTCGATAAGATCGCCCTCGCGGAGCACCATGCCAACTCTGACAGGCTGCGAAGCGTCGCCTCGCCCTGCGCGCACCGTGCCCCTGAAGCTCTGGACCACGGCCTGAATCGGCTCCTGACGCAGCAACGAGTGAGGGATTTGGATCAACGATCCGATCTGGAGGCGGCGGGGATCGGCGATGCGGTTAAGGCGCTGGACGGTCACATAGCTGCCAGTCTTCGTGAAATAGCGCGCCGCCAGAGCGTAAAGGTTGTCGCCCTCGCCCACGCGGTAAGAAACGATGTCCGATCGGCCGGTAGAGACTGGCTCCGCAATAGCAGGCGCAACCCATTGAGGACTCGCCCACGCCATGAACGCGCATGCCAGCCATACCTTCATATCAGCTAAGGGCTTCAAGGCGATAGCCATAGGCATAGATGGGCACGAGCTTATAGCCGTTCGCTGGCCTTAGATTGAGCTTTGTCCGCACGTTCGACACATGTGCGTCGAGGGTCCGGGTCGGAAGGTCTGGATTGCGCCCCCACAGGGATTCAAAAATATAGGCGCGCGACATTGCGCGATGAGTATTGCGGAACAGGAGCAATGCCAGGGCGAATTCCTTGGCGGTGAGAGCGATCGGCTGCCCATGCAGATCAACGTTCTCGGCGCGAACGTCGAAGCGGTAATTGCCAAAAGTCTCAATACCCCCGGCGGTGGATGGATAGGCACGCCGTGCGACGGCATTGACCCGGGCGAGAAGAACCGGGGGCGTGACCGGTTTTATGACATAGTCGTCCGCGCCAGCCTGAAGGCCTTCCACGATATCCTCCTCAGCCGAACGACTGGTTAGCATGAGGGACGGCGGACACTTCTCGAGATTGGCCTTCATCCACTGCAGGACACCATGCCCGGACAATCCAGGTACGTTCCAGTCGAGAATGAGAAGATCGAAGGTTTCGCGCCGCAGGGCACGGACAAGCAGTTGCCCATCCGAATAGAGATCACAGCGATGGCCCGCTTCACTTAGCGACTTTTCCACATAGCTGGCGAGTGCCAGATCGTCTTCCAGTATTGCGACGCGCATCGTTCGCCTCGTCTGAGCATTTGCCGGCGAGTCTTAGCGTATATCGCCAGAAAGGCGAGCGCGTCTGCCAGTATTGACAATGTTTTACATCGCAGTCGGCGACCGAACCGAGACGGGCGAATTTGCATTCCTTTACATGACAACCCTCTGCTGCACTGCAAAATAGCCCAATCACGATATCTGGAGACGTTATGACGCTCGCTTTTGCCAGGCGATCGGATCAACCGGTCATGGGCCCTGCGCTAAATCTGGCGGAAGTCCTCACATTTCCAAAGGAAAACGATACTGCGATGATCGACAGCGATTTTGCTTTTGGCGCGGTGGCCCTGTGCACGCTCGACCGAAACAAACGCTTCAAAGCGGTCAACCAGCGCATGGCTGCCATCCTCGACCGGGCACCATCTGAACTGGCGGGTTGCTCCGTCGTCGACTTTCTGCCGGAAGCCGAGGAACCGCTCGATCATTATTTCGCGCGCGCGGATGCTGGCGAGTTGCTTGATGATCAGGAACTCACGTGGAAGGGCCGCCAATATCAGCTGTCGTTCAACGCTATTGCCCGACAAGGCAGGATCGCCAGTCTGTCGATTGCCGCAGTCGACGTATCCCGTCGCGTTCGGATCGAGCGGCGCTTGCGCAATTCACGTCGCCATCTGCTCACCAGGGCGAGTCACGACCACTTGACGGGATTACTCAACCGCCGCGGCTTGGAAGCGAAGCTTCATCAAGAGATTCGCCGTACTCACCGCTCGCGAACGCATGTCGCTATCCTGGTGATCGATATTGATTGCTTCAAAGCTTATAATGACAGCTTCGGCCATATCGAAGGCGATAAATGCCTTCAGATCGTCGCTGCTACCATTCAGAACTGTGCGCGTCGCGCGGGCGATGCTGCAGGTCGATATGGCGGAGAAGAATTCGTACTCATCCTGCCGGAAGTCGACAGCGTCGGCGCTGTCGCGATTGCGGAGAACTGCCGCCGCGCAGTCAGCGAACTGCAACTGCGGCATTCAGCAAGCGATCATGGGCGTATAACGATCAGCGTTGGCGTGGCGACGACCCCACCCCAGCGTACGCCCCGGGGCGTAGCGGCCCAAGCTGCGGCGCTCATGAAGTCTGCCGACGCAGCCCTGTATCAAGCAAAAGATCGAGGACGGGATCGCGTCGTTCTCGCGTGACGCAATTACGGGCGCGCACCATGTACATCGGCGGCGGCATATCCATTTGCCGTCTGCCTGCGAGCGCGAATGCAGTCGTAGGTTGGGGCTCCTACCGATCAATTGCAAATTCTTGTTAAATCGGCATTTTCCGGTGACCTTCGCGCCGCCTCCGCCTAGTCTTCCAGGCGATATCTTTTGGGAGAACCGATATGCAGGCCCAGGATTTCAAGCGCCTTCATCTTGTCATCGTGGATGACAATGCATCTATCCGAAGCAGCTATCGCGCATTATTTCTAAACATCGGTTGCGCCGTTTACGAGGCAAGTTCTGCCGATGAAGCGCTGAACTTCCTCGAAGGCGCGGCTTCGTTTGTCGACCTCGTTCTCACAGATATCGAAATGCCGGGCTCGATGAACGGTATTGGTCTTGCCAATGTGATCGGTGCACGCTGGCCAGAGATTGCAATGATCGTCAGTTCGGGAGGCTACTGCCCTGTCGCCGGTGAGTTGCCCACCGGAGCCGTGTTCGTTCCCAAACCGAATACAGCTGAAACACTTCTCCAACTCCTGGCGTCCCTCACACCCGAGCCACACCCCCACGCCAACGCCTGAACCGGCTCAGGCCATCCATGTTGCTGGTGATCCAGCAGCGCATGACGTAAGACCTGCAAATCAAAATCGCAGCGAGAGATCAGAATGGCGCTTGTCAAAAAATCGACGATCGGTTCACGCGCCAGAGGAACTCTCAGCGAAGAAGCAGCGGTAGATGCCACCCCGCCCAAGGCACGGCATACTCGCGTGCGCAGCCGCGTGAAATCTCCCAGTTCTGCGGTCCAGCGCATGGATCAAGCGACGCAGGAACTGGCAAGCGGTCTCATGCAAGCCTCCGCTGCGTCCGCGCAGCTTGAAAAGGCCATGGACCAGATCGCCAGCGGCGCGGAGGAAGCCGCTGGCGCGGCGCAGGAATCGCTGGGATTGATCGGGTCGCTCGGCGCAAATTTTCGCGAAGCGCGCGAACGAGCCGATGATGCACGTCGCCAGAGCGACGCTGTCCAGGCCTCCTTCACTGAGATCGCTGCGCAAATCGACAGTTCGGTGGCGGCTATCGAGCTCAACGCCCAGCGCCAGCTTTCGACCATCGATCTCATCGCGTCGCTCGAAACCTCGGTCGGCGCAATCGCTCAGATCGGGATCACTGTCGCCGACGTGTCCGACCAGACCAGCCTTCTCGCTCTCAATGCCACCATCGAGGCCGCCCGCGCCGGCGAGGTCGGGGTCGGGTTCGCGGTCGTGGCCGATGAGGTGCGGGCGCTTGCCGAAAGTTCCGAAGCACACGCAAGCGACATGCAGAGGCTTGCAGATAGTATCGCGCAGGAAGTCACCGCCATCGCGGAGCGTCTTCGCGCCGCCTCGGGCATTGCGACATCGGAAGCGGGGAAGGGCCGCGGCGTCGTCGCTCAGCTGCGCACGGCACGCGATGAGCTGGTGCTGCTCAGCGCAGGGGCGAAGGAGATTCTGACGGCCGCTGTCGAGGCCGAAACCGCGATCCGCGAAGCCGAGCGGGGCGCCGAGCAGGTCGCCGCGGCAGCCGAGGAACAATCAGCGGCGGTCGGCGAAGCGCAGCAGGCCATCGCGCAGCAGAGCAGTTCGCTCGAGGAAAGCCAGCAAACCGCGGAAGCGCTTGGTGTTCTCACGCAGGATGTCCAGGATGCCAGCCGGACCGAGAGCGCCGTGGAACAGGTCGCCGCGGCCGCCGAGCAATTGTCCGCGACCGTACAGGAGCTCTCTGGCGCATCGGGCCAAATTCTCGTCGCTCTCGAGCAGATCGGCCGGGGCACGCAGATTCAGGCTGCCGCGACGCTGCAGGCCAACACCGCCATGGGGCAAATCGAACAATCGGCGGAACTCGCTCAGGAGCGCGCGTCGCTTGCGAGTGAGCGCATCACTGAGATTAGCGGCACCGCCGACGAGGGCGAGCAGACGATCATCGCCCTCGCCACCGGCGTGAACACGGCGCTCGGGGAGGTGAACGCCGTGACGGCATTGCTCAACCTATTGAGCGATACAGCGCGTCAGATCGAGAAAATCACCGACGCGCTTGCCCTGACGGCTGTTCAGACCAGCATGCTCGCGGTCAGCGGGTCGGTCGAGGCGACCCGGGGGGGCGAGGCAGGCCGAGGCTTTGCAACCGTCGCCAGCGACATTCGCAATCTCTCGCGCACCGCCTCGTCCAGCGCCGAAGGTGCGAAGTATGCGGTGCGCACGATCCAAGACCAGATTGGGGCGGTGCGCCGCGACCTTGATCAGGTGATGGGCGCATCGGAATCCGAACTGGCGCGCAACCAGGCCGTGGTTGATCGCTTCGCGCTTGTCGTCAGCGACTTGGAAACGGTCCGCAACGCCAATGCCCAAATCCTGGCCGGCGCGGATGACATGCTTCGCTCGGCGCGCGAAGTGCGTAGCGGCACGAGTCAGATCGCCCAGGCGGCGGATCTTGGCGCCGATGCCGCGCGCGAAGCCAGCGCGGCGGCGCGACAGCAGGCGCAGGCCTCGGAGGCACTAGCAGCTGCGATCGAGGAAATTGCTTCGCTCGCCAATGCACTCGCGACGAAGAGCGCCTGAGCCCTTGGCGCAAGCTGCACCCATTGCGGATCGGACCCTGACCTTTCAGCTTGGTGGCCGTAATTTTGCGTTGCCGACCACGCTGGTGCGAGAAGTTACGGTACTCCCACGCATTGCGCGCATTCCTCATGCCCCGGCCGCCATGCTCGGTCTCGCCAATCTGAGAGGGGAGGTCATTCCGGTCCTGTCCCTGCGCCGATTGCTCGACATCGAGCAGGCGGCATCCAACCGGCTGATCGTCGTCGATGTGGGTGAACCGGTCGGCCTCGCCGTCGATAGCGTATCGCAGGTCGAACTGCAGGACGGACAGTCGATCCAGTCCATCGATATCGCGCAGCTTGTGGGCACGACGCTGTCGGGCACGGCTGCGCCCCGGTCGGTGGGCGGCATATCGGTTTTGCGCCATACAGATACCGACAAGGTCGAGCGCGTCACCTTGGTGACCTTCGCAATTGGCAGTCAGGATTTCGCCTTGCCGCTGGGCGCGGTCAAGGAAGTGCTGCGCGTGCCGCCCGACATTGCCGCCGTGCCGCATGCCGATCCGGTCGTCCTTGGCAGTATTCTCGTACACGGAGCCGTATTGCCGCTCCTGTCGCTCCATGGCCTCCTGGCCTTGCCGGCGCGCGACACGACCGATCGATCACGCATCCTTGTCGTCCTGATCGGATCGCACCGGATCGGTCTGGTGGTCGACGCGATGCGCGACATATTGCAGATGGCCGAAGCCGACATCGATCCGGTTCCCCATGTGCTCAGCCGTGGCAACGCCGAAGCACGGATCCAGGCGATCTGCCGCGTCGAAGAGGGTGAGCGACTCATATCGGTGCTGGCGACCGAGCATCTGGTTCGCGAGGACATCACCGCCCGTCTTCTCCATGGCGAGGCAGAAGAAGAAGGCGACATGGCGCAGCAGACGGAAGAGGAAGCAAGCGAGCAGTTCTTGCTGTTCGAGCTCGGCACGGAAGAATTTGGCATTGCCATCGGGTCGGTCGAGGAAGTCGTTGCATTGCCGCCCAAGCTTTCTCCGCTGCCACGCGCCCCCGCCTTCGTTCAAGGCGTCATGAACGTTCGAGGCGCCGTCATTCCGGTGATCGACCAGTCACTACGGTTCAACGGCGCCCCGGCGCAGGGTGGGCGACGGCGGGTGATCGTCGTCAGAATAGGCGAGATGCAGGCCGGTTTCGTTGTCGAGCGCGTCTCGCAGATCTTGCTCGTACCGGTTCAATCCCTGCAGCCCACGCCGGATCTTGGCAGGGAAGAAACCAGGATATTCGAGCGGGTCGCCAACCTCCCGCAAGAGAATAAGATTGTTCTGATCGTCAGCCCGCGCGAGCTGCTCGATCGGGCGGAGCGGGATCTTCTCGCAGGGCTGACGACGAGCGGCCTAAACGACGACACGTGATCAAACTTCTCATCGTCGATGATTCCGCTCTCATGCGGCGCCTGCTCACCGAGATTTTCTCGGCGGCGGGCGACTTCACGATCGAGATAGCGCGCAACGGGCTCGAGGCCATAGCGCTGGCGGAGAGTTTCGCGCCGGACGTGATCACGCTCGACATTCACATGCCCGGTATGGATGGCCTGGCGTGCCTCGACCAGATCATGCTGCTGCGGCCCTGTCCGGTTGTGATGGTCTCGTCGCTGACCGCGGCGGGCGCGAACGAGACGCTCGACGCCATGGCTCTGGGTGCCGTCGATTTCATCGCCAAACCCAAAGGCGCGGTGTCCCTCGAGTTGGAGGCAGTCGCGCCGGCTCTCGTCGAGAAGGTCAGGGCGGCGGCAAGCGCAAAAATCTCGCTGACCACGCGCCTTGGCGAACGCATAAGGGCGCGCTCGGGGCGCAACCAAATGGTCCCGGCCTCTGCGCGCGCAAAGCGTGCGCAGCGCAAGCCCGTCCCACTTCCAGCGCCTGTGGGGGACGCAGAAACGGGTGTCATCCTGGTCGGCTGCTCGACGGGAGGGCCGCCTGCGCTGGACGCGCTGCTTGGCGCACTGCCCGGCAACTGCCCATGGCCCATCGTCATCGCGCAGCATATGCCCGCGACATTCACGGGGCCATTGGCGCGGCGCCTCGACAAGATCTGCGCGCTCTCGGTCGTGGAGGTCGACCGTCCGATGTCGATTATGCCTGGCCATGCCTATATCGGCCGGGGCGATGCAGACCTGTTGCTCTCGCGCCGCAGGGGCGAGCTGATCGCGATGCCGGCGCCGATAAGCTCTGAACATTATTGGCATCCAAGCGTTGAACGGCTCGTTGAAAGCGCGATGCGGCTGATGGCGCCCGAACGCCTGATTGGGGTGTTGATGACAGGCATGGGCACCGACGGAGCAAATGCGATGACATCTCTGAAAAATCTTGGCGGGCGAACGATCGCGGAGTCTGTTGAAACCGCCGTGGTCTGGGGCATGCCCGGTGCCTTGGTCACGAATGACGGCGCATCGGTCGTCTGTCCGCTCGACAGGATCGCAAAGCAGCTTTTGTCGTTCGTGTCGCAGTGACACCAGTGCCCACGGATCAGAAACCGGCTCATCCGACGCTGACGGCGAGCGAGATGAAGCGCGTCGCCGATCTGCTCTACCGGTGGACCGGCATGATCTTCGGTGAGAATAAGCGCTATTATATCGAGCGTCGGATCGGTGAGCGGATGCGCACGCAGGGCCAGATCGCGCCCGGCGCCTATCTCGATTTCGCTTCGGGTCATCTTGCCGAGCGCGAGGCGCTCATCAACGCCTTCACGATCAACGAGACCTACTTCTATCGCGAGGATCATCAACTGGCTGCCCTAAGCCGGGAGATCCTTCCCGAGCTGATCAAGACCAAGCGGCCTGGTGACCTTGTGCGCATCTGGTCGATGCCTTGCTCGACCGGCGAGGAGCCTTATTCGATCGCCATCTGGCTGCTGGAAAACTGGCCCCTGGTGGACGCCTATAATATCGAAATTGTCGGGTCCGACATCGATACGGCCGCCATGGATCAGGCACGCGCAGGCTTTTATGCGAGCCGCTCCCTCGCTCGGCTACCCGAGACCGTGCTGCGCACTTATTTCGAGCCGGAGCGAAATCATCGACGCAAGATCATCGATGACCTGCGGGAATCGATTCGCTTTCTCCCAGCCAATCTGGTCGACCGTTCGACATTGGCATCATTCGGCACATTCGATGTCATCCTGTGCCGAAACCTGCTCATCTATTTTGACGACGCATCCCGCTTGCTGGCGGCCGCGAATCTCTTCGATCTGATGAATCCGGGTGGATTCCTCTGTTTGGGGCATAGTGAATCCATGAACCGGATTTCCGATCGCTTCACACTGGCTCGCCTTCAGGACGCAATTGTTTATCGTAGGCCTTGATGGACGACCTGCTCGAGCAATTTCTGATCGAAGGACGCGAGCTGGTCGCGCAGGCGTCCCGCGACTTTTCCTCGCTCGCCACCAATCCAGGCGATTCCACAGCTCTCGATAGCGCATTTCGCGCGATTCATACGCTCAAGGGGTCGGTGGCCATTTTCGACATGGCGCCGGCAGAACGTTTACTTCACGCTGCCGAAGATGTGTTGGACCGCGCTCGCAAAGGCACCGTGAAGCTGGCGCCATCGACTATGGAAGGCCTTGTGGCCAGCCTCGACAAGGTCGATCGCTGGATCGATGATATGGAAGAAAGCGGGAGGCTTCCTCCCGGGGCGGGCAATGAAGCCGATCAGACGCTTGCTGCGATCGGAAACGGTAGCCCACCCGCGTCTGTCTCGATGGACGCCGACGAGCCTGACACGGCGGACGATTGGCTTTGGGCGATGCTGGATCGCCATGCCGATGCATTTGAGGGCGCAACAAGCCCTCTGACGGCGTTTCGCTACGCGCCAGACCTCGATTGCTTCTTTCGCGGGGACGATCCGCTGGCGATCGTCAGCGCCATTCCGGATCTTGCCTCGCTAACGATGCGTCCGGCGCACGACGCATGGCCGGACATGTCCGACCTTGATCCTTTCACCTGCTACAGCATCTTCGAGGGTCTCAGCTCGGCGCCCATCGACACTGTGACAGCGGCATTCCGACTGGTCCCCGATCAGGTCCTGATCAGGAGCGTGGATGCGAAGCAAAGCACACCGGCACGATCCACAGGCGGAGGCGATGCCCACATCGCCACGCATATGCGCGTCGACACGGCGCGGGTCGACGCGCTCGCCGACGGGCTGGGCGAACTGATTGTGGCGATTAATGCCATTACGCCTGTCGCAGACGGGCTGGGCCGAAGTGATCCGACGCTTGCGGCGAGTCTCCGCAAGGCGCAGGCCAATCTTGAACGCGTCGCCGCCCAGCTGCACCGGTCCGTGAACGCCGTGCGATCCGTATCGCTCGAGCCGGCGCTCAGACGCTTGCCAAGGCTGGCCAGGGAGATTGCCGAGACGCTCGGCAAACGCGTCGGATTCACGATGTCGTTGGGATCGCTCGAGGTGGACAAGCAAATCGCCGATGGCCTGTTCGAACCAATCCTGCACCTGCTGCGGAACGCGCTCGATCATGGAATTGAGAGCGCGGAAGGCCGAGCGGCGGCCGGCAAGCCGATCGAAGGAGAGATCAGGCTCGCCGTCCGGCGGGACGGCGATTCAATTCTCGTGACGCTGCGCGACGATGGCGCCGGCATCGATCCTGAGAGGATCAGGATGCGGGCCGTCGAACGCGGTCTTATCGATCAGCAGGAAGCTGATCAGCTCAGCGACGGTTCGGCGCTTCAGCTCATTTTCATCCCCGGTTTCTCCACAGCGCAGCTCGTCACCGAAGTGTCCGGTCGCGGGGTGGGCATGGACGCGGTGCAGGATGCAATCGCTCGACTGCGCGGTTCGATCGAGGTCACCAGTGCGGTCGGCGAAGGCACGACCTTCCGTCTCCGGCTGCCGATCAACAGTCTGACGACGCGCCTGCTTGTGGTCGAAATTGCCGGCGAGCGTTACGGCGTCGCGCTCGATCAGATTGTCGAAACTGTCCGGATCGACAAGGAAGCATTGGTGCCGATCGGATTGGGCCGCGCCTGCGTGTTGCGAGGCAGGACCATTCCCGTCCTCAGCCTGGCACAGCTGCTGGGCGGGACCGAGCAGGACGCGCCCGTTGTCAAACTCGTCGTCACTCAGTCAGGAGGTGAGCCGGTCGGCATGACGGTCGACGGCTTTGCCGAGAGGATCGATACGGTGGTGCGGCCAACACGCGGCGTCCTGGCGACCCTTCCCGGCGTGATGGGCTCAGCCTTGTTGGGCGATGGCGATGTGCTGCTTGTCCTCGATCTGCCGGAGTTGGCATGACCATTTCCGTCGAGAAAAATGTGGCCACGCTGAGCGGCCGGTGCGGTGCCGAGGACGCGGAGCCGTTACTTCTGGCCTTGCAGGATTCTCCAGAGTTGGTCGTAGACTTGGGCGCTGCCACGCGCCTGCACACGGCCGTCGTTCAGATCCTTGTCGCTCTCAAACCCACGGTGCGCGGCAGTCGCGCGCATCCGATGCTGCAGTCATTTATCTTGCCCGGGACGGCAGAGGAATGACGACAAAGGCCGAATTTCCCATTAGGCACGGGTCTCGGTTCTGCGCGGCGAAAGTTGCACAAATCGTCTACTGGAGTGAGCATGACCACAACCGTTCTAATTGTTGACGACAGCAAGCTCGCGAGGATCGTTGCCGCAAAAGCGTTGGCACAGTTGCAGCCCGACTGGCAGAAAGTCGAAGCGGGGAGTGCCGCCCAGGCCCTCGAGATCGTCCAGACCCAGACGCCGGACGTAGCGCTCGTCGATTTCAACATGACAGAAAAGGACGGTTTGGCATTGGCCGGCGAGTTGCGGGACCTCTATCCGGACCTGCCGATTGCGATCATCACCGCTAATATTCAGGATGAGATCGTTGCGCGTGCTCGTTCGATCGGCGCCGCTTTCGTGGCAAAGCCTGTCACGGCAGAAGGATTGGAGGGGTTTCTCTCGGGCGCCGCTCTCCGCTTGCGATCAAAAAGCAAATGAGCGGCGACAGCCTTGCGCTCTCGGCACTCGAGCGGGACGCTCTGACGGAAATCGTCAATATCGGCGTCAGCCGCGCGGCATCGAGCTTGCGTAAGATGATCGACGATCAGGTGCTGCTGTCCGTGCCCTCGATCGAGGTGGTCAGCCAGAGGCGCGCCGCGCGGCTGATCAGCGAGCGCGAAGTCAGCGAGCTTGTCGCCGTCCGCCAGGATTTCGAAGGTCCTTTTTCCGGCCGGGCGCTGCTCATCTTTCCGGAAACAAACAGCCTCGAGCTCGTTCGCGCCGTCACAGGCGGGGAACTAAGTTTCCAAGAGGTCCTGGACTTGGAGCAGGAAGCGCTCGCCGAGACAGGCAATATCATACTGAACTCCTGCATTGCCACCATGGCGAACATGCTCAAGCGCTCGCTCACCATGACGATTCCGGAGGTGCTGCGCGGCACCGGCGCGAGCCTCTTCGAAATCAACGAGACATCCGAGGGGCTCGTCCTCTTTCTCTATATCGACTTCGCGATGCGCAGCCGGGACATTCGCGGCTATATTGCGATGATCATGGATTTGCCCTCCCTGCAGACCCTCAAGGAACTACTCGAAGAATTTATCGTCCGCGTCGTCGGTGAGGATCTCTAACCGGCCATGGCTGAGTTCGAGCATACCCAGCTCACCCTCGCGGCAGCGGGAGCAAGTGGTACGTGGGTGTGGGAGATTGCGTCCGAGCTCATCCATGTCGACGCTCGGTTTGCCGAGCTCTATGGCCTCGAGCGCGAAGCAGCCCTTGCCGGTGTGCCGACCTCCATTTTTTTTAAAGCCATTCATCCGGACGACCGGCCGCGTATCCAGATCGCGGTGGCGGGAATTCTCGCCGGTGCGGAGCTCTTCTCCAAGGAGTTTCGGATCGTCGCGCCGAATGGCGCCGTCCTCTGGATGCATGGCCGAGGGCAGTGCGAATATGATGCGCAGGATAATCCGGTCCGCTTCTCGGGCCTGCTGATCGACGTTACCGAGCGCAAGCGCACGGAAGAGCGGTTGCGGATCGCCCAGACCGCAGGTGGCGTGGGGACGTTCGAGTATGTCGACGGCTACGCGACTGTGGTGGTCTCCGACGAGTTTTGCCGTCTGCTCGGCCTGCATCCCGCGCCTGTTCTGCCAGTTCAGACGATTAATGCGCTGCTGCAGCCCGGGCAGCAGTATCTCATTCCCGAGCCGCGCAGCATGGCTGCGCCGGAAGCGCCCGATGCAGTGTTCCTCATCACGCATGGCGAGGATGGTTCGGATCGCTGGATTGCGCGGCGGGGCGAAGTGCTGCGCGAGGGGTCGGGCTATCGGCTGATCGGGGTGATCTACGATGTGACTGCCGCAAAGCAGCAGGAAGCGGCGCTACGCGAGCTCAACGAAACGTTGGAGTCTCGTGTCCAGGAGGAAGTCGCCGTTCGTGAACAAACCGAAGACACGCTGCGCCAGGCTTATAAAA
>Ga0160433_100154_pt1 | contig 58953 bp, 63 predicted proteins | sample HID1972K_E0MG_FD_108235 | JGI IMG/M metagenome (GOLD analysis project Ga0160433, IMG submission 108235) | Enriched pill bug-associated microbial communities from UW Madison campus, WI, USA - HID1972K_E0 MG | ecosystem: Host-associated > Arthropoda: Insects > Digestive system > Unclassified ...
AGAAGGCCGATTTCTGCTTCAAGTGGATCGACTCGATCCAGGACCTGAAGCGCATCGAGACGCGCGACCAGCGCCGCCAGTTCCTGCTGAACCAGATCTGCTTCGCCGCCTGCATCGAAGGCCTGTTCTTCTTCGCCGCGTTCGCCTACGTGTATTACTTCCGTTCGCGCGGCCTGCTCAACGGCCTGGCATCGGGAACCAACTGGGTGTTCCGCGACGAAAGCGCCCACATGGAGTTCGCTTTCGAGTGCGTGGACGTGATCCGCGAGGAAGAGCCGGACCTGTTCGACGACCAGATGAAGCAGCAGGTCTATGACATGCTGGCCGAGGCCATCGAATGCGAAGTGCAGTTCGCCGAGGACGTGCTGTCCGGTGGCGTGGCCGGTATCTCCACCCGTGACATGCGCCAGTACCTGCAGCATTGTGCCGACAACCACTTCCACCGTCTGGGCATGGACAAGAAGTACAACGTGCGCAACCCGTTGAGCTTCATGGAACTGCAGGACGTGCAGGAGCTGACCAACTTCTTCGAACGCCGCTCCTCGGCCTACCAGGTCGGCGTGAAGGGCGAAGTTGCGTTCGACATGAACTTCTGAAAAAAAGGGGACGGAGGGGATTAAGTCGTATCCGGCACGGCCAATCACGACTTAATCCCCTCCGTCCCCTTTTCAACGATGCGGGTGTGCCCATGACTGCTCTGCCTGAATCCGTGCCGCCCACCGAAGTGCGCATGGCCGAGATCGTCTTCCCCAACCACACCAACCACATGGGCACGTTGTTCGGTGGCCAGGCATTGGCATGGATGGACAAGGCTGCCTTCCTCGCCGCAGCCCGCTATTCGCGCCGCACCGTGGTCACCGCGCGCAGCGACCAGGTCGATTTCAAGCTGCCGATCCGTATCGGGCAGATGGTGGAAACCATCGGCCGCATCGTCGAGGTCGGGCGCAGTTCGATGAAGGTTGAAGTCGAGCTGATCGCCGAGGACCTGCACAGCGGCGAACGCAAGCTGTGCACCCGCGGGCACTTCGTGATGATCGCGCTTGGCGACGACGGCCAGCCGATCGCCGTGCCCGCGCTGCCGGACGGCACGCCGGCGCCCTGAGATGTCGCTTGCCTACGCCGGCACGCACGCTGATCCTGCTGCCATGAGCCAGCCGCTGACCGATTTCATCGCGCGTGCCCGCAGGCTGTTCGTGCTTACCGGCGCGGGCTGCAGCACCGCCTCGGGCATCCCGGACTACCGCGACACGGACGGCCAGTGGAAGCGCACGCAGCCGGTCACCTACCAGGCCTTCATGGGCGAGGCCGCCACCCGCCAGCGTTACTGGGCACGCAGCCTGCTGGGCTGGGCGCGGTTCGGCCTGGCCCGCCCCAACGGCACGCACCAGGCGCTGGCCGCGCTGGAGGCGCAGGGCAGCGTCGAGCTGCTGTTGACCCAGAATGTGGATGGGCTGCACCAGCAGGCCGGCAGCCATAACGTGATCGACCTGCATGGTCGCCTCGACCGCGTGCGCTGCATGGCCTGCGAGCGGCGCAGCGCGCGCGGGGAACTGCAGCACCGGCTGCTCGACGCCAATCCGGGCTGGGACGCGCTGGAAGCCGGCATCGCGCCCGATGGCGATGCCGACCTGGAAACCGACTTCTCCGCTTTCGTGGTGCCCGACTGCAGCGCCTGCGGCGGACTGTTGAAACCGGACGTGGTGTTCTTCGGCGAGAACGTACCGCGCGAGCGCGTCGCCGCGGTGCATGCCCACCTGCAGCAGGCCGACGCGGTGCTGGTGGTCGGCTCATCGCTGATGGTCTATTCGGGGTTCCGCTTCGTGCAGGCCGCGGCCAGCGCCGGTATTCCGGTGGCTGCGCTCAACCGTGGCCGCACGCGCGCGGATGCGCTGCTGGCGTTCAAGGACGAGCGCGATTGCGCGCAGGCGCTGGCGCCATGGCTCCCCGCGAAACTGTGATCCATCCTGGCGCTTGATCTGCGGCGCGCCCGGCGTTGCAATACCGTCCCGACTTTCCCCTTCTGCGGATCCCCCACCGTGAGCCAGCTGCTGTCGCCCGTCACCTTCGGCCCCCTGTCCCTGCCCAATCGCATCGTCATCGCGCCGATGTGCCAATACTCCGCCGAAGAGGGCCGAGCCACCGATTGGCATACCATCCACCTCGGCACCATGGCCCAGTCCGGCGCCGGACTGCTGATCCTGGAGGCGACGGCGGTGGAACCGCGCGGGCGCATCAGCTGGGCCGATCTGGGGCTGTGGGACGATGCCACCGAAGCCGCGTTGGGCAATGTGCTGGCATCGGTCCGCCGCTGGTCGTCGATGCCGATCGGAATCCAGCTTGCGCACGCCGGCCGCAAGGCCTCCACCGCGCGTCCGTGGGAAGGGGGCAAGCAGATTCCGGCCGATGAGGAGAAAGGCTGGCAGGCCGTCGCGCCGTCGCCCAGGCCGTTCCATGCCGGCGATCCGGCACCGGAGGCGCTGGACGAAAGCGGAATCGCCGGCATCGTCGAGGCCTTCGTGGACAGCGCGCGGCGTGCCGAACGCCTGGGCGTGCAGCTGATCGAGATCCATGCCGCGCACGGTTACCTGCTGCACCAGTTCCTGTCGCCGCTGAGCAACCAGCGCACCGACGGTTATGGTGGTGCACTGCCGAACCGCCTGCGCCTGCTGGTGGAAGTATTCGATGCGGTGCGCGCTGCGGTGTCGCCGACCATCGCCGTCGGCGTACGCATCTCCGCCAGCGACTGGGTGCCCGGCGGCTGGGATCTGGCGCAGAGCGAAACCCTTGCGTTGATCCTGGAATCGCGCGGCTGCAACTTCCTGCATGTTTCCAGCGGTGGCCTGGACGAGCGCCAGAAGATCGACATCGGACCGGGTTACCAGGTGCCGTTCGCGGCGGCGATCAAGGCCAAGGTGCGCATGCCGGTCATCGCGGTGGGCCTGATCACCGAACCGGAACAGGCTGAATCGATCCTGCGCCACAACCACGCCGATGCGGTCGCCCTGGCGCGCGGCATCCTCTACGATCCGCGCTGGCCGTGGCATGCCGCCGCCGCGTTGGGCGACAGCGTGGTACCCGCGCCGCAGTACCTGCGCTGCGAGCCGCGTGACGCGCGTGGGGTGTTCGAGTCGCGTTGATCGGTCGCGTCCGGCACCTCTGCGAACCGCATGGCCGCCGCTGTCACCGCTGTCTGGAGACCGAAGAACCGCCGTGAATGGCACACGATGATGGCTTGAATTCCGTCACCAGCGGGCTGAAAAGTACAGATTTCCTCATGTACGCACACGCGCACGCCGGGGCACCATCGATCCGCTGGTGCCCTTGCGCCAGCCGGGATTGGAGTCCCGAATCAAGCTGGTTCTCGATGCTCTGTTGTTGCCCCTCGGGCACGGCGGAGAATGCATTGTCCCGCCGGTTCCATGGCGGACGATGCGCGGGGGTCACCTCGATCCGCCGGTTTTGCTGGGAATCAACTTGGCCGGTACTCCAACCCGCATCGTCCGCCACCTTGTGCTTCGGCGCAGGTGGCCCGCATGCAATGTGAGGTAGGAATGTCCGGACTGTCCTTCTGCTCTCCGCATCGGCGCACCTTGCGCGTGCACCGCGAATCGATCGGCCATCGCGATACGTCCAACGGCGTTGATACCGGGAGGTGCGCATGATGGAACAACGCCGGCAGGATATGGCACGCGTTACCGCGCAGCTGCACGGGCCGGACGATATCGCGGCATTTCTGGACGGGTGTCTGGTGGACAACGCGCGCGATCCGAAGCTCGTTGCATTGATGCTTGGCGCCGTCGCGGAGAAGGTCGGGATCCACGACATCGCACGCGCCTGCCATCTTTCGACCGCAACCCTGCGACATGAGCTGGGAGGGCAACGCAGCCCACGCTTTTCCACCATCCAGCGGACAATGCATGCGCTCGGTGTCGAACTGCGCGTCCAGGCGATCCGCTCCGATTGACGGCAACGACCAATGGCACCCCGGCTGATCATCCTGCCCGGTTCCGCCCCGGCATTCATTGGCACGCGCGGCAAAAAAAAGATTCAAGTTCCCGATACCGTGACGCGCGGTCGGGCGCTTCTGCGTTGCGGAATCCAGGCTTGAACCGCACCGGCCCATCTGGTGCACCTCGATTCGCAATCACAGGAGGATGTCATGCTTCGAATGACAGGAAAGCCTGCAGCGGCCCCGTTGCTTGTCCTGATGCTGGCGGCACCGGTGGTGGCGGCCAGTGACGCATACCGGATCGAGCAGCGCCTTGCCCCCATCCACGATGCCGCCCAGCTCGATGACCATCTGCGAACGCTCTCGCCGGGTTCGCCGTTGTCAGCCCTGTCGGAGGCCGCGCGGCAACGGTTCATCGCATCGCTTCGATTCAACGAGGCCGGGCTGGTCAGCTTCAGCTACCAGGATATCCAGAAGGAACTGAGCCCCACCGAAGCCTATCGTCTGCTGGCATTGTTCGGTGCGCAGCGGACGATGGGCCTGATGGAAGGCCTGCGTGCCAGGACCGACGAGGACGTGGGCATCCTGGAGAAGGCCCGCCGCCAGGGATCCCGTCAACGGTAAAGCCACCGCCTGCGGATGCTGGTCAGCGGTTCCGCGCACACAGCGGGCAGTTGAAGGTGCATATCACGGTGGTGGCATCCAGCCGTGCCGCTTTCGCCTCGCTGGCCGCTTCCTGTGGAATTCCGTTCCATCACCTGCCGGTTATCGCGGAGACGCGCGACGTGCAGGAAAGGCAGAACCTTGAACTTGTGGAGCGCGAATCCATCGAGCTGGTGGTGCTCGCACGCTACATGCAGGTCCTGTCGCCGATGTAGTACCGGGCTTCCACCGGCAGCGTCACAGCAGCGCGACGCCCGCGCTGGCCAGGGCCTGGCGGGTGGCGTCATCGTTGCCATGGCTGACCGGCCGGGTCAGGTCCCAGTGGAAGCCGACCGCGAAGCCGGCGCTGGCGGCATCCTGGGCCGTCCACAACACGCAGTAATCGCGTGCCAGCCCGCAGACATGGACTTCGGTGATTCCGCGCTCGCGCAGCCAGCCGGCCAGCCCGGTCGCCGGACGACTGCCACCCGGGCCATGGTTCTCGCGGAACGCGCTGTAGGAATCCACGTCCAGGCGCGTGCCCTTGCGCAGGATGAGGTCGGCCACGTTCCAGCCCACCCCGGGGTGCAGCGCCGCACCCCCGGTGCCCTGCACGCAATGGTCCGGCCAGAGCGTCTGTGGATGGCCATGCAGCTGGATCCGTTCGAACGGCTGCCGGCCGGGGTGGGCGCTGGCGAACGAGGCATGCCGCGCCGGATGCCAATCCTGGGTGGCCACCACCGTGCGGTAACGGTGCTCAGCCAGCAGCGCAGCGACAGGAGCGACCAGCGCATCGCCTTCCTCGCAGGCCAGCGCGCCACCGGGCATGAAATCCGGTTGCAGGTCCACCACGATGAGGGCCACGTGGGCGGGCAGGGCGTTCATTGGCGATTCCAGGCAGGGGGCACCAGCCTAGCCGGACCTGGGGTGCTGCTCAACGCCCGTGAGTGCGCATCGGACTCATCCGGCGTCCTCGCCGTTGCCTTCCTGCCCGTAATACAGCACTCCAATCTGGATCCGTCCGCGGCCCTGTTCGCGGCGCGCGCGGTTGCTGTCGCGCAGCGAGTAGACGCAGCCGCAGTATTCCTGCTGGTAGAACTGCTCGCGCTTGGATATCTCGATCATGCGGTTGGCGCCGCCACCCTTGCGCCAGTTGTAATCCCAGTACTGCAATCCTTCATAGCGCCCTGCCGCACGATGGCCACAACCGTTGATCTGCTGCATGTCCTTCCAGCGCGAGATGCCCAGCGAAGAACTGATGATGTCGTAGCCATGCTCATGCGCATACAGCGCGGTGCGCTCGAAGCGCATGTCGAAGCACATCGTGCAGCGGATGCCGCGCTCGGGTTCGTTCTCCATGCCGCGCGCACGTGCGAACCAGTTGTCGGTGTCGTAGTCGCAATCGATGAAAGGGATGCCATGCTGTTCGGCGAAGCGGATGTTCTCCTGCTTGCGCAGTTCGTATTCCTTCACCGGATGGATGTTCGGGTTGTAGAAGAAGATCGCGTAGTCGATCCCGGAGGCGGTGATCGCCTCCATCACCTCGCCCGAGCAGGGCGCGCAGCAGGAATGCAGCAGCAGGCGGCGGCCGCCTTCGGGCAGGGACAGGGTCGGGCGTTGGAAATCGGTCATGGCCTGTTACCAGTGTGCGGGAATGAAGCCGGCCCGAAGGCCGGCTCCCATCTGCCGGTTCGCATCGAGGCGGGTCAGGCCACGTTCGAATCCGCATGTTCTGCGCGCAGCTCGACGGCCGCGGCCACCAGCGCCTCCAGGGCGGCGCGGGTTTCCGGCCAGCCACGGGTCTTGAGCCCGCAATCCGGATTGACCCACAGCTGTTCCGGTTTCAGCACCGCCAGCGCCTTGCGCAGCAGTTCCACCATCTCCGCCTTGTCGGGCACGCGCGGGGAATGGATGTCATACACGCCCGGGCCGATCTCGTTGGGATAGTTGAAGCGCACGAACGCATCCAGCAGTTCCATGCGCGACCGCGAGGTCTCGATGGAAATGACGTCGGCATCCATCGCCGCCACCGAGTGGATGATGTCGTTGAACTCCGAATAGCACATGTGGGTGTGGACCTGGGTCGCATCGCGCACGCCGCTGGTGCTGATCCGGAAGGCTTCCACCGCCCAGTCCAGGTAACCGCGCCATTGCGCGCGGCGCAGGGGCAGGCCCTCGCGGATGGCCGGCTCGTCCACCTGGATCACGCCGATGCCGGCCGCTTCCAGGTCGTTGACCTCGTCGCGCAGCGCCAGCGCGATCTGCCGGCAGGTGATGTCGCGCTCCTGGTCGTCGCGCACGAACGACCACTGCAGCACGGTCACCGGCCCGGTCAGCATGCCCTTCATCGGCTTGCGGGTCAGCGACTGGGCGTGCTGCGACCAGCGCACCGTCATCGGCCGCGGACGGCTGACGTCGCCGAAGATCACCGGTGGCTTCACGCAGCGCGAGCCGTAACTCTGCACCCAGCCGTTGCCGGTGAAAGCGAAGCCTTCCAGCTGCTCGCCGAAATACTCCACCATGTCGTTGCGTTCGAACTCGCCGTGCACCAGCACGTCCAGCCCGAGTTCTTCCTGCACGCGGACGCAATGAGCGATCTGCTGCTCCAGGAAGGCCTCGTAATCGGCGCTGGAGAGCTTGCCGGACTTGTGCCTGGCACGGGCCTCGCGTACTTCCAGGGTCTGCGGGAACGAGCCGATCGTGGTGGTCGGCAACAGCGGCAGCTGCAGCGCGGCATGCTGCGCGGTGCGGCGTTGCGGATACGGACTGTGCCGCTGCGCATCAGCGGCGGTGAGCGCGGCAAGGCGTGCGGCGACCGCCGGATTATGCACGCGCGGCGAACGGCGGCGGGCCTCCAGCGCGTCCCGGCTGGCAGCCAGGCCCGCCTCCGCCGACGCCTTTCCATCCAGCGCATCGGCCAGCAGGCGGAGTTCTTCCAGCTTCTGCCGCGAGAATGCCAGCCAGCCGCGCAGCTCGTCGTCCAGCTTTTTCTCCAGCGTCAGATCGACCGGTGCATGCAGCAGCGAACACGACGGTGCCAGCCACAGCAGGTCGCCACCGCGCTCGGTGAGGGCATAGCGCGCCAGGATCAGTGCGTTGTCCAGCTGCGTGCGCCAGATGTTGCGGCCATTGACCAGTCCCGCCGAAAGCACGCGCCCGGCCGGCAGCACCTTCAGCACCGCGTCCAGCTGCTCCGGCGCGCGCACCAGGTCCACGTGCAGGCCGTCCACCGGCAACGAGGCCGCCAATGGCAGGTTGTCGTCGAGCGCGCCGAAATACGTGGCCAGCAGGATCTTCGGACGCGCCTGCGCCGCCTCGCCCAGCACCGCATAGGCGCGTTCATACGCCCTGCGCGCCGCCTCATCGAGGTCCTGTACCAGCAACGGCTCATCCAGCTGCACCCAGTCCGCGCCGGCTTCCGCCAGCTGTGCCAGCAGCTCCAGGTACGCGGGCAGCAGGGCATCCAGCAAGGCGAGCGGCGCCGAGTCGTCGGTGGTCTTGGACAGCAGCAGGAAGCTGACCGGTCCCAGCAGCACCGGTCGGGTGTGGTGGCCCAGCGCCCGGGCTTCGCGGAACTCGGCCACCGGCTTGTCGCCGCGCAGCGCGAAGGTCTGTCCGGCATGCAGTTCGGGCACCAGGTAGTGGTAATTGGTGTCGAACCACTTGGTCATCTCCAGCGCGCGCAGGTCCAGGCCATCGCGCTGCACGCCGCGGGCCATCGCGAAGTAGGCCGCCAGCGGTTCGCGCTCGGCCAGTGCGCGGTAGCGCTGCGGGATCGCGTCGAACAGGAAGGCCGTATCGAGTACGTGGTCGTACAGGCTGAAGTCGTTGCTGGGCGGGACGTCCACGCCGGCATCGCGCTGCAGCTTCCAGTGGCGCGCGCGCAGCGCGGCGGCGGTGGCCTGCAGGGTAGCGATGTCGTCCTCGCCGCTCCAGTGGCGCTCCAGTGCCCTCTTCAGTTCGCGCTTGGCGCCGATGCGGGGGAAACCCAGGTTGGTAACAGTGGTCATTGCAGCATGTCCTCATTGCGTGTCGGCATTGAGGAACGAAGGAACCGCATGGCGTCGCGCGCCGTCATCGGCCCACGCTGCCCTGCAAGCGACCTTCGCCCCCGCGGGCGAACCGGATGCCGTGGACAGGCGCGCGTGGACCGGCGTCCTGCGGATGGCGGGACGGCACGGGCCCCGGCAACCTCCCCGCGGAGATTCCAGGTCGAATCGAGGGACGGTCGTGTCCCCCGGCCGGGGCCGGTATTCGGGCTGATGGACACGGGCATATGCAGGCCCACCTACTGTCCGCCGCTTCCCGGGCGCAGGCCCAGTGCTGTTGGCGGAGGTCGTTCCCATTCACCGCTGCGGGGCAGCTCCGGAATGGGCGCGCGAGGCGCCTTCACCGGATTCCCGTTTAAATCCATCCCTTCATTCGCATGAAGAGATGAATACCTTCGGCGTGCACAAGGTAGGCTGCTGCGGCGGCCAGGTCAAGAGCAGGCGCGCCGCGATGTGACGCGCATGTCTCATTCGATGAGAAGCCGTACGGTGATAATCGAACCTGCGACGGCAACAGGCGGAGAATGGACGTGGCGGCGAAGTACTGCGATCTGGTCATGAAGGGCGGCATCACCAGCGGCATCGTCTACCCCAATGCCGTGCTGGCGCTGGCCCGCGATTACCGTTTCAAGAGCATCGGCGGCACCTCCGCCGGCGCGATCGCCGCGGCGGTGTCGGCCGCGGCGGCGCTGGGCGACCGTCGTCGCCATGCCGGGCATGTCCTGGAGGCCGGATGCGGTTTCCAGGGCCTGGCTGACGTCTCCGCGCAGCTGTCGCGGCCGGGCTTCATCCATGGGCTGTTCCAGCCGGTGCGGGGCGCGCGTGCGGCGTACCGGTTGCTGGTGGTGCTGGCCGGCCCTGCTGGCTGGCCACGCCGGATCCTCTGCCTGTTCGCGGCCGTGTTCACCATCGCACCGGTGGAAGTGCTGGTGTCGCTTGCGCTGCTGCTGGGCGTCGGTGCCTGGGCCGGCGGCGTGCAGGGCATGCTGGCGACGCTGCTGCCTTCGCTGCTGTGCGCATATGGCGCCGGTGTGGCCGGCGCGCTGCTGCGGGTGGCGCGGGTGGCGCGCGGCAACCTGCTGGGCCTGTGCTCGGGGCATGGCAACGATCCTTCGCGTCCGGCGTTGACCGACTGGCTGCACGACCAGCTGCAGCGGCTGTCCGGCAAGCCGCTGGACGCGCCGCTGACGTTCGCCGACCTGCATGATGCACCCCGCTACGCGCAGGAGCCGGGTGACCCGCGCGCGATCACGCTGCAGATGATCAGCACCTGCGTGTCGCACAACGAACCACGCACGCTGCCCTTCAGTGATGCCTGCTTCTGGTTCCTGCGCGAGGACTTCGAGCGCTTGTTCCCTGCCAGCGTCGTGGATTGGCTGGTGCGCCATGCCGGTTCCTTCCACGACGTGGAGGGGCGTCGCTATTACCGCCTGCCGTCCGGCGCGCAGCTGCCGGTGCTGGTGGCGACCCGGATGAGCCTGAGCTTTCCGTTGCTGATCAGCGCCGTGCCGCTGCATGAACCGGCGCGCTGGCAGCCGCGCCCGCGACCCAGCGAGGCCGAACCGGGGCGTGATGGCCGCAACGTCGCCGACAGCATGGAAGGGCTGACCCGCGGTGGCCAGGGCGATGCGTCCACCATCACCGGGTTCCGGCCATGCTGGTTCTCCGACGGTGGCATCAGCAGCAATTTCCCGATCCATCTGTTCGACGCGGCATTGCCGCGCTGGCCGACGTTCGCGATCAACCTGGTCTACCCGGGGCATGCGGAATCACTCGACGGAGATGAAGGCGAGGACGAAGCGATGGAGCGCGCGGTGGTGATGCCGCGCGGCAACCGCGAAGGCTGGCAGCGCGGCTACCACGACATCGCTTCGTCGCTGGCGGCCACTGAACTGGCGCGCTTCCTGTTCGCGGTGGTCGCCACCATGCAGAACTGGCGTGACCTGCTGCAGGCACGCGCACCGGGCTATCGCGATCGCATCGTGCATGTCGCGCTGGAAGGCGACGAAGGCGGAATGAACCTGGACATGCCGCCGGACGTGCTGGCCCGCATCGCGCGCAAGGGCACGCTGGCCGGCGAGCGGTTCTGCGCGTTCTCGTTCGACAACCATTACTGGATACGGTGGCGCAACCTGGCGTCGGCATACCAGCGCTATACGCTGGAGGTGTCGCGCACCGACGATCCGGCGCAGCAGGTGATCGTCTACCGCGCCGCCTACGCCAGCGTCGCCAGCGGGCAGCCGGTGCCACCGTCGTATCGCTTCAGCGCACAGGACAAGCGGCGTGCGTCGCAGGCCCTGTATGCACGGATGGTGCAGGAGGGCGCCGGCTGGGACGACTGCGGTCCTGACCTGACCGACGGCGCACCGCGGCCGTTGCCGCAGATGAAGGTCACGCCGATCTATTGACGGCCGCAGGTAGAGCCGACCCACGGGTTGCCTTGCGCGCGTCCAGCCTACCAAGACGCGGTATGGCGATCCGGCCTGCACGGAGGCTGCATCACGGAGGCAGCCGACCGTGGGGCGGCTCTACCGGGGGCGGCGCGCCGAAGGCGCGGAGGCAAGGGGAATGCGCGGGCAACTGCCTGGCGCATCAGCGCCCTGGCAGTTGCGCGAACGCGCGTTGCATGCAGTCTTCGCGTGGGCACACGCGGCAACCCGGGCCGATCGACACCGAGTTGCCCGGGCTCTGGATATCCAGACCGCGGCTGTAGACCAGGCGCTCGGCGTGCTGCAGGTCGCACCCCAGCGCCACCGCGAAGGTCTTGCGCGGCTGGCCGTGGCCGACCGGGCCACTGCTGACCTGCCGCGCCAGCCAGAAATGCCGGCGGCCGTCAGGCATGCGCGCGGTCTGGGTCAGGATCCGGCCGGGCTGGTTGAAGGCCTCATAGACAATCCACAGCGGACAGGAACCGCCCACCTGCGAGAAATGGAAGTCGGTCGCCGAATGCCGCTTGGACACGTTGCCGGCGCGGTCCACGCGGATGAAGAAAAACGGCAGCCCGGGGGCGCTGCGCCGGGCCAGGGTACTCAGCCGATGGCAGACCGCCTCGAAGCCGACGCCGAACTGGTGCGCCAGCAGCTCGATGTCGTAGCCGCTGTGCTCGGCCGCGCGCAGGAAGCGGCCATAGGGCATCACCAGCGCGCCGGCGAAATAGTTGGACAGGCCGATGCGTGCCTGCGCGATGCGTTCGTCATCGCCAAAGCCGGCGCGCTGGATCACCGCGTCGATCTGCTCGCGATACCCGCGCAGCGCCAGTTCGGCGGCCATCTGGAACGCCTGCTGCCCCGTTTCCAGATAATCGGGCAACCACAGCGTGCGGGCCTCGCCATCCAGCACGCGCTTCTCGCGCCCGGCCTGCAGCGCCGCCACTTCCACCCGGATGCCGTGGCGGTCGGCCAGCAGCTGGCGCAGGCGTGGCGCCACATGCCCCGGCGCCAGCGACCACTCGGCGAACAGCTGTTCGGCCAGGTCGTCCAGTTCGGGGATGTGGTTGTGCATGCGGTTGAAGAAGTCGCGCACCTGGTCGCCGGCCGGCAGGCTCAGTCCCGCACCTGGCTCGCCGAGCTTGAACTCCAGTGCGGCGGCGTGATCGCGCAGGGCCAGGTGCCGGCGGTGCAGGTCCAGCAGGGCCTGGCTGATCTGCGGCAGGTTGCCGGCCATCGCGCGCAGTTCGGTGGCACTGACCTCCCCCAGGCCGAGGTCGCGCAGGGTCTGGCCGAGGGCATCCTGCAGCGCCGCCGGGCCGTCGCCGTCGAACAGCTCGCCGAGATCGCCGAGCAGTGCGCGCAGACGCTGCTGCACCGCCGGGGTGAGCGGACGCTTGTTGCGCTCGATCTGGTTCAGGTAGCTGGCCGACACCCCCAGCCCCTGTGCCAGTTGAGCCTGGGTGTAGCCATGCTGTTCGCGCAGCCGGGCGAGGCGAAGCCCCAGCTGGCGCCGTGGCGCGTGATCATTCACAAAATTAACAACAATATCAGGCTGGGTTGGCCAGATTAAGCGCATTGTCCCCGGAAATCGAGCGGAGGGCTGTGAATAATGCAAAGCATCCTTTGAGCTCCGGGAAAGTCATGACTGCTACAGCGCCCCGCATCCGCATGCTGATCGACGGCCAGTTCGTCGAATCCTCCACTTCTCATTGGCAGGATGTCATCAATCCGGCCACCCAGGACGTGCTGGCCCAGGTGCCGTTTGCCACCGTCAGCGAAGTCGACGCCGCCGTCAGCGCTGCCAGGGAAGCCTTCAAGACCTGGCGCAAGACCCCGATCGGCACCCGCGCGCGCATCTTCCTGAAGTACCAGCAGCTGATCCGCGAGCACATGAGCGAGCTGGCGCACACCCTGAGCGCCGAACAGGGCAAGACCGTGCCGGATGCTGAAGGCGATGTATTCCGTGGCCTGGAAGTGGTCGAGCACGCCGCGGCGATCGGCAACCTGCAGCTTGGCGAGCTGGCCAACAACGTGGCCAACGGCGTGGATACCTACACCCTGATGCAGCCGCTCGGCGTCTGCGCGGGCATCACCCCGTTCAATTTCCCGGCGATGATCCCGCTGTGGATGTTCCCGATGGCGATCGCCACCGGCAACACCTTCGTGCTCAAGCCGTCCGAACAGGATCCGATGGTCACCATGCGCCTGGTCGAACTGGCGCTGGAAGCGGGCATCCCGAAGGGCGTGCTCAACGTGGTCCACGGCGGCGAAGAAGTCGTCAACGCGATCTGCGACCACCCGGACATCAAGGCGGTTTCGTTCGTCGGTTCCACCCGCGTCGGCACCCACGTGTACAACCGCGCCTCGCTGGCCGGCAAGCGCGTGCAGTGCATGATGGGCGCCAAGAACCATGCGGTGGTGCTGCCGGACGCCAACAAGGAGCAGAGCCTCAATGCGATGGTCGGCGCGGCGTTCGGTGCCGCCGGCCAGCGCTGCATGGCCGCCTCCACCCTGGTGCTGGTCGGCGAAGCCCGCGAGTGGGTGCAGGACCTGGTCGCCAAGGCGAAGACCCTGAAGGTCAGCGCCGGCAGTGTCGAAGGTACCGATGTCGGCCCGGTGATCTCCTGCTCCGCGCGCGAGCGTGTCGAAGGCCTGATCGCCTCGGGCGTGGAGCAGGGCGCCAGGCTGGTGCTGGATGGCCGCAACCCGCAGGTGGACGGTTTCGAGAAGGGCAACTTCGTCGGCCCGACCATCTTCTCCGGCGTCACCACCGACATGCGCATCTACCAGGAGGAAATCTTCGGGCCGGTGCTGGTGATCCTGGAGGCGGACACGCTGGACGATGCCATCGCGCTGGTCAACAGCAACCCGAACGGCAACGGCACGGCCGTGTTCACCCAGTCCGGCGCCGCCGCGCGCCGGTTCCAGGAGGAGATCGACGTCGGCCAGGTCGGCATCAACGTGCCGATCCCGGTGCCGGTGCCGCTGTTCTCGTTCACCGGTTCGCGCGCATCCAAGCTCGGCGACCTGGGTCCGTACGGCAAGCAGGTGGTGATGTTCTACACCCAGACCAAGACCGTCACCGCGCGCTGGTTCGACGACGAGACGCTGAGCCATGGCGTCAACACCACGATCAGCCTGAAGTAAGCAGGGAGTTTCACCATGAGCTACTCGATGACGACGGAACTCGAAGAAGCGCAGCACGCCTACCGGGAGGCAGCGCGCGACTTCGCCCAGGCCGAACTGGCGCCGCACGCCGCGCGATGGGATGCGGAGGGCATCTTTCCGCGCGAAGCGATCGCCAAGGCAGGGGAACTCGGGTTCTGTGGCCTGTACATGGATCCGGAGGTTGGTGGCAGCGGCCTGAGCCGGCTGGACGCCGCCGTCGTCATCGAGGAGCTCGCCAGCGTGGATCCGTCTACGGCGGCCTACATCAGCATCCACAACATGGCGTCGTGGATGGTCTCCACGTGGGGCCGGGAAGCGCTGCGCGCGCAGTGGGGCGGGGAGCTGTCGGCCGGCCTGAAACTGGCCTCCTACTGCCTGACCGAACCGGGTGCCGGTTCGGATGCGGCTTCGTTGAAGACCACGGCGGTGCGCGACGGCGACCACTACGTACTGAATGGCTCCAAGGCCTTCATCTCCGGTGCCGGCGCCACCGAGCTGCTGGTGGTGATGGCGCGTACCGGGGGCCCCGGCGCAAAGGGCGTCAGCGCGATCGCGGTGCCGGCCGACCTGCCGGGGATCAGCTTCGGCCGCAAGGAAGAGAAGATGGGCTGGAACAGCCAGCCTACCCGCGGCATCACCTTCGAGAACGTGCGCGTGCCGGTGGGCAACCTGCTTGGCGAGGAGGGCGATGGCTTCAAGCTGGCGATGAAGGGCCTCGATGGCGGCCGCATCAACATCGCCGCCTGCTCGCTGGGCGCCGCGCAGGGAGCGCTGGATGCCGCACGTCGCTACATGGGCGAGCGCCGCCAGTTCGGCAAGGCGCTGGCCGAGTTCCAGGCGCTGCAGTTCAAGCTGGCCGACATGGCCATCGAGCTGGTGGCCGCGCGGCAGATGGTGCACACCGCCGCGCGCAAGCTCGATGCCGGTGCCGGCGATGCCAACGTGTGGTGCGCGATGGCCAAACGCTTCGCCACCGATGCCGGCTTCACCATCTGCAACGAAGCGCTGCAGATCCACGGCGGTTACGGCTACATTCGCGAGTACCCGATCGAGCGCCTGCTGCGCGATTGCCGCGTGCACCAGATCCTGGAAGGCACCAACGAAATCATGCGCGTGATCGTGGCCCGCCACCTGCTCAACACCGAAGAGGAACTGCGATGAACGACTGGCGCACTACCGAACATGTCGGCCTGAAGGTCGAGGCCGATGGCCACACCGCCATCGTCACCCTGCACAATCCGCCCGCACATACCTGGACCGTGCACAGCCTGTCGGCGCTGCGCGACCTGGTGGGGGCACTCAATGCGGACCGCGGCATCTACGCCCTGGTGATCACTGGCGACGGCGAGAAGTTCTTCTCCGCCGGTGCCGACCTGAACCAGTTCGCCTCCGGCGACAAGGCCGCCGCGCGCGAAGCCGCGCGTCGTTTCGGTGAAGCGTTCGAGGCATTGTCCGGCTTCCGCGGCGTGTCCATCGCGGCGATCAACGGCTATGCGATGGGGGGAGGCCTGGAATGCGCGCTGGCCTGCGACCTGCGCATCATCGAAGAACACGCCCAGGTCGCGTTGCCGGAGGCCACCGTCGGCCTGCTGCCGTGCGCCGGTGGTACCCAGAACCTGCCACGCCTGGTCGGCGAAGGCTGGGCCAAGCGCATGATCCTGCTCGGTGAGCGCATCGACGCCGACACCGCTATACGCATCGGTCTTGCCGAACAGAAGGCCGGCAAGGGCGAAGCGAAGGCGCTGGCGCTGGAATGGGCGAAGAAGGCCGGCAAGCAGAGCCCGACCAGCATCGCGGCCTGCAAGACCCTGGTGCAATCCACCCGCAGCGGCACCCACGCCTCCGGGCTGGTGGCCGAGCGCGAAGCGTTCGTTGACCTGTTCGACAGCGCGGACCAGGTCGAGGGCGTGAATGCCTTCCTGGAAAAGCGCACCGCGCAATGGAAGAACGCATGAACACCGCCGTCGCCAGCGACGAAGCGCCGGTGCTGTTCGAAGAGCGCGAGGGCCTGGGTGGCAAGCGCATCGGCATCGCCACGCTCAACGCGCCGCGCACGCTCAACGGCTTCTCGCTGCCGATGGCGCACCTGCTGCGGGAGCGGCTGCAGGCCTGGGCGGAGGATGATGGCATCGCCGTGGTGGTGCTGCAGGGCGCCGGCGAGAAGGCGTTCTGCGCCGGCGGCGACCTGCACAGCCTCCATCAGAGCATGGTCGCCTTCCGCGACGCCGGCCGTGCCGACATCCGCGACAACGCGTATGCAGCGGAGTTCTTCGACGTGGAATACCGCGTCGATTACCTGATCCACACCTATGCGAAGCCGATCCTGTGCTGGGGCCACGGCATCGTCATGGGCGGTGGTATCGGCCTGATGTCCGGTGCCAGCCATCGCGTGGTCAGCGAACGCTCGAAGCTGGCGTTCCCGGAAATCACCGTCGGCCTGTTCCCGGACGTGGGCGGCAGCTGGTTGTTGCCGCGCGTGCCTGGCAAGGCGGGCCTGTTCCTGGCGCTGACGGGCGCGTTGCTCAATCCCGGCGATGCGATCTATGCCGGACTGGCCGACATCCACGTGGCGGAAGCGCGCCGCGATGCGGTCATCGACGGCCTGTTGCAGGTGGCCTGGGGCGCCGACGGTGCCAATGACCATGCCCGCCTGACCACCCTGCTGCAGTCCTTCGCCGGCGATGCGGCGACCGGCCCGCTGCTGGCCAACGCACCGTTGCTGGATCGCCTGTGCGAAGGCGATGACCTGCCCGCCATCATCGAACGCATCGCGGCGCTGTCCAGCGAGGATCCGTGGCTGCAGGCCGCGCAGAAGACGCTGGCGGCCGGCGCACCCGGTTCGGCGCGACTGGCGTTCGAGCTGCAGCGCCGCGCCGCGGGCCTGTCGCTGGCCGAGGTCTACCGTCTGGAATACGTTGCCGCGCTGCATTGCGCCGCGCATGGCGACTTTGCCGAAGGCATCCGCGCGCTGCTGGTCGACAAGGACCGCACCCCGCGGTGGCAGCCGCGCACGCTGGCCGAGGCCACCGAAGCGTGGGCCGATGCCTTCTTCGTCTCTCCCTGGCCCGCCGGACAGCATCCGCTGGCCGACCTCGATGCCACCAACGCAGAAAGGACCTTCGCATGAGCCGCATTGCTTTCATTGGACTGGGCAACATGGGTGGCCCGATGGCCGCCAACCTGGCCAGGGCCGGCCACGTCGTGCGCGTATTCGACCTGGTGCCCGCGGCCGTGCAGGCCGCCGTCGATGCCGGCGCCACCGCCGCCAGCTCCGCACGGGACACGCTCACCGAAGCAGAGATCGTCATCTCGATGCTGCCGGCCAGCCGCCACGTCGAAGGCGTCTACCTGGGCGATGATGGCCTGCTGGCCGACATCCCGGCTGGCGCGCTGGTGATCGACTGCAGCACGATCGCCCCGGCGGTGGCCCGCAAAGTGTCCGAAGCGGCTGCCGCGCGTGGCCTGCAGATGCTCGACGCGCCGGTCTCCGGCGGGACAGCGGGCGCCGCTGCCGCCACCTTGACCTTCATCGTCGGTGGCGAGGCGCAGGCGCTGGAGCGCGCGCGTCCGGTGCTGCAGCAGATGGGAAAGAACATTTTCCATGTCGGTGCCAGTGGGGCCGGCCAGGTCGCCAAGCTGTGCAACAACATGGCACTGGGCGTGATCATGGCGGTGACCGGCGAATCCATCGCGCTGGGCGTAGCGCACGGGTTGGACCCGAAGGTGCTGTCGCAGATGATGGCGGTCAGCACCGGCCGCAGCTGGGCCACCGAAGTATGCAACCCGTGGCCGGGCGTACTGGAGAACGCGCCGGCATCGCGCGGTTACAGCGGTGGCTTCGGCAGCGACCTGATGCTGAAGGACCTGGGCCTGGCGGTGGAGGCGGCGATGGGCGTGGGGGCTTCGATCCCGCTCGGCGAGCTGGCGCGCAACCTGTATTCGATGAACCACCAGGCTGGCCGCGGCAAGCTGGATTTCTCCAGCGTGGTACAGCTGGTCACCAGCGAAGATTAGCGAACTGGTGGGTGGCGACCGTGGGTCGTCACGCCACTGACAGCGGTGGGATGGGCGGTTGCCGAGCTCGATGCCAGGCAGCCGCCCATTTTTTTGTCCTGCGTCAGGCCACGATCAGCTTCACGTCGATGTTGCCCTGGGTGGCATTCGAATACGGGCAGACGACGTGTGCCTTCTGCACCAGTTCTTCCACCTGGGCGCGGTCGACGCCGGGCACGCTGATGGTCAGTTCGGCCTCGATGCCGAAGCCGGTCGGAATCTGGCCGATGCCGACGCGACCGGTGACGGTGGTCTCCGCCGGCAGCGCGACCTTGGCCTGGCCGGCGACGAACTTCAGCGCACCCAGGAAGCAGGCCGAATAGCCGGCGGCGAACAGCTGCTCCGGATTGGTGCCCGGGCCGCCCGCGCCGCCGAGCTCGCGTGGCGTGGAGAGCTGGACATCCAGCACATTGTCGGAGGAGACGGCGCGGCCTTCGCGGCCGCCGGTCGCGGTGGCCTGGGCGGTGTACACAACCTTTTCGATGGACATGAGCGTGTGTTCCTTGATGGGAGGGCCGGATGGCCGGTATGCCTACTGTGCACCCGCGCGCTGCACGCGCGGCAACATGGAGTCCTGAAAACTTGATGGAGCGTCCAGCGGCTTGACCGACCTGGAACCCTGCTGGATCGCTTGCCGGTCAGTATCGCGTGCTGCTGACCATCGGCAATTGCACTTGATCGGCGGTGCCGGTGCCGGCGCCCGGGCCTCAAACCGCCCATTCCAGATCGGTGGTGAACATGATCGTCAGCCAGCGGTCGGGCGATTCTTCACCCAGTGCATCGCCGATCTCGTCGCGCAGGCGGTCCCATTCGGCCAGCGCCCGTGGTGGATCGTCCGCGCGGACCACGAAGAACAGTTCGATCTGCTCGCCGCGACCGACCTGCGCCACGTAGCTGCGGTAGTCGAGGAAGCCGTGGCGGGCGACCACCTCGCGTGCCACTGCATCCACGTGCGCCTGCAGTTCGACCGGAGCCACCAGCAGGATGCCTGCCAGCGCCCGGCGCACCGTGCCCAGTGGCGCCACCATCACGAACAGGCAGACCACCGCCAGGATTCCCGGATCGATGTAGGGGCCGATCCAGGCCAGCGGCGTGCCGCGCACCAGCGCACCACCGATGAAGGCCACCAGGTAGCAGGCCGACATGCTGGCGGCGATGACCCAGTTCTTCGCGTCCAGGGCGATGAAGTCCGAACCGATATGCCGGTTGGCGCGCAGCACGAATACCGCCAGCGCCGCTTCGGCCAGCAGCGAAACCGCGGCGAAGACGATTGCCGGCCCGAGCGCGATCAGGCGGCCGCCGGAGGTCAGCGCATCGACAGCGTTGATGAAGGCATACAGCGCCGCACCGATCATCAGCGTGCCGCTGACGCCCAGCACGATCGGTTCCAGGTGCCAGAAGCCCATCGAGAAGCGCTGGTTGAGGCGGGACTGCAGCGCATCGGCCTGGGTGGACAGCGCGATCAGGCGGGCGACCAGCAGCGAAAGCCAGGTCATCACCACGTCGATGAGCCCGTAGATGCCGTCGAAGATGATCAGCGAGGAATTGGCGAACAGGCCAAGGGCCACGCCGGCCAGCGCCATCAGCAGCGTGCCGACGATGGACAGGCGCAGCACGCCCTGCTCGGTGCTGGTGTCGAGAAACCGGGGTCGGGCGGAAGCCATGGGCGAATTGTGCCTGATCAGAGCATCGCTCCAGGACACAAGAGCCAGGCCACGCCCGGTTGCTGCGGTGGGCCGGCTGCAGTGCCGGCAAGCGGTGGATACCTGCCGCTGTGCGGGGCCGCGGCACACCGGCATCCGACGGTTTTCCCATGCATCAGGTGACGTTTCAGGAGGCTGGCATTGCTGGAGCAGGTCGAGCCTTTCGGCGTTGTCGTCCTTATGGTTCGCGTCCAGCTTGCCGTCGCTCGGCACGATTGAATGTGGGATGGATGCACGGTGGGATGGCTCGCCACGATCTGATGATGGGTTGCCGCGGTCGCGGCACCATCGTGAAGAAGGAGCAGAAGATGAAAACCACGATCAAGCCCCGCCGGGCGGGATGGCTGTTGTTGATCGCATTGGGCGCGTTTCCGGTCGTCGCGCAGCCGATTCCCGGCATGTCGACAACCGTTCGGTCCGTCGCGCGCTATCCCGCGGACTCTGCCGAAGCCGCTTCGATTGCCGCGTGGATAGATCGAATTCCCGGCGCGGCCAGGCAGACGACCCCGTTCGGCATGGTGACGGTAACCCGCACCCGGACCATCGCCGGGCAGGCACGTACCGAGAACAGGCCACGTGTTCCGCTACCCGCAAATGGCATGCCGGGCGAGACGATCACCATCCGCAATACGTTGCCTGGCGGCATCGTCGAGACGTGGACCTTCGAATGGGTGGGTGGCGTTGGAGGTGGTGGATGGAGGCAGACCGACTATGAGTCGCACGCACCAACTACGCTGCCGGACAAGCCCAACGAGCTCTGAAGCGGTCGCCGGCATGGTTTCGCTTGGGCAGCAGCGTCCGCAGCGGGTACCCGTACCCCACCCCGGAGCCGTGCCGAACATTCAGCTGCGCGGTGTAAACTATTGATCGCACTGGCATTGCCAGCGATCCGTTGCAGCCCTTTCGTCCATGACCCAGCCTGCCGCCACCACAGCGTCCCGTTACGCCGCTTCCCTGCGCCTTTCCATCGCCCCCATGATGGACTGGACCGACCGCCACTGCCGGGTCTTCCACCGGGCACTGGCGCCGGGTGCCCGGCTGTATACCGAAATGGTCCACGCCAACGCGGTGATCCATGGTGACCGCGAACGCCTGCTGGGCTTCGATCCGGTCGAACAGCCGCTGGCCCTGCAGCTTGGCGGCAGCGATCCGGCGCTGCTGGCGCAGGCCGCGCGCATCGCCCGCGACTGGGGCTATGACGAGATCAACCTCAACTGCGGGTGCCCATCCGACCGCGTACAGGCCGGGCGTTTCGGCGCCTGCCTGATGCGCGAGCCGGAACTGGTGGGCGAATGCGTGGCGGCGATGGTCGCCGCGGTGGACATCCCGGTCACCGTGAAATGCCGGCTGGGCGTGGACGAGGACGATGATTACGACCGCTTTGCCGCCTTCGTCGACCGCCAGGTCGCCGCCGGTGCGGCGATGGTGGTGGTGCATGCCCGCAACGCATGGCTGAAGGGACTGTCGCCGAAGGAAAACCGCGAGGTCCCGCCGCTTCGCTATGACTGGGCCTACCGGCTGAAGCAGGAAAGCCCTGCGTTGCCGGTGGTGCTCAACGGCGGGCTGGCCAGCCTGGAGGCGGTGCAGGCGCAGGAAGGCCGGGTGGACGGTGTGATGCTGGGCCGCGCGGCCTACCACGACCCGTACCTGCTGCATCGGCTCGAAGCGCTGCAGACCGGTGCCGAACTGCGCGAACGTGCCGACCTGCTGCGCGCGCTGCGTCCCTACGTGGAGGCGCGGCTGGCCAACGGCACCGCGCTCAAGCACATCACACGCCACATCCTTGGGCTGTTCCACGGACAGCCGGGGGGGCGCGCCTTCCGCCAGATCCTCAGCGAAGGAGCGCACCGCCCGGGTGCGGGCTGGCCGTTGGTGGAGCAGGCGCTGGCCATGACTGAACGGGAAGGCGACCGTCTCACGGCGTGATTCATGCCGGAGTGCCCATGGCACGGACCATTGCGATGTACTATTGTTCACTTATATGAACAATGGTGCCCTGCAACCCAAAAAGTTCAGACCGGATTCACTGCGAAAAGTCGAAATTTGCAAAGGAAATGTAAAGCCCCGGGTTCCCCAGCGGGACGCGGACTTCACGACTTTTGAACGAATTGCCGACCTCGGCTAGGATCGCAACGATGCTCTCCCGTTCTTCATGCCGCCATCTTGTCGCCGCCACTGCCGTGGCGCTGGTGGCGTGCTCGCCGATCCCGCAGGCATCGGCCCAGCCGCAGCCGCCACAGTTGCAGCCGCGCCAGGAGATGCGCGAGCGTGACGGGATGCTGGCGCGCGGAAGCCGCGACAGCGAGCGATCGCTGTCCGATGCGGTGCGTCGCGTCCAGCGCACCACCGGTGGGCACATCCTCGGGGCGGAGCGCGTGCCGTATGACGGCCGCGACATCAACCGGGTGAAGTACATGGATGATCGCGGCCGGGTCCGTTACATGGACGATCCCGTGCAGCAGCGTTCACAGCCCCGCACGCCGCGATCGGATATGTCATCACTACGCGGTGATAACCCCTGAACGGGGATCATTGGCGTATTCCACCCGATTACCCGCCGACCCCAAGGTCGGACCCAGCACACTAGGGAGAGTTCATGCGTATCCTTCTGGTCGAAGACGAAGCCCCGCTGCGCGAGACCCTGGCAGCCCGGCTCAAGCGCGAAGGCTTTGCCGTCGATGCCGCGCAGGATGGCGAGGAAGGTCTTTACATGGGCCGCGAAGTGCCGTTCGACGTGGGCATCATCGATCTGGGCCTGCCGAAGATGTCCGGCATGGAGCTGATCAAGGCCCTGCGCGACGAGGGCAAGAAATTCCCGGTGCTGATCCTGACCGCGCGTTCGAGCTGGCAGGACAAGGTCGAAGGCCTCAAGCAGGGTGCCGACGATTACCTGGTCAAGCCGTTCCATGTCGAAGAGCTGCTGGCACGCGTCAACGCGCTGCTGCGCCGTGCCGCCGGCTGGAGCAAGCCGACGCTGGAATGCGGCCCGGTGGCGCTCGACCTGGCCGCACAGACCGTCAGCGTCAGCGGCAGCAACGTCGATCTCACCAGCTACGAATACAAGGTGCTTGAATACCTGATGATGCATGCCGGTGAACTGGTCTCCAAGGCCGACCTCACCGAGCACATCTACCAGCAGGATTTCGACCGCGATTCGAACGTGCTGGAGGTGTTCATCGGTCGCCTGCGCAAGAAGCTGGATCCGGACGGCGAACTGAAGCCGATCGAAACCGTGCGTGGCCGCGGCTACCGCTTCGCCATCCCGCGCAACGAGGGCTGAGCCCGCTGTTGGCGAACGCATGATGTCCGGCCGTCTGTGGTTCTTCCGACGCTGGCGGCCGCGATCCCTGCAGGCACGCCAGCTGCTCGCCGCCTCGGTAGGCCTGGTGGCCTTCCTGGCGTTGGCCGGCTATGCGCTGGACGCGGCGTTCGCCGATACCGCGCGTGCCAACCTGCGCGAGCGGCTGAAGAACTACGCGACCGCCTACGCGGCCGGCATCGATTTCACCCGCGACCGCTCGCTGTATATCCGCGAGCAGCAGCCCGATCCACGCTTCGACGTGCCGGGCAGTGGCCTGTACCTGCAGGTGGTGATGCCCGGTGGCCGCGGCAACTCGATGTCCGCCGAAGGCCCGATGCTGCCCACCGTCGGCGGTGGCCTGCTGGCACCGCGCCAGGAAGTCTTCGAGGGCCCGCTGCCGATGATCCAGATCGATGGCAGCGAGGGTTCGGTGTACCGCTACGGGCTGGGGCTGGTGTGGGATGCCGATGCCGATCCGGCTACCGAGTTCCCCTACACCATCTACGTGATGGAGGATTCGCGCGCGCTGGGTGCGCAGCTGCGCGTGTTCCGTGGCCGGGTGTGGTTCTACCTCGGTGGCATCGGCCTGATCCTGCTGTTGCTGCAGACGGTCATCCTGCAGTGGAGCCTGCGCCCCATGCGCCGGGTCATCACCGAACTGACCCGCGTGCAGCGTGGCGAAAGCGAGCGCATGAGCGAGCGCCACCCGCGCGAGCTCGAGCCGCTGACCGACAGCATCAACGCCTTCATCGAAAGCGAACGCGAGAACCTGGAACGGCAGCGCAACACGCTGGCCGACCTCGCCCACAGCCTGAAGACGCCGATCGCCGTGCTGCGCACGCAGCTGGACAGCGGTTCCGGCGACGCGGCGCTGCGCGAAGAGCTCGACGTGCAGCTGCAGCGCATGAACAACCTCGTGTCGTACCAGCTGGCGCGCGCGGCTTCCTCCGGCCACAAGCTGTTCTCCGCGCCGCTGCCCATCGAATCGAGCGCCGAGGAAATCGTGCGTGGCCTGGAGAAGGTCTATGCGGCCAAGGGCGTGCTGTGCGAATTCGATATCGACGAAACCGCGCGCTTCCATGGCGAGCCGGGTGACCTGCAGGAACTGCTCGGCAACCTGCTGGAGAACGCCTTCAAATGGGCCGGACGCCGCGTGCTGCTGACCGCGCAGCCGCTGGTCGCGGTGAACGCGCGTCGCCCGGGATTGCTGCTGGCGGTGGACGATGATGGCCCCGGCATCGCGCCGGAGGACATCGCCAAGGTGCTGCAGCGTGGCGTGCGCGGCGACGAGCGCGTGCAGGGCCACGGCATCGGCCTGTCGATCGTGCAGGACATGATCAAGGATTACCGCGGCGAGCTGCTGGTGGCGCGCTCGGCGGAACTGGGTGGCGCGCGGTTCGAGGTGCGGTTGCCGCCGGGGCCCTGATAGAACCATCCGCCAGGCCGCGATGGGCAGCGCACGCCCGCAGCCGGCTGGCGCGGCGGTGCATCCACAGCGCTCGGCCGCAGCCGATGATGGACCGGCTCTACCGAGGCGGTACCGCCAAGGCCGGCGGATCTCCGTAGAAACGCTGCAGATGCGCGGCGACGGCCGGGACGGCCTCGGCCAGCAGCTGCGGTGCGGAGAAGTGGTACTCGCTGGCGACCGCGAAGAATTCCTCCGGCGCTTCGGCGGCATACGGATCCAGCAGCGTTTCCTCGCCCGTGTCCACCTGCTCGCAGAGCGCGTCGTAGGCCTGCTGGAAATCCTCGGCCCACGCGCGCTGCCAGGCACGGGGCAGCGGAGGCGTTCCATCCATCGCACCGTCCAGCGCATCGATCTTGTGCGCCATTTCGTGCACCGCCACGCAGCAGCCATCGAATGGCGATGCCAGGTCGGCGAGGATGTCGGCCCAGGACAGGATCAGCGGCCCGCTGTCCCAGCTCTCGCCAATCAGTTCGTCCTCCCACTCATGCAGCACGCCGGCGGCATCGACATGGCTGCGCTGCACGCGGAATGCGTCCGGGTAGACGATCACCTGCGACCAGCCGCGCAGCCCGCTTTCCCCCAGGCCCAGCAACGGCAGGCAGCACAGTGCCGCCAGCAGCACGACGTCTTCATCGCCCAGCACCAGTCCGCCGACCGGGCTGATGGTCTTCTCGTGCAGGAAGCGTTCGGCCAACGTGCGCAGGCGGGCCAGGGCGTCCTGCTGCAACCCGGCCAGCCACGGCGTACGCCGGCAGGCCTGCTGCCACAGCGCATCGGGTATCGGGCGGGGCGCGGGCCGCAGCCAGCGCAACAACGTTGGGATCAGCGGAACATACCCGGCAGGAAGCTGTGCCACTTCGGTGCGCGCAGGCGCTGCAGCACGTCGTCGTCGCCGCCACCGCCGGTGCTGGTGGCCGGCGCGGGCGCGGGCTTGGGCGTGGTCGGGACGGCGGCCGCCGCGCTGCGCGCGCTCGGCGGGCGTTCGGCGTCCGGCGTGGAATACACGCAGTCACCGCGCCCTTCGCTGGCCGCCGCGGCAGCGGTGGTGGCAAGCAGTGGGGCCGTCAACAGGATCAGGCAATGGGCGAAACAGCGCATCGACGATATCCAGGGTCAAGGGCGGGTGAGTCCCCGATTCTAGCCCGAATCCCCGCCGTCATTGGCAACCCCCCCGGGCAGGCCCGGTTCCTTTGCCGCATAATTTCGCTGTATACCTGACGGAAGCTGCCGTGGACGACCGTGAACTGCTGGGCAAACTGGCCGCCGGACCGCTGTCCGGCGATGCCCTCGCCCGCGAGCTGGGCCACACCCGCGCCGCCATCTGGAAGCGGATCCAGGGCCTGCGGGCCGCTGGAATCGCGATCGAAGGCCGTGCCGGGGACGGTTACACGCTCTGCCAGCCGGTGGACCTGCTGGACCCGGCACGGATCCGCGCCGCCCTGCCAGGGTCCATCGCGGAGCAGATCGATGATCTGCAGGTGGTGTGGAGTACGGCCTCGACCAACAGCGATTTGCTGCGCTGCAGCGCGCCTGAGCGCGGAAGCCGCATCCTGCTGGCCGAACGCCAGACCGGCGGCCGCGGTCGCCGGGGCCGCGAGTGGGCCTCGCCGCTGGCCGCGCATGTCTACCTCTCGGTGCTGCGTGGATTCTCCGGCGGACTGGCCCAGCTCGGCGGCCTGAGCCTGGTTGCCGGGGTTGCGGCAGCCGAGGCCCTGCATGCCCTGGGCCTGCGCCAGGTACAGCTGAAGTGGCCCAACGATCTGGTGGTCGACGGCCGCAAGCTGGGCGGCCTGCTGGTGGAAGGCGGCGGTGAGTTCGCCGGACCGGCGCGCGCGGTGATCGGCCTGGGCCTCAACGTGCACATGCCCGAAGCTTTCGCCAGCGGCATCGGGCAGCCGTGGACCGACCTGGACCGGGTGGCGGACAGGTCGATGCAGCGCAACGCGGTGGTTGCCAGCGTGCTGGCGCACCTGCTGCCGGCGCTGGAGCAGTTCGAGGCACAGGGACTGGCGCCGTTCCTCCCGCGCTACGCGGCGCTGGACAGCCTGGCCGGCCGCGAGGTGCGCATCGAGCAGAACGGAAGCTGGCACGTGGGTGACGCGTTGGGGCTGGCCGAGGATGGGGCGCTGCGCGTTCGCGTCGATGGCCGCGAGCAGCAGGTGCATGCGGGCGAAGTCAGCGTGAGGCCGCAATGAACGACTGGCTGTTCGATCTCGGCAACTCCCGCTTCAAGTACGCACCGCTGCAGGGCGATCGTGCCGGCGATGTGCAGGCATGGGCGCATGGCGCCGAAGACCTGCGCGGCGAAGCACTGCGCGCGTTGCCGCAGGGCGGCACCGCCTATGTGGCGAGTGTTGCCGCGCCGGGCCTTACCGCCACCATGCTGGAAATCCTGCGCATGCGCTTCGCGCACGTGCACGTGGCCCGCACCGAAGGCCGCCTGGCCGGCGTGCAGATTGCCTATGCGAGGCCGGAACGATTCGGCGTGGACCGGTTCCTTGCCCTGCTGGCCGCCGCGCGCGCCCACCGCCACGTACTCGTGGTCGGTGTCGGTACGGCCTTGACCATCGACCTGCTGGACGCCGATGGCATGCATCACGGGGGACGCATCGCCGCATCGCCAACGACGATGCGCGAGGCGCTGCACGCACGTGCGGTGCAGCTGCCCGCGACCGGGGGCGATTACATGGAGTTCGCCAGCGATACCGACGATGCGCTGGCGTCGGGCTGCGACGGTGCGGCCATCGCGCTGGTCGAGCGCAGCCGCGAACAGGCCGCGCGACGGCTGCAGGCGCCGGTGGAACTGCTGCTGCACGGCGGTGGCGCTCCGGCGCTGCTGCCCTGGCTGCCGAGCGATGCCGGCCACCAGCCGCTGCTGGTGCTGGATGGACTGGCACGCTGGGCCGTGCATGTTTCCACGATGGCACGCTAGGATCCCCGGATGCTGACCCGTGCCCTGATCGTCATCCTTGTCCTGCTCAATGCCAGCGTCGCGCTGTGGTGGCTGCTGCGCAGCGAACCGGTGGTGCCGGATGTGACGCCACCCGCCGGCGTAGCGGAACTGCAGCTGTTGCCGGCCGCTGGATCGCTGCCGACAGGCAGCCCGGACCCCTCCGCCACTGCGCTGCAGGATGCCGCTTCGGATGCCGCTCCGGATGCGGCGGTTCCGGCCGCTTCGGCGCCGGCCGCCACGCCCGCGCTCCGGCAGGCCGCCGCAACGGGGGCAGGTCCACAGGACGATGCGGCATCGCCGCCTGCTGTACAGAAGCCAGCCGCACCACGCTGCATCGCATTGGGGCCGTTCCCCGGCCGCAGCGAAGCCCAGGCGGCGCAGGGCCGGGCAGGCGCATTGCTGGAGCGTTCGCGCCTGTACGAGCAGCCGTCGCCGTCCTCCGGCGGCGCCCGCTACCGGGTCATGCTGCCGCCGGCCGCCTCGCGGGAAGCGGCGCAGGCCACCGTGCAGCGGATCGTCGCCGCCGGCCTGTCCGACTACTACGTCATCGCGCAGGGCCCGGACGCGAATGCCATCGCGCTTGGCCAGTACCGCAACCAGGAAGGCGCCGAACGCCGCATGGCCGTCCTGCGCGCCGCCGGTTTCCAGCCGCAGCTGCAGGGCGGCGATGCCGCCACGACGTGGTGGCTGCGGGGCGCGCTGGCCGACGGCCAATCGCCGGATGCGGTCCGCCAGCGCAGCGGCGCCGCCCAGCAGCGCTCGCTGGACTGCACGCGCCTGCGGTAGAATCCTGTCGCCCGGCAGGCATCGCTGCCGATGCGCCCCATGCCGCTTTAGCTCAGTTGGTAGAGCAACTGTCTTGTAAACAGTAGGTCATCCGTTCGATTCGGATAAGCGGCACCACTCCAGCCAAGCGAAACCCGTTGAAACCGCCCTCCGACGGAAGGGCGCGGCAGCGTGCGCAGTCATTCGGGGTTGCCGATAGACTTGCCGGCAAACCAGCGCCGCTTCGGCTGCTGCACTGCCGCGGGTGGCTGCACCAGCAGCTGGCTAGACTGGACGTTTTCGCGTGCCAGAGGTTTCCATGTCCTATCTTCCCGTCTCGCTGATCGGCGTACCCACCGACATTGGTGCCGGCCATCGCGGTGCCCGGCTGGGCCCGGAAGCGCTGCGCATCGCCGGCTTGCCGGAAGCGCTGGCCGCGCGCGGCGTGGACGTGCGTGATGCCGGCAACGTGCAGGGACCGCGCAACCCCTGGACCGCACCCGTCGATGGATACCGCCACCTGGCGGAAGTGGTGGAGTGGAACCGCGCGCTGATGGAGGCCAGCCTGGCCGAGCTGCGCGCCGGCCGCATGCCGATCATGCTGGGCGGCGACCACTGCCTGGGAATCGGCTCGATCACCGCGGTCGCGCGCTGGTGCCGCGAGCAGGGCAAGGACCTGCGCGTGCTGTGGCTGGATGCGCATTCCGACTTCAATACCAGCGATGTCACCCCGTCCGGCAATGTGCACGGCATGCCGGTCGCGTGCCTGTGCGGCCTCGGCCCGGACGCGCTGACCCGCCTGGGCGGCGATGCGCCGGCGCTGCAGCCTTCGCAGGTGCGGCAGATCGGCATCCGCTCGGTCGATCCGGAGGAGAAGCGGCTGATCAAGTCGCACCGGGTCGACGTATACGACATGCGGTACATCGACGAAGCCGGCATGAAACGCACCATGGAAGCCGCATTGCAGGGCATGGATGGCAACACCCACCTGCACGTGAGCTTCGACGTCGATTTCCTGGACCCCAGCATCGCCCCCGGCGTGGGCACGACCGTGCCGGGTGGCGTGAACTACCGCGAGGCCCAGCTGGTGATGGAGATGATCGCCGACAGCGGCCGCATGGGCTCGCTGGACATCGTCGAACTCAATCCGCTGCTGGACAACCGGAACACCACCGCCGAGCTGGCGGTGGACCTGGTGGAAAGCCTGTTCGGAAAGTCCACCCTGATGCGCGATTGACGGTCGCCGATGCCAGCATGAACCGAATCCGGTGGTGTTCACGTTGGCTCCACGCGGCGCGCGCCAGATTGCTCCTCACGCGGCACGTTCCGTTTTCCGGAACACCGCGATCTTGAAAAAGGAGAGGACGATGAAGCGCATTATTCCCGTACTGCTGCTGGCGCTGTGTACCGCCGGCTCGCTTACTGCCTGCAATACCGTTGCCGGTGCCGGCAAGGACATGCAGGGCGCAGGCGAGGCGGTGCATGACACCGCGCAGGACTGCAAGGACGGCAAGTGCTGATCAACGGCCTTTCCGCCGTCTGAAACCGCGTCGCGGTGATGTGTCAAACCAACCCAGGAGAACCCCATGAAGCGTGCTATTGCCCTGATGCTGTTGTCGATGTTTTCGGTTGCCATGCTGTCCGGCTGCAACACCGTTGCCGGTGCCGGCAGGGACGTGCAGGGCGCGGGTGAGAAGGTCGAGGACGCTGCACGCGGCAACTGATCGCCAGCGCGCATTGGCAGCGAAGGAAAGGCCGGGGGCTTCCCCCGGCCTTTCCTGTTTTCGGCGGCCTGGCGCGCGTGCAGGCATTCAATCACGTGAGCAACGGTTTCATCGCTGCTTGACCGGACGCCAACGCGTGCTGCGCGAGGATGGCGCTGCGGTAACACCACCGTCGTACTTCAACGAGGCCAAGCAATGAACAAAGACATCATTTCCGGCAAGTGGACCCAGATCAAGGGCAAGGCGCAGGCGAAGTGGGGCGATCTGACCGACGACGACTTCCAGGTCGCCGAAGGCAATGCCGAATACCTTTCCGGTCGCCTGCAGGAGCGCTATGGCTACGCCCGCGATCGTGCCGATCGGGAAGTGAAGGAGTTCGACGAATCCCTGCGCAGGGATTACCCGGATTTCAAGTAACCGGCTGCGGCAGGTTCCACTGCGTTCAAACGACGACGGGCCCATGTGGCCCGTTTGTCGTTTGCGCAGCGGCACGGCGGCAGCCACGCCGGCGGCGTGGCGAGGGTAAACTGGCAGGGTTCACCGCAGGTACCCCCGTCGAGCAGTCCATGACCACCCGAGTCCTTACCGGCATCACCCCCTCCGGCACCCCGCACCTTGGCAACTACGTCGGTGCCATCCGGCCCGCGATCGCCGCCAGCAGGGCGCAGGGCATCGAAAGCTTCTTCTTCCTGGCCGACCTGCACAGCCTGATCAAGGCGCAGGAGCCGGAGCGCACCCAGCGTTCCACGCTGGAGATCGCCGCCAGCTGGCTGGCCTGCGGCCTGGATCCGGAACAGGTGTGGTTCTACCGGCAGAGCGACATTCCGGAAACCAACGAGCTGATGTGGTTCCTGACAGTGGTCGCCAGCAAGGGCCTGCTCAACCGCGCGCATGCCTACAAGGCGGCGATGGACAGGAACGAGGCCGAAGGACTGGATGCGGATGCCGGCATCAGCGCCGGGCTGTTCATGTACCCGGTGCTGATGGCCGCCGACATCCTGATCTTCAAGGCCAACCGGGTGCCGGTCGGCCGCGACCAGATCCAGCACATCGAGATGGCGCGCGATTTCGCCCAGCGCTTCAACCACGTGTACGGCAACACGTATTTCCCGTTGCCCGAAGCGGTGATCGACGAGCAGGTGGCGACCCTGGCCGGCCTGGACGGCCGCAAGATGAGCAAGAGCTACGGCAACACCATCCCGCTGTTCGCGCCACGCGAGGACCTGAAGAAGCTGGTGTTCTCGATCCTGACCGACTCGCGCACACCGGGCGAACCGAAGGACACCGAGGGCTCGGCGCTGTTCCAGATGTACCAGGCGTTCGCCACCCCGGAGCAGACCGCCGCGTTCGCGCAGGCCTTTGCCGATGGCATCGGCTGGGGCGAGGCCAAGCAGCAGCTGTTCGAGCGCATCGACGGCGAACTCTCACCGCTGCGCGAGCGCTACGAGGCGCTGATGGCCGAGCCGCACAGGATCGAAGCGCTGCTGCGCCGTCGCGGCCAGCAGCTGCGCGAGCGCTATGCGGTGCCGCTGCTGAAGGAACTGCGCCATGCGGTGGGCCTGCGCGACCTGGCCGATGTGCCCAAGGCCGCTGCCATGCCGGGCGCGCGCGCTGCACTGCCGGTGTTCAAGCAGTATCGCGAGAAGGATGGACGTTTCTACTTCAAGCTCACCGACAGCAACGGCACATTGTTGATCCAGAGCGGTGGCTTCGATTCGCCGCGCGATGCCGGCCAGCTGATCGCGGTGCTGAAGCTGGCCGACCATGGCGACGCGCTGCAGAGCGAACTGTTCGCGTTGCAGGCCGAAGTCGATGTGGTGCTGGCCGCGCTGGCTGCGTTGCGCGAGTGATGCCGGGCTCAGCCCGGCAAACCCGGTGCGCCGGGGCGACGCCATGGCATGATGTCCGCGCGCTGACGGCGCGCTGACAAGGATCCGCTGATGGCCTGGTTGTCGCTGCTGCTTTTCCTGCCGTGGTTTGCGTTGCTGTCCAGTCTGTTCTGGTGGTATCCACGGCAGCCGCGCACGCCGCGGCGGCGAGTGTTCGATGGCGCCGTGCTGCTGCTGGCCCTGCTGTTGAGCGTGCTGGCCATGCACTGGGGCTTCCGCATCGGCCTGGCCCAGGGGGGAGCCGGACCGATATGGCCGCAGGTGCTGGCCGTGCTGTACGCCTACGGTGCCTTTCTCGCGGTGCTGGTGCTGGCCCTGCTGCTGCGCCCACGCTGGCTGCGTGCTGCGACCAAAGGCGGATCGTAGTCGCCGGCAGCGCCGGTCTACCATGACCGTTGCAGCCAGGCCAGGAAGGACGCGATGTCGCTCGATCCCAGCATCCATACCATCGACACCGGATTCCAGCGTGCCGGTTTCGACGCCGCCTACCTGGTGGTGGAGAACGGCCGTGCGGCCTTCGTCGACTGCGGCACCGGGCGGGCCGTGCCGGCGATGCTGCAGGCCCTGCAGATGGCCGGCCTGGGAGTGGATGCAGTGGACTGGCTGCTGCTTACCCACGTGCACCTGGACCACGCCGGTGGCGCCGGCCTGCTGATGCAGCAGCTTCCGAACGCGCGCGCGGTGCTGCATCCGCGCGGTGCGCCGCACATGATCGATCCCACGCGTCTGGTCGCCGGTGCCACGGCGGTGTACGGCGCAGAGGAAATCGCGCGCAGCTACGGCCGTATCGAGCCGGTTCCGGCCGAGCGGGTGGTGGTGGCGGAGGATGGCCATCGCATCGACCTGGCCGGGCGCGAACTGGTGCTGCTGCATACGCCCGGACACGCGCTGCACCACTACTGCGTCTGGGACGCACGCAGCCGCGCCTGGTTCAGCGGCGATACGTTCGGGCTGTCCTACCGCGAGCTCGACAGTGAGCGCGGCGCCTTCATCATTCCCACTTCATCGCCGGTGCAGTTCGATCCCGAGCCGCTGAAGGCGTCCATCCGCCGCATGCTCGCCTGCCAGCCGCAGGCGATGTACCTGACCCACTACGGTCGCGTCGAACAGGTGCCGGAGCTGGCGCAGGACCTCATCGAGCAGATCGACGCCATGGTGGCGATCGGTCGCCAGTGCGACGGCCGGCCGGACCGTCATCGCTGCCTGCTGGCGGCATTGCAGGCGCTGTACCTGGAACGCGCCCAGGCGCACGGCTGCCGGTTGGACGAGGAGGCGGTCGCGCAGGTGCTGGCGATGGACATCGAGCTCAACGCGCAGGGCCTGGCCTGCTGGCTGGACCGCGGGCGCCGCTGATCACGCCGCGTCATCGCGCTGTCACGCTACACTCGCAGGCCTTTCATACCTCTCCGGTGAAGCCGTGAACCCGATGCGCGTGTTGCTGCTGTCTTCCTGCCTGTTCGTCGGTGGCCTGGCGCATGCGGCCAACGATCTGCCGGGCGGCGGCATCGATCCGCAGGCGCTGTCGCGGCACGTGCGGATTCTGGCCTCGGACGAATTCGAGGGCCGTGCGCCGGCCAGCACGGGCGAAGAGAAGACCGTGCAGTACCTGATCGAACAGTTCCGCAGCTATGGCCTGGAGCCGGGCGGCGCGGATGGCAGCTGGGTGCAGCCGGTGCCGCTGGTACGCGCGCAGCTTGACGGGGCGGCCAGCGCCACCCTGTCGCTGAAGGGTGGCAGGCGCACGCTCGCCAACGGCGAGGATGTCACGCTGCAGAGCCTGCAGCCGCGCGATCGCGTGCAGGTGGTGGATGCGCCGCTGGTCTTCGTCGGCTATGGCATCGACGCGCCCGAGCGCGGCTGGAACGACTACAAGGACGTGGACCTGCGCGGCAGGATCGCCGTGGTGCTGATCAACGACGCGGACTTCGAGGCCGATGCGCCCGGCGCCTTCGATGGCAAGGCGGTGACCTACTATGGCCGTTGGACCTACAAGTTCGAGGAAGCAGCGCGGCGCGGTGCCGCCGGCGTGCTGATCGTGCATGAGACCGCGCCGGCCGCCTATGGCTGGGCCACGGTAAAGAGTTCGGGCACCTCTCCGCTGTTCGACATCCAGCGCGACGACGACGAAGCGATGGCGCAGCACACTCCGCTGCGCGGCTGGATGCAGCGTTCGCTGGCCGAGGCGATCTTCGCCGATGCGGGCCTGGACTTCGACGCCGAGAAGCGCCGGGCGATGCGTGCCGATTTCGCTCCGGTCGCGCTGGGCGAAGCGAAGTTGAGCGCGGACTTCAGGCTCAAGCGCGAACAGGTGGTGACCCGCAACGTGGTCGCCAGGCTGCCCGGTGGCGCGCATGCAGATGAAGCGGTGATCTTCTCCGCGCACTGGGATGCCTTCGGCATCGGCCAGGCCGACGCCAACGGCGATCGCATCCGTCGTGGCGCGATCGACAATGCCACCGGCGTGGCCACGGTACTGGAGCTGGGCCGGGTGTTCGCGGCCGGTCCCCAGCCGCAGCGCACGTTGTACTTCGTGGCGCTGACCGCCGAGGAAAAGGGACTGCTCGGCGCCAGTTACTACGCCGCGCACCCGCTTGCGCCGCTGGACAAGACCGCGGCGGTGCTCAACATCGAGATGTTCAGCCCGGATGGCGCGACGCGCGACATCGCTTCTTGGGGCAAGGGCCGGGTATCGCTGGAAGCCGACCTTGAGCGCGTGGCCAGGGCACGTGGGCGCAGCTACAGCCCGGATCCGAACCTGGAGGCCGGGTTCTTCTACCGCGCCGACCACTTCGCGTTCGCACGCCTGGGCGTGCCGGCGATCACCATCGGCCCGGGCCTGGACACGCTCGAGGGTGGCATCGAGGCCGGCCGCGCGCTGCGCGAAAAGTACTTCGCCGAGTGCTATCACCAGGCCTGCGATGCCTGGACCCCGCGCTGGGACCCGGCAGGCCACGCCGCCGATACGCTGCTGGTCTACGACCTTGGCGTGGAGCTGGCCAACAGCCGCCGCTGGCCGCACTGGGAAGAAGGTTCGGAGTTCCGCAAGGCACGCGAGGCGAGCGACGCCGCACGCCGTTGATCAGCCGCACCATGCGGGAGAGGGCGAGCGCGGGTCGCCGCCGCCGGAACAACCACGGGCGCACCACAGCATGCCGCGCCGCGGGGTGATGCCGGCCATCGCAAAGGCCTAGAATCGCCGTTTCCTCCCGCACCCTGGTGGCCCATGGCCGTGGTTACCGAATCGTCCCCGCCTGCTCCCCGTGGCGGCACCGTACTGCTGGCGCTGCTGCTGGTCTACGTGGTCTGGGGATCGACCTACCTTGGCATCGCCAAGGCACTGCAGGCCGGCGTGCTGCCGCTGACCTCGGTTTCCGGCGCGCGTTTCATCATCGCCGGCAGCCTGATGTATGCCGCGCTGCGACTGTTCGGCAAGCTGCCGCGGCCCACCCTGCGGCAGTGGCGCAACCTGACCATCATGGGCTTCACCATGCTGCTGCTCGGCAACGGCATGGTGGTGCTGGCCGAGCGCGAGGTGTCCTCGGGCCTGGCCGCCACAGCGGTGGCTTCGGTGCCACTGTGGATGGCGCTGTTCTCCGCCGTGCGTGGGCAGAATGCCAGCCGCGGCGAATGGCTGGGCATTGCCATCGGCTTCCTCGGCGTGGTCTGGCTCAACGCCGGCAGCAGCCTGGCGGCCTCGCCCACCGGGCTGGTGCTGCTGCTGATCGCGCCGGTGGGCTGGGCGTTCGGTTCGGTATGGGTGCGCGGCCAGGACCTGCCCGGACCCTTCATGACCGCTGCCGGGCAGATGATCTGCGGCGGCGTGCTGCTGGTGATCATCGGCCTGGCCGTCGGCGAACGCCCGACCACCCTGCCGGGCATCGATGGCCTGCTGGCGGTCGCCTACCTGTGCGTGTTCGGTTCGATCATCGCCTTCACCGCCTACGTGTGGCTGCTGCACAACGTGCGCCCGGCATTGGCAGGCAGCTATGCCTACGTCAATCCGGTGATCGCGGTGCTGCTCGGCGCATTGCTCAACGGCGAGCGTTTCGGCTGGCGCGACATGCTGGCGATGGCGGTGATCCTGGCCGGCGTGCTGGTGCTGACCCTGGCGAGGACGCGCAAGTGAGCAAGATGGCCGTGAGCGAGCAGGAACAGCGGCGCGGGCTGCTCATCACCGCAGGTACCTTCGTGCTGTGGGGGCTGGTGCCGATGTACTGGCATCTGCTGCGTGAGGTTCCGTCGTTCCAGATCATCGCCCACCGCATCATCTGGAGCACGCTGCTGGTGGTGGCCTGGCTGCTGCTGTCCGCACGCCTGCAGTGGTGGAAGAAGATCGCCGCGCAGCCGCGCGCGCTGCCGATCCTGGCGCTGTCCAGCCTGACCATCGCCTTCAACTGGGGCCTGTACATCTGGGCGGTCAACGCCGGGCACGTCATCGAAACCAGCCTCGGATACTTCATCAATCCCCTGGTGAACGTGCTGCTGGGCGTGCTGGTGCTCAAGGAGCGGCTGCGCCGCGTGCAATGGCTGGCGGTAGGGTGCGCCGCGTGCGGTGTGGCGTGGCTGACGATCGATGCCGGCACGCCACCGTGGATCGCGCTGGGCCTGGCCTGCTCGTTCGGGTTGTACGGGCTGCTGCGCAAGCTGGTGTCGGTGGATCCGGTGGCGGGCCTGGGCGTGGAAAGCCTGTACCTGGTCCTGCCCGCGCTGGGCTTTGCGCTGTGGAGCGAAAGCGGCCATGGCGGCGGATTCTTCAACGGCTGGGGCTGGGGCAACGACCTGCTGCTGGTGTTCGGTGGCGTGGTGAGCGCGGTGCCGCTGATCGGCTTCGCCTACGGCGTCAGGCGCATCCCGCTGTCGCTGGTCGGCGTGCTGCAGTACATCGCACCGAGCCTGCAGCTGCTGCTCGGCGTGTTCTTCTTCCAGGAAGTGTTCGATATCGGCAAGGCGATCGGTTTCGCCGCCATCTGGGTAGGGTTGGCGATGTTCGTGTTCGATAGCCTGTGGGTATCAAGACGACGGTAGGCGCCAGGCTACAACAGATGATTTAAATCGCCATCGCACTACAGACATGCAACATCTATGAAAGTTTGTCTGCCCAGAGCGTGTATCAATGAGGCCTCCGACAGCCGCCGAAGGATATGCCATGAAGGGGTCAGCCCTGCTGTTTCTCGCGCTGGGAAGCGTGCCGCACGCTGCGCTCGCCACACCCGAAGATCCGGTCGCCTATGGATGCTACTTCTGCACCACCGATGAGATGCAGCGGACAGCCATCCAGAAAGGCGTTGGAGAACACTATGTGTATGACCAGAGCCAGAATGCGTTGATCGGTTTCCGTGTCGTCCAGCAGCAGGCCGGGCTGATCGCTACGAGCTTCGCGCCCGCAGGTTGGATCAGGACTCAGTTCAATGCAATGATGAATGCCTACGACCCGGACGCGGCCGCCTTCGTCCATGAGGTGCGGGATGTCGCGCTGCTGCCACCCGGAACGGCGCATGCCCGCAGCGATGCCTATCTTTGGGGTCACCATACATCCGCCTTGCATCCTCTGTATGTTGCGGCGAGGGAAACCGCGCGCCGCTTCATAGAACAGCGGGTGCAGCTGGATTATCTGAAGGCCGATGTCGAGCATGGACGCCTGCTGCGCTTCGAATCACGTCAGAGCGACACTCCGCCGATCATCGTGAGGCTGCGCATGAAGGATTGGCTGCTTGGAACGATTGATTATTTCCATGACCGCGATAGCAAGCGGTGGGAATATCTAAGGGCCATGGACGTCCGTGAGCCCATCCAGGAAAGCGCGGAAGATTTTGTTGGTCCCACCGGCCGACGCACCTATTTCTATTCCAAATACCATTACCGGATTCCTGACTACTTCGTCCAGCGTGCTCACCTGGCCGGGGTCAGGCTCCGTGGTGAGACCCCGCCGTACAACGATCTGGGCATCGTGTGCCAGATCGAAGCGGGCGAGAAGGTGTGTACGTTGACGTGGTGATCCCGCAGCACCAGCGGCCCATGATGGGCCGCTGGTGTTCTTATGTTGATCACACTTCCCGCAACGCCGTTGTGATCGGCAGCCTTGCCGCGCGCAGTGCCGGGAACAGGCCCCCGACCAGGCCGATGCCCAGGGCCCACTTCAGTCCGCTCCACAACAGTTCGGGCGAGACGTGGAACTTGAACACCACCGCGCTGAAGTTGCTGCCGATGGTGGACACGCTGTAGCCGTTGAACACCAGCCAGGCGATGGCGCATCCGATCACGCCGCCGACCAGCGCCAGCAGCATGGTTTCCAGCATCACCGCGGTCACCACCGGCACGCCGCGGAAGCCGATCGCGCGCATGGTGGCGATCTCGCGCGCACGCGTGGCGACCGCGGCATACATCGTGTTCAATGCGCCGAACACCGCGCCGATGGCCATGATGGTGCCGATGACCTTGCCGAGGATGTTGATCAGCGTGGTCAGGCCGCCGCCCTGCTTGCCGTAGTAGACGCGGGTGGTTTCCACGTCCAGTTTCAGCCGCGGATCGGCGGCTACGGCGGCCTTGAACTGCTCGAAGCCGGGCTTGCCATCGGTACGCACGCTGATCGACTGGAATGCACCACGCTGGTAGGTCGTGGCCAGCGTATCGGCGTCGGTCCACAGCTCCGAATCATGGGCGTCCCCGGAAGCGAATACGCCGACCACGGTCCACTGCTGGTTGCCCAGGTTCAGCGTGCTGCCGACATCGAGCCCGCGGAACTGCCCCTTCGCCCCTTCGCCCACCACCATCTCGCGCTTGCCGGTGGCGAACGGGCGACCTTCGACGATGCGGACCTTGTCATGCACCGCCCAGCCCATTTCGCCGACGCCGCGGAACTGCGCGTTGACGTCGGTCCCGTCCGCCCGCGAGGCCAGGTTGACCACCTGCGACAGCTCCGGTGACACCAGCGCGCGGCCCTTCCCGTCGCGCGATACGCCGGGCAGGGTGGACAGCAGCGGCACCTGCTCGCGGGTGATCACCGAATTGGTTTCGGCCTGCGAGCCACCGCGCAGCACGATCGCGGTGGTGTCATCGCCGGTGCTGTTGAGCGTGGCCTGGAACCCTTCGCCCATCGCCAGCATCGCCACCAGTACGCCAACCACGCCGGCAATGCCGACCACGATCACCGACGAGGCGCCCCAGCGCTGCGGCAGGCTGGCCACGCCGATGCGGGTGGCAGCCAGTGCCAGCCGCCCGCTGCGGGTCGACAGCAGCCATGCGGCCACGGCGATCGCCACCGCCAGCACGCCGGGCCACGGCAGCCAGACCCAGACCGCCAGCCCCACGACCAGGGCCAGCACCATCATCGCGCTGCCCAGCAGCTTCTTCAGTGTGCTTTTCATGCGCATGCTCCTCAGCGTCCGGCCAGGGCGTCGACGATCTTCAGCCGTTTGGCGCGCAGCGCCGGCAACAGGCCGACCACGATGCCGATGACGATGATCAGTGCGATGCCGACCAGCCAGGTGGCGGTGGGTACGTGGGGCGGCAGCAGGCCGCGCGTCTGCGGCGCCAGCACCGGCAGGATGATCGCCGCCAGGCCCATGCCGATCGCACCGCCCAGGCCGACCAGCAGCACCGACTCCACCATTACCAGCGCCAGCACGGTGCGGTCCTGGAAGCCGAGCGTCTTCAGCGTGGCCAGCTCGGGAATGCGTTCGCGCACCGCCTGCGCCATGGTGTTGCCGGTCAACAGCAGCAGGGTGAAGAACACCGCGCCCATGATCGAGGTGACGATCATGCCGATGTCCGCGAACTGCTTGACGAAGGCCTGCTGGAACGCCGATTCGGTCTGGGACTTGGTTTCATGGTCGGAGTTGGCCGAGATCGCATCGATCGCCTGGGCCACGCGCGAGGCGTGGTCGGGATTGTCCAGTGTCACCGTGTACCAGCTGACCTGGTTCTTGATGTAGTCGTTGGACTCATCGAAGTATTTCCAGTTCATCATCAGCTGCCTTTCCTCGTTGGTGGCGATGGTGCGGTCCCTGGACCGGAACACGCCCACCAGCTCCAGCGGCCAGTCGTTGCTGCCGCCGCGCGGGAAGATCGTCGCCTGCAGCGGAATGGTGTCGCCGATCTTCCAGCCGAAGTCCTTGGCCAGCTGTTCGCCGACGATGGCGCCGGTACGCGTGTCCTGCCAGCGCTTGAGCTGGTCCGGCGGTACGTCCAGCTCGCGGTAGATATCGAAATAGTTCGGCGCCACCGAGAAGTTCGGGAAGAAATCCTTGGGGTCGCGGTAGATGCCACCGAACCACATGCCGTAGGTGACGTCGCGCACGCCCGCGACCTGGCGGATCTGCGCATCCAGGCGGATCGGCAGTGACTGGGTGATCGACAGCCGCGAGGCCACCACCAGGCGGTTCGCGCCTTCCACGCTGCCGCCGGACGTGAAAGCCACGCGTACCGAATCGAGCATGCCGAACAGCAGGAACGCGGCCACCACCGAAAGCAGCGTCAACAGCGTCCGGGTACGGCTGCGGAACAGCTGTGCCCAGACCAGGGAGAAGTATTTCATCGCGGCGTCCTCAGTGCGCGACCGGCGCTTCGGCCAGCTCGCCCTTGTCCAGGTGCACCGTGTGCGTGGCGTACTCGGCGGCCTTCGGGTCGTGGGTGACCATGATGATGGTCTTGCCATGCTCGCGGTTGAGCTGCTGCAGCAGCTGCAGGATCTCCTCGGCGGACTGGCGGTCGAGGTCGCCGGTCGGCTCGTCGCAGATCAGGAAGGTCGGATCGGAGACGATCGCGCGGGCGATCGCCACGCGCTGCTGCTGGCCACCGGACAGCTCGTTGGGGCGGTGGCTGCGACGCTCGGCCAGGCCGACCAGGGTCAGTGCGATCTCGGCGTTGCGGCGGCGCTGGGCGGCATCGAGATGGGTCAGCAGCAGCGGCAGTTCCACGTTCTTCTGCGCGGTGAGCATCGGCATCAGGTTGTAGAACTGGAACACGAAGCCGACGTGGTGGCTGCGCCAGGTGGACAGCTGGCCGCCGCTCATCTGATCGATGCGCTCGCCTTCGATGCTGATCTCGCCGCCACTGGGCGAGTCCAGGCCGCCGATCAGGTTCAGCAGCGTGGTCTTGCCGGAACCGGACGGGCCCATCAGCGCGACGAAGTCGCCGCGCTCGATGTCCAGGTCGATCCCGTGCAGGACCTGCACCTGCTCCGGGCCACGCTGGTAGGTCTTGGTGATGTTGCGCAGGGAAACCAGGGTCGACATGCTGCTTCTCCAGAAGGGAAAACGGAATCGATCTGTTACGGTCCAGGCTCGGCGCTACCGCTCCTTGACCTTGCTGCCATCGCGCAAGGTATCCGGCGGCTGCACCACCACCAGCTCGCCGGCGCGCACGCCATCGAGCAGCTGGCGATCGTTGTTCAGTGCCATCCCCGGTTTCACCGCGCGCTGCTGCACGCTGTCCCCGTCGAGTACGAACACCACGTCGGCGCCATCGCGCTCGACCACGGCATCGCCCGGCACGCGCACGCCCTGCGGCGTGGCCTGGGCATCGGCGCTGGGTTGTTCCAGGAAACTCACCCGCACGCCCATCTCCGGCACGATGCGCGCATCCTTCGCCCTGAGCGCCACGCGTACCTTGACCGTGGCCTTGCCGCGGTCGGCGGTGGGCACGATGGCAATGACGTCGGCCGGGATCTTCCAGTCCGGATAGGCGTTGAGCGTGGCTTCCACCGGCATCTTCGGCTGCACCCGGCCGATGAAGGCCTCGCCGACTTCGACCTCGATCTCCAGCGACTCCATGTCCACGATGGTGCCGATGCCGGTACGCGTGAATCCGCCGCCGGCCGACAGCGGCGAAACGATCTCGCCCGGCTGCGCGGCCTTGGCGGTGACTACGCCGGAGAACGGTGCGCGCACCACGTTGTTGTCCACCCCGAGATCGGCGATCGCCAGCTGGTTTTCCGCCACGGTGACATTGCGCCGCGCGGTATCCAGCTGCGCGCGCAGGCTGTCGCGCTGTGCGACGGCCTGGTCGAACTGCGAGCGCGAGACCAGCTGCTGCGCGACCAGCGACTGCAGCCGGCCGGCTTCGGCATCGGCCTGGGTGAGCTGTGCCTGCAGGCCGGCCACCTGGCTGCGCGCGGCCTGCACCTGCGAGGCATACAGGGTGCGCTCGGCATCGGCATCGATCGGATCCAGGGTCGCCATGACCTGGCCTTCCTCCACGCGCATGCCTTCTTCGATCATCACCTCCCGCACCTTGCCGGTGATCTTCGCCGACACCGTGGCCATGCGCCGGGCGACCACGTAACCGCTGGCGTCCAGCACCGAAGCGCTGCCGCCTGCCTCGCCCAGCGCCACCGCCGGTGCGGCCTGCACTTCAATGGGTTTCGGCCGCAGCATCCACGCGACGATCGCCACGCACAGCAGCACGACCACGGCCAGCACGGCCCACAGCCAGCGGCGGTTGCCATGGCCGCCGCCACGGGCGGGCGGCGGGGTCTTGCGGTCGATGCGGAGTTCCTTCAACAGCTCGGCAGAAGCGTTCATTGCATTCCATCACAGGCGATCGGGCGGGTGTGACCGGAAAGGCGGACAGCGCGGTTCCGGCGTTGGAGCGTGCGGCACAGCATGAAGGCAGGCGCACCGATGACGGCAGTGACAGCTGTCATCCGATGTCCTTGACGGCAGCTACTGCGAAACGTGACCACGGCGGCACAGGATGCCACTGTCCTCCCTGCCGGTACTGCCCATGGATCCGAACGCCCCGTCGCTGGCCCGCCTGCAGCAGGTGCAGGCCCGTTACCGCGACCATACCGCCCTGCATGGCATCGACCTGCAGGTCCGTGCTGGCCAGGTACGGGCCCTGCTGGGCCGCAACGGCGCTGGCAAGAGTACCGCGATCGGCGTGCTGTTGGGCTGCGGGAGCTGGCGCGCCGCCGCCTGCGCCGGGTCGGCTGAACTGGCATGATCGGCGACGACCGCTCCCGACCGGAATCGCCCGTGCCATCGAACTGGCTTGCATCGCTGCTGCGCCCGGCGCCGGATTCGGCCGTGGCCGACAACCTGCGCCGCGGCAAGTCGCCCTGGAGCGAAGCGGTTCATCTACTGTGGTCGGTCTGGATATTCCTGACCCCGCTGCTCGGCAACGGCTTCACCCTGCGCTGGCTGGTGCTGACCCTGCTCAGCTATCCGCTGTTCCTGCTGCTGTACGCCAAGGTGATGCTCGCGCCGCGTCATCACGGCAGCCGTTATGCCCTGGGCCTGATCGCAATGGCGCTGGTGCTGCTGCCCTGGTATCCCTCCGGACTGACCTACTTCGTGTTCGGCTGCGTGCTGATACGTGTATGCGGACGCGGCGGCTGGTGGCGCTACCTGCTGCAGCTGGCGGCGTTGAACGTGCTGTTCTGCGCGACCGCGTTGGCCTCGGGCTATCCATGGCAAAGCCTGGCCTGGATCCCGGCGGTGTCCGTCATCATCGGTGTGGTCGTGAACGTGGAAGCGCTCAACCAGGAAAAGGACGCCGCGCTGCAGCTTTCGCAGGACGAGGTGCGGCGACTGGCCGCCACCGCCGAACGCGAGCGCATCGGCCGCGACCTGCACGACCTGCTCGGCCACACCCTGTCGCTGATCACGCTGAAGCTGGAGCTGGCGCGCAAGCTGCATGACCGCGGCGATGCGCGGGCGCGGCGGGAGATCGGCGAGGCCGAGGACATCGCGCGCGAAGCATTGGCGCAGGTGCGCAGCGCGGTGACCGGCATCCGCGCCAGCGACCTGGCCGGCGAGCTGGCCTCGGCACGCCTGCTGCTGGAGTGCCAGCAGGTGCACCTGCAGTACGCGGCACCGCCGCCCATGCCGGTCGATGTCGAGCGCGGCCTGGCGCTGGTGCTGCGCGAAGCGGCCACCAACATCGCGCGGCACGCGCAGGCGACGCAGGCGCAGGTGGAATTCGCGATGGAGGGGCGGTATCTGTCGATGCAGGTACGGGATGACGGCCGGGGAGGCGCGCAGGACGAAGGCAACGGACTGCGCGGCATGCGCGAGCGCGTGGCCGCACTCAGTGGCCAGTTGGCGCTGCAGTCGCCGCGTGGCGAAGGTACCCTGTTGACGGTGCAGGTTCCGCTGGTGGCGGCAACCACGCCGCTGCCGCCGGTTGCGGCGGCGCCAGTGGCGCAGGGCGGTGCCGGGTGATCCGCATCGTGCTTGCCGAAGACCAGGCGATGGTGCGCGGTGCGTTGTCGGCGCTGCTCGGGCTGGAACCGGATATCGAGGTGCTGGGCAGCGCAGCCGACGGTGAAGCCGCCTGGCGCATGCTGCAGCAGCTGCAACCGGACATCCTGGTCACCGACATCGAGATGCCCGGCCTGTCCGGGCTGGAACTGGCGCAACGCATTGCCCGTCATGAGCTGCCGATCAAGGTGGTGATCGTGACCACCTTCGCCCGCACCGGTTTCCTGCGTCGCGCGCTGGAAGCGGGCGTCCTTGGCTACCTGCTCAAGGATGCCCCCGCCGAAAACCTGGCCGAGGCGTTGCGCAAAGTGGTGAAGGGCATCCGCGCGATCGATCCGCAGCTGGCACTGGACGCCTGGTCGCAGGCCGATCCGCTGACCGACCGCGAGCGTCGCGTGCTGCGCCTGGCCGGCGAGGGCCGCACCGCCGGCGAGATCGCCGAGCAGCTTGGCCTCTCGCATGGAACGGTACGCAACTACCTGTCCGAGTGCATCGGCAAGCTCGGCGTGGCCAACCGCATCGAGGCCTATCGCCTGGCCCGGCAGAAGGGATGGCTGTAGTGGCCGATCATGGCGGCGGCCGCCGTGCTCCGGGGCCCCGTGCCATCGCCTGGAACACGCCATCGCGGCGCACCCACAGGTGGAACAGCGCCGCGCCCACATGCAGCAGCACGGTGGCGAACAACAGATAGGCCAGCAGGCTGTGCGCATTGCGCAGCGCGGCATACAGCGCCGGGTTGTGCGGCATGATCGGCGGCAGCTGCAGGCCGTCCCACAGCACAACCGGGTAACCTCCGGCGGAGAGCATCGCCCAGCCGATCAGCGGCATCGCCAGCATCAGCGCATACAGTGCCCAGTGCGAGGCCTTCGCGGCCGCCACCTGCCAGCGCGGAAGGTCCAACGGCAGCGGCGGCGGACGATGCCGCAGGCGGTTGTACAGGCGCAGCAGCACCAGCACGCCGATGGCGATGCCCAGCGGCCGGTGCAGGTCGATGAGCGCCGGACGCAGGTGCAGCGAGGCGACCATGGTCACGCCGATGAACAGCATCGCCAGGATCATCGCTGCCATGCTCCAGTGCAGTACGCGGGCGAGCAGGTTGAAGTGTCCGTTGCCGGTGTTCATCGTGCGTCCTCCTGCGGGTGCGCCACGGCACCGCTGGCGCGTTCGCGTTCGCGGCGGTTGAAGGATTGCGAATACACCGCCGAACGCGCGGCGAGGATCGGGTCGGCGCTGCCGCGGATGCCGCCGGGCAGGATCAGGGGATCGAAATTGAGTTCACCGCAGGCGCCCTGCGCCTGCGACTGCATGCGCTCCAGGCTGAGCACGCCGGCCACCACCTGCTCGCGGGAGTCCGGCCACTCCACCGAAGGATCGTCGATGGCATCGCCGGGTCCGGCAAGGCTGACCACCAGGTCCCAGCGTACCGGGCCGGTGGCCAGGCGTCGTCGCAGGTCATCGCTGAGGAAATCGACGCCGGCGCTGGCGCGCGCGCCTGCATCCAGCTCGACCACCGGCGCCTGCGGCTGCCAGTGCCAGCGCACTGCGCGCTGCTGTCCCCGTGCATTGGTGAACCAGAAGCTGTTGACGCTGTTGAAGCGGGTGTTGGCCCAGCTGTCCGTCCACGGCGCCGTCTTCGCCCACTGCTGGAACGCACGCGCACTGGGATACTTCTCCAGCACCGCGGCCATCCTGCGTGGGTCCGGCTTGCCGGTGGCCGGATCCGGCACCTGCGCGCGGGTCTGCTCGAAGAACGCTTCCGGCGTGGGCACCGCGAAGAACGGAAAGCTGTTCATCGCCATCCGCCATTCCTGGCCATCATCGGCGACCAGCTGCAGGGCGATGCTGCGAACGCGCGCGCTGTTGTCGGCACCGTGCGGATCGCCACCGCCGATCGACAGCCGGCCGAGCACCGGCACCCTGCGCTGGGTGAACACCCGCGCACTGGACAGTGTCGGTGCCTGTGCGCTGGGCTGGAACCAGCCACTCACGCACACGCCCTTGCTGTGCGCGCGACGGAAGCCCGGATGGGCCGGGCCGGTGGCTTCGATGGTATCGGTGAAGCGTTGTGCGGTGAGCCGGTCGCTGCCGATCCAGCCGGCCAGCCAGGCGAAGGCGAGGGCGGCGCTGCCCAGGATCAGCGCGATCAACGCAATCCAGGGCAGGGGGGACGGTGGACGGGGAGTGCGCGGCGCCTGGCCGGCGCGGGTGTAGCCGAAGAGCGACATGGGCGGATCCTGCCTTCACGGAACGTGTGGGTGGGCGACCGCGACATCCTCCCAGAACCCGGCGAGGGCCGGAATTCAATTTTTCGTTACAGGTCGTGCCGGCCGGGCGGCCGGCAGCGCCCGGCTCCATGTCAGGCGTAGCGCGCCTTCAGCATTGCCCAGGCCGAGCGCAGTGCGAGCGCTTCGCCGCCGGCCGGCCGGCCCGGACGCTCGCCGTCGTTCCAGGCGTACACGTCCAGGTGGGCCCAGCGCTGGCCCTCTTCGAGGAAGCGCTCCAGGTACAGCGCCGCGGTCACCGAGCCGGCCATGCGCGAGCCGGCGTTGGCGAGGTCGGCGATGCTGCTGTGCAGGTAACGCAGGTAGGGGCGCCACAGCGGCATGCGCCACACCGGATCACGGGTCGTCTCGCCGGCCTGCAGCCACTGCGCGGCCACCGTATCGTCGTTGCTGAACAATGCCGGCAGGTCCGGACCCAGCGCGACGCGCGCCGCGCCGGTGAGGGTGGCGAAATCCAGTACCAGGTCCGGCGACTGTTCGCTGGCGAACGTCAGCGCATCGCACAGGATCACCCGGCCTTCGGCATCGGTGTTGTCGATCTCCACGCTCAGGCCCTTGCGGGTGGCGACCACCTCGCCCGGTCGGAACGCATCCGGTCCCACGGCATTTTCCACCGCCGGGACCAGCAGGGTGAGCTTCACCGGCAGCGCCTGCGCCATCACCAGCCCGGCCAGCGCCAGCGCGTGCGCGGCCCCGCCCATGTCCTTCTTCATGTTGCGCATGCCATCGGCCGGCTTCATGTCCAGGCCGCCGGTATCGAAGCACACGCCCTTGCCGACCAGCACCAGCGACGGATCGCTGTCCTTGCCCCAGCGCAGCACGATCAGGCGCGGCGCGCGGTGCGAAGCGCGGCCGACCGCATGGATGGCCGGGAAGTTGCGGGCAAGCAGCTCATCGCCGGTGATCGCTTCGACCTGCGCGCCATGCGCCTGGGCCAGCGATCGCGCGGCATCTTCCAGGTGCTGCGGGCCCATGTCCTCGGTGGGCGTGTTGACCCAGTCGCGCACGCGCAGGCTGGCTTCCACCAGCGCAGCGACTTCGGGCGACGGACTGGCCAGCAGCCGGGCCGGCGCGCGGTTGCGCTTGCGGTAGCGGTCGAAGCGATAGCTGCCCAGTCCCCAGCCCAGTTCCAGCAGGTCCTGCTGGCCAGCGTCCAGCGGATGCGCCAGCTGCCACACGGTGCCTTCCGGCAGCGCGTGCGGCGCATGTGCATAGCTGTAGGCATCGGCCACGTCGCCGATGCCGATCACCGCACCGGCGATTCCCTGATCGCCCGGCAGCAGCGCCACGCTGTGCGCACCGGCGTTGAACCCCTGCGCCTGCAACCATGCCTGCACGGCAGGTGGCTGCGAGTCATTCCATGCGCTGAACTGCGCGCGGTGCAGTACATGCAAGGGCAGCGCCTGTTCGGCGTGGGACGTGAAACTGGCAAGGGTGGTCATGGATCAATGGCTCCTGGATGCGGTGGCGGCGACGTTGGCATCGAGCCAGTCGGCCAGCCCGGAAAGGGTGTCGAACTGCAGGTCCGGCTGCAGCGAAGGATGGTTCCAGTGCGCGGCTTCGCGGTTGATCCAGCAGCCGCGCAGCCCGGCGGACATGGCGCCGGCCACGTCCATCTCGATGTGGTCGCCGACATGCAGCACGTGGGCGGGCGGTACGCCCAGCCGCTCGCAGGCCGCATGGAAGATGCTGGCGGCGGGTTTCGCCGCGCCGTGTTCGCGTGCACCCAGCTGGAACGCGAACAGGTGCGAAAGACCGATCCGTTCGAGGTCGGCGTTGCCGTTGCTGAGCGCGGCCACCGGCATCCGTGCGGCGATCCGCGCCAGAGCGTCCAGCGCATCCGGATAGCACTCCACCTGGTTGCGCGCGGCGAAGAACGCTTCGTAGGCCGGTTCCAGCAGCGCCAGGTCGGCACCGCTGGCCTGCAGGGCCTGTCCCAGCGCCAGCCGGCGCAGTGCGCTCAGGTCATGGTGCAGGTGCGGATTGTCGACGAATGCGCGTTCGCGCAGTTCGCGCATCGCCGCCTGCGGGAACATCGCGGCGGTGGCGGGGCTGTGCTCGCACATCCAGTCATGCAGGACCTGGTCGATGCGGGCGCCGATCGGAGCGAACGGCCACAGGGTGTCGTCGAGGTCGAGGGTGATGGCAAGGACGGGAAAGTTCACCCCGCCATTCTACGCCCGTCGCCTTTGGCTTTCATTCCAGCAACCGCGCCCAGCCCTGCATGCCGTCCAGGCGTGCCAGCACCAGCTTGATGCAGACCAGCAGCGGCACCGCCAGCAGCAGTCCGACGATGCCCCACAGCCAGCCGAACAGCATCAGCGCCAGGATCAGTATCAGCGGCGACAGCTTCATGCGCCGGCCCAGCACGATCGGCGTGACCAGCTGGCCTTCCAGTGTATGCAGCGCCAGGTAGCAGGCCGCAGGCAGCACCGCCCGCAGCGGCTCGGGGAACTCGACGAAGCCCACCAGCAGCATCAATGCCACGCCGATCAATGGACCGACATACGGTGCGAAGTTGAGCAGCGCGGCGGCCGTGCCCCACAGCAGCGCGTTCTGCAGTTCCAGTCCGAGCAGCATCAGCATGCCGGCGAACAGCAGCCCGACCAGCGAGTTGATGACGGTGATGGTGAGTACGTAGCGCGACACTTCGCGCTCGATCGAGCGCAGGATGTCGGTGGTGAAGCGTTGCTGGTGGCGGTTGGGGAACAGCGCGATCGCATGGCGCTGCAGGTCCTGTCCGAAGATCATGAAGAACAGCGTCAGCAGCACCACCGCCAGCACCGATGCCAGCAGGCGCGGCGCCTGGGTGAGCACCTTGTAGGGATCGTCGAGCTGGGTACGTACCACCTGCACCCGTCGGCTGCCTTCGCCGGCGGCGACGCGCGCGAAATTCTCGGCAGCCTGGTTGGCCTGTTGCATCGGCTTGGTCAGGTTCTGGATGTGCCGCCCGATCTTGCGCAGCTGCTGTGGTGCTTCCTGGGCCCATTCCATGGTCGGCACCACCAGCTGGATCGCCAGCGCGGTGGTCGCGCCAAGGCCGACGCAGATCACCAGCATCGCGCCCAGTGCGCGTGGCACCCACAGCCGCTGCAGCAGGCGCAAAATCGGATTGCCGACCAGCGCGAAGAACATCGCCAGCAGGATCGGCAGGACCACCGTCTGTGCCGCCCACAGGGTGAAGGCAACCGCGAGGGTGGCGAGCACCACCAGCGATACCGGCGCACGCGGCCGTGGAGGGGGAGGCAGGACATCCGCAGCCGGCGCCGGAACGGTGTGAAGGGGCTCGCTCATCGACGCACCGGCGGGAAAGGGTGGCTCATTATCGACCCGCCGCGATCAACGCGGCGGGTCGGGGATGTCAACGTTCGGACAATTCAGTGGCTGCTTCGGCCGGGCGCGGCCCGTTCGGATCGGACGCCTCCCGCGTGCGGGCCGCCACCGAGGGTGCAGGCCTGTCCAGGGTGGCGCCGGCAGGCCGTGCGTCGGTGCGGGCCGCGGGTGCCGTGGCATCGTCCACTTTCGCCGCCGCGGCATCGGCCTGGCTGGCGGCATCGTCGGCCGTGCCGGCCGCATGCGCGGCCATCATCGAAGCAAGCGCCGCCTGGCCACTGGCGACCAGGTTGGACACCGAACCGATCATCTGCACCCAACGCACGCCATTGACCTTGCCGGGGACCTCCAGCTTGCCGGCAACGAAACCTCCGGCCAGCCCGGCGATGATGATCCGCAGCGGCGACCAGCCCTTGCGCCACGCGTCGCCCAGCATGGTCCAGTTGTCCTGGGTATCGGCAAGGCGCACGGCCACCACCTGTTCACAGCGCGTGACCCGGCGCTGCAGGGTACTGAACCTCATGGCTTGCCCTCCGGAAGCTGCACATCGGCGTCGGGATCTTCTTCGCTGGGTTCGTCGAACAGTCCCAGCCGCGACAGCTGCCGCCGGGTGGCATGCATGCCGGTGTGGCCGAAGAAGAACGACACCCGCCACGCGGCTATGCAGGTAACCAGCAGGCTCAGCAGCGAGGTGATCAGCAATGCGTGCAGCCAGGACATGCCCCAGCTCTGGAGCAGGGCGATCAGCGTGGCGGCAAGCAGCAGCCACGCCGACGCGCCGAACACGATCGCCACGCCGGACCACGCCAGCGCCCGACCGAACGCACTGCGCGCCAGCGCGAAATCCGCCGACGCCAGGCGACGCAGGGAACGCAGCGAATGCCGGGCGGCATCGGCCGTCGCCCGTCCCGCTTCGGTGACCTGGCGGATGCTCTCATCCAGCGGCGGGGTCGCCTCCGGATCGGACCGTGGCTCCTGCCCGGTGGTGGTGTCTTCGCTTGCGCCCACGCCGCGGCTTACTCGCCGTTGCCGCTGCGGCCGAGCTTGGCGATGATCCAGCCGGCCGCGAAGGCCACGCCGAACGAAGCCAGCGGACGCTCGCGGATCAGCTCGGCCGCGCTGTCGATGAGATCCTTGCCCTTGTCCATCAGCGCATCGACCTGTTCCTTGGCGGCGGCACCACCGGACTCGGCGGCGGCCAGGCCGGACAGCGCCGTGTCGGACAGCTCGGCCTTGACGCTGGCCTTGCCGATGCGCAGCTCATCGCTGGCGGCGCCGGCAGCGCCCTTGATGGCAACGCCCGCCGCGCTGGCGGCGGTCTTCAGGTGCGAGGAGGCCTCGCCCAGGTGGTCCTTCAGGTTCTCGGTGTTCGTGGGGCTCATCGCAATCTCCTGTTCAGTGGAATGGTCTTCATCCAGCGGCTGGATGGCCACGGACGACATGGATACCACCGCCCGGGTATAGGGGGCGTTACGGTACGCCATGCTTTCAGCGCATCACCAGCTGGCCCCTGGCGTTGCCGCGCACGATGCGCAGCACCAGCTGCTGCGGACGCTGCTGGAAACTGGCCTTCCATCCGGCAAGGTCGCCGAACTCGCCGCTGCTGGCTTCGGTGACGATGTCGCCCTTGGCAAGGCCGGAGGTGGCAGCCCGGCTGCCGCGGCCGACATCGCTGACCAGCACGCCGGACACGCCCGATTGCCGCAGTGATTCGGGCAGGTCCACGAACGTTGCCCCACCCAGGCGCGGATCCAGCGTATCGCCGGCCAGCGTGCGCGCCTGTTCCTTCAACGTCACCTTCAGCGTCACCGGCTTGCCGTCGCGGCGCAGCTCCAGCGTCATTGTGCTGCCCACCGCGGCGAGCCCCTCGATGTTGTGCAGTGCCTGCGCGCTGTCCACGCGCTGGCCGTTGGCGGTGACCACCACGTCGCCGGTTCGCACCCCCGCCGTCGCCGCGCCGGAGCCGGCCAGCACGCGGCTGACCAGCGCGCCGCGCGTTTCGGCCAGGCCCAGCGCCTGCGCCAGCTGGGGGGTCACGTTCTGGCTTTCGATGCCCAGCGTGCCGCGCACCACCACGCCGTGCTTGACCAACTGGTCGACAACGTTGCGCGCGAGGTTGGACGGGATCGCCAGGCCAAGGCCGATGTTGCCGGCCATGCTTCCCTGCGGATTGAAACTGGCGGTGTTGATGCCCACCAGCTGGCCCTGCAGGTTGACCAGCGCACCGCCGGAGTTGCCGGGGTTGATCGACGCATCGGTCTGGATGAAGTTCTGGTAGCCCAGTCCGCGGATGCCGCTGCGGCCGACCGCCGAGACGATGCCCGAGGTGACGGTCTGGGTGAAACCAAACGGATTGCCGATCGCCACCACGAAATCGCCCACGCGCAGCTGGTCGCTGTTGCCGAGGGTGATGCCGGTGAGGTCCCTGGCCGGAATGCGGATCAGCGCGATGTCGGTATCGGCGTCGGAGCCGAGGAATTCGGCCTTCACCGTGCGTCCATCGGACAGCGTCACCTGCACGTCGTCGGCGTTGTCGATGACGTGGTGGTTGGTCAGCACCAGCCCGTCGGCGGCATCGATGATGACGCCCGAGCCCAGCGATTCGTTGATCCGCTCCTGCGGTACGTCCGGGAACAGGCGGCGGAAGAACGGATCGTCGAAGAACGGATTGCGGACCCGGACCACCTGCTTGGTGTTGACGCTGACCACGGCCGGGGTGACCTTCTCCAGCATCGGTGCCAACGATGGCACCGGCTGGCCGGCGACCGCGGCGGGCAACGCGCTGGTGGCGGGGATGCCGATGGCGGCCGGCGCCGCTTCGGCGCGGTTGTCGAAGTACGCATCGAGGCCGGTGGCGACGAAGCCGCCGAAGGCAGCGGCCAGTGCGAGCGTGAGCAGGGTCGGGATCGGTCGCATGGGAATCGTGGTCTGGTCTGGAAGGAGGCCGGAGGGCATACGTTAAATCAGGTGGCCTGCCGTGCGCTCGGCCACGCCGCGGGAGTGTGTCGCGGCGTTGATAAACCCGCCATGAAATACGCCGTGCGCGCGACCGTCGCGGGCCGGGCGTTCCACGATGCGCGCTGCCGGTATAGCATCGCCTCGATTCCTGACTTCCAGGCCCCTCAAGGAGGGCAGCATGAGCAACCAGAATGGCGCGACGACAACGCTGGGCGATACCGTCGACAACATGAAGGACACCACGGCCGAGGCCGGCGACAATGTCGCCAACACCGTCGGAAACGCAGTGACTGCCATCCAGAAGACCGTAAAGCGCGTGCGCAGGGCGACCACCGCCGGCGTCGGCAAGGCGAAGAAGACCGTCGCCCGCGTCGAGAAGAGCGTCGCCCGCACGGCAGGCGGTGCTGCCAGGTCGGTGGGTAAATCGCTCTCCAGGGCGCGCCAGAAGCTCGAAACCGCCAAGGACAACGCCAGGGCCGAGGCCGCGGCGCTGAAGAAGGAGGTAGCCCGGAAGAAGGCAGCCGCAACCCGGGCGGCGACGAAGAAGGCGGCCGCGGTCAAGAAGGCCGCGGTCAAGAAGGCCGCCGTCAGGAAGGCCGCCGTCAGGAAGGTCGCGACGAAGAAGGCCGCGGCCAGGAAGCCTGCGGTTGCGAAGAAGGCCGTCAGCAGGAAAGCCCCCGCCACGAAGAAGGCTGTCGGCAAAAAGGCCCCTGTCGCAAAGAAGGCCGTTGGCAAAAAAGCGCCTGTTGCGAAGAAGGCCATCGGCAAAAAAGCGCCCGTTGCAAAGAAGGCACCCAGCAGGAAAGCCCCCGCTACCAAGAAGGCTGTCGGCAAAAAGGCCCCGGTTGCGAAGAAGGCCGTCGGCAGGAAGGCCAGCGGGCGTCCCAGGTAACGCGCACGCCGGGCGTCCCTGTTGCCCGCCGGTGGCAGGGACGCCGGTGAAGCCACCGGATACGGCGCTGGGGGCATCATGTGCTTCTCCCTGGCGAGGTCACCTTGATGCGTGGAATCGACTTCAGTTCCTGGCAGGCCGTCCTGTCCACCCTTGGCGGGCTGGCCATCATCACCCTCATCGGCGTGGGCATCCGCCTGCTGGTGATGCAGACCATGCAGCAACGGCGCGAACGCGAGAACCGGCAGATCAACGAACGGCTGCGCACGCTGATCGCCGCCTACAAGACCCTGGGCGGCTCGTTCAGCGGCGACCTCGGCGTCAATCCCACCCATCTGCGCGAACTGCGCCAGCGCATGCTTGAACAGGGCGGCGGCGACGAAGGTTCGGACCGCGCGCGGCGCATCCGCGATGCGGTCGAAGCCGCCTTGTCGGACATCCTGCTGCTCGGCACCGATGAACAGGTGCGGCTGGCGGCGCACGCCGCCACCGAACTGGCGCAGGGCCGTCCGGTGCATATCCATGCGCTGGTGGTATCGCTGCGCGACTTCATCCGCCAGGCGTTGGACCTGGCCCCCATTCCTGCCGACCTGGCCATTCCGCAGCAGGGGCCGACCCGACCGGCGTCGGGTTCGGGCGGCAAAGGCCGCGCGGAAGGGGGCGACCGCGCTGGCGGCAAGGGCGGCGGCGGAGGAGGGGGAATGGGCGCGATGGGTGGCATGGGCATGGGTATGGGTGCGGGCATGACGGCGGGCGCGTCGGGCAACGACGACACCGACGCGCACAGGCCCTGACCACGCCCCGCCGCCGCGCCTACCCTTTCAGCTCCAGCACTGGAACGAAGCCGCCGTAGATCATCCGCTTGCCGTCGAACGGCATCGGATTGTTGGCCGGATCCATGCGCGGATCGTCCATCATCTTCTGCATGCCCGCATCACGGGTGGCCTTGTCCGGCCACTCGATCCAGGAAAACACCACGGTCTCGCCTTCCTCGGCCTGCACGGCGCGGAAGAAGTCGGTGTGCTTGCCGCTGGGCACATCGTCGCCCCAGCATTCCAGCACGCGGGTGGCGCCGAACTCCAGGAACACCGAATCGCCTGTCGTGGCGTGATCGATGAACTTCTGCTTGTTGGCGGTCGGGACCGCCAGGACGAAACCGTCGATATAGCTCATGCTGACCTCCGGATGGCTGCGGATGCCGATCGCGACACCCGCGTCGAAGTATGCGCGTCCGCTGCACAAGGCATTGTGACAGGCGCGCGTGTATGCCTGAAATCAACTGAATACATGCAGAAAACAGAACGCCGGCTTTCAGGGTGGGTTGGGGCGAAAAACGGAAACTTTACATTCCCCCACCGCGGCGGTGCCTTGGCACCCTCGCGACAGAAACCAGAAAGACAAGAGGTTGTACCCATGAAGACTTCGCTGATTGCCCTGGCCCTCGCCACCGCCCTGCCGTTCGCTGCCTCGGCCGCCGACAACCTGTCCTACAACTACGTCGAAGGCGATTACGTGAAGACCGACGCCGACAACGGCAAGGCCGATGGCTGGGGCGTCAAGGGCTCCTACGGCGTGCTCCCGAACATGCACGTGTTCGGTGAATACAGCAGGCAGGAAGTGGATGCCACAAAGGCCGACGTCGACCAGTGGCGTCTGGGCGTGGGCTACAACGTCGAGATCGCGCCCTCGACCGACTTCGTCGCGCGCGCTGCCTACAACAAGTTCGACCCGAAGCAGGGCCTGGACTTCAATGGCTACAGCGCTGAAGCCGGCATCCGTACCGCCTTCGGCCAGCACGCCGAGGTGTATGCGATGGCAGGCTACGAGGACTACAGCAAGAAGCACGGCATCAACCCGGAGGGCGAGTGGTACGGCCGCCTGGGCGCGCAGGTGAAGCTCAACCAGAACTGGGGCATCAACGGCGACATCAAGATGAACCGTGATGGCGACAAGGAGTGGTCGGTCGGCCCGCGCTTCAGCTGGTGATCGCGGCAGCGCCTGCTTCCGGCAGGCGCGACGGGTGAAACGGACAGGCCCGGCGATCGCCGGGCCTGTTTCGTTGTGCCCTATGGGGGGCAGCGTGCCTACTCGCCCTGGTACTGCTTCTCTTCGACCAGTGCCGAGCCGGCGACACGGTTGATCTCGTTCTTCAGCTGCACGCGTTCGCCGTTGGTCCGGTAGACGCCACGCGCCAGCTGCACGAATGCTTCATCGAATACCTGCGCCGCTTCCTTGTCGCGCAACTGGTCCTGGATGTCCCACATGCGCTCGTTGACGCGTTTCAGCCCCTCCTTCAGCGCATCCAGCGCGGGCTCCGCGTCGCGCTGCCGTGCGAACAGCGGCAGCAGCCCGTCCAGCTCGGTGCGCACGTTGGCCAGCTTCGCTGGATCGCCGATGCGTTCGGCCTTGATTTCCAGGATGGTGATCTTGTCGATCAGCTCGCCGATCGATACCGGGGTCAGGATGGCGTCCACGCGGTGGCTCCGTTCAACAGGCCTGGAATGATACCGTGCCGGCTCAGCCGCGCACGCGCAGCACCAGGCCCTTGAGGAAGTAGCGCAGCAGCTGGTCGCCGGCGCGGCGGAAGTTCTTGTGGTCGCGTTGGCGGAACACCGCGCTGAGCTCGGGCTTGGTCACCGCGAAGCCGGCACTCTGGAAGATCTCCTGCAGATCGATGTCGCGCAGCTGGAAGGCCACGCGCAGCTTCTTCAGGATCAGGTTGTTGTCGATGCGCGTTTCGATCGCACGCCGCGGCTGGCTTTCATCGCGACCGCGCAGGTGCACGATCAGGCCGTCCAGCACATGCGCCAGGGCGGCATCGCTGCACGGCTCGAATCCGGGCTCGTTGTCCTGCCGGAGCCAGGCATGGGCGTCGGCGGTGGTGACCGGGAACGCGGGGTCGGCCAGTTCGCACAGCACCACCACGTGGTTGTCGCTCAGGTCGAGGGCATAGCGCATGCTGCGCAGGACATCGTTGTTGATCATCGTCTTCCACACCACCGGCACGGCGCGCCGGGACCGCTAGTGTACCGCCCGGGCCGCTGGCATCCGCCAATCCGGCAACGCAGGGGCGGGCCGACAGTGACAGAATGGTCGCCTGGTTCCTTCTGGAGTTGCCTGATGTCCCGTACCGTCCTGATCACCGGCGCCACTTCCGGCTTCGGTGCCGCTGCCGTCCATCGCTTCGCCAAGGCGGGCTGGAAGGTGATCGCCACCGGCCGCCGCGGCGAGCGGCTGAGGCCGCTGGTGGAGGCCTACGGGGCCGGAACGGTCCACGCCGCGGTGTTCGACATCCGCGATGCCGCCGCGATGGAAGCCGCGCTGTCCAGCCTGCCAGTGGAGTTCGCGCAGATCGACCTGCTGGTCAACAACGCCGGCCTGGCGCAGGGTACGGCCCCGGCGCAGCACGCGGACCTCGAAGACTGGCGCACGATGATCGACACCAACATCACCGGGCTGGTCACGTTGACCCACCGGCTGCTGCCGCAGCTGGTGCAGCGCAAGGGCGCGATCATCAACATTTCCTCGGTGGCCGGGGTCTATCCGTACCCGGGCGGCAACGCGTACGGCGGCACCAAGGCCTTCGTCAGCCAGTTCTCGCTCGGCCTGCGCTCGGACCTGCATGGCACCGGGGTGCGCGTGACCACGATCGAGCCGGGCATGGCGGAAACCGAGTTCACCGTGGTGCGGACGCACGGCGACCAAGCGGCCTCGGACGCGCTCTACAGCGGCGCCAATCCCATGACCTCCGAAGACATCGCCGAGCAGATCTTCTGGGTGGCAAGCCTGCCACCGCACCTGAACATCAACCGCCTGGAACTGATGCCGGTCAGTCAGTCCTTCGCCGGCTTCCAAGTCGCGCGCGAAGGCTGATCCGGGGTGACACGTACCTACTGCGCCTTGATCGCCATCGCCTGCAGGCCGGTGCCATCCAGCTTCTGCTTGGCATCGGAGAGTTCGCCGGCGGTGCCGTAGGGGCCCATGCGCACGCGATACACGGTCCTGCCGTTGATCTGCGCCGGTTCGACGCGCGCGGCAAGGCCGATCATCGCCAGCTTGGCCTTGGTTGCTTCGGCATCACCGGAAGCGCCGAAGGCGCCGGCCTGCAGGATGTAGCGCACGTTGCCGGCGGCCGCCGGGGTCGCCGCGTCGGTGCTGGCCACGGCGCCCGCCACGGCCGGACCCTGCGCCGGGGCGGCGGCGGGTTGTTCGCTCAACGGAGCCGGCAGCGGCGTGGTGCTGGCCGTGGAGGCCGTCGTCACCGCGGTTGTCGCCGCCGTGGATGCCGGCGCCGCAGCGGGCAGCGCCGCCGGTACCGGCTTTCCTTCCAGCGCCGCCTGCGCGCGCTGGGCCTCGCTGCGCGCGCGGCGCTGGTCTTCGGCGCGCGCGCTGGCAGCCAGCTCCGCGTCGGACATCTCCACTTCCTTGCCCGGCAGCAACGTATAGAAATCGTACTGGGTCGCTGCCGGCCTGGCCGGCTCGGCCGGCTTGGGCACCGGCCCTTCCAGCTGCGCACCGACATCCTCGTCGGCCTGGGCGACCGGCGCCGGCTGCGCGTTCGGGTCCGGACGCGGCCCGGCGCGCAGGAAGCCTTCGGCATCGCCCTTGAACAGGTTTGGCGCGGCCAGGAAAACCACGGCTGCAATGGCTACGCCGGCGACCAGCCACACCCATCCGGGCGTGCCCTGGTTGCTGTTGCGCCGTGCCTGACTCTTGCCGCGTCGTGCTGCCATGTCTACTGCTTCTCCGATGCTTACATTTTTTCCGGGGCGCCCACGCCCAGCAGTTGCAGGCCATTGGCCAGCACCTGGCGCGCGGCGCTGGCGAGGGTGAGCTTGGCGTTGCGGTCGCTGGCGTCTTCGACCAGCACCGGCGTCCCGTGATACCACGTGTGGAAGGCGTGCGCCAATTCACGCAGGTACTGCGCGACCAGGTGCGGTTCCAGCGCGATGCCCGCCGCTTCGACCACTTCCGGATACCGCGACATCTCGTTCATCAGGTTCAGCGACGCGGCATCGTCCAGCGTCGCCAGCGCCGCCATTCCCTGCTCCTGCGAGTAGGCCAGGCCCTTCTCCTGCGCCTGGCGCAGCAGGCTGCAGATGCGGGCATGCGCGTACTGCACGTAGAACACCGGATTGTCGTTGCTCTGCTGGCGCGCCAGGTCGATGTCGAAGGTCAGCTGCGAATCGGGCTTG
>Ga0160433_100155_pt1 | contig 58519 bp, 51 predicted proteins | sample HID1972K_E0MG_FD_108235 | JGI IMG/M metagenome (GOLD analysis project Ga0160433, IMG submission 108235) | Enriched pill bug-associated microbial communities from UW Madison campus, WI, USA - HID1972K_E0 MG | ecosystem: Host-associated > Arthropoda: Insects > Digestive system > Unclassified ...
ATCTCGATCTGTCTGGTGCAGCGCGGTTACAGGGGTTGCGACCGCTGCGCGGTCGATCGCGGCACAAGGCCGCTCCTACAAAGTACAGATAAATCAATGAGTTAGCGTGTGTTCTATGAGAGCGGTTTCAACACCCTCAGCCACCCACAAAAAAAAGCCCGGCACACAGGCCGGGCTCTTTCACATCAGGCAATCGTCTATCAGTTGCCGTACACCGGCAGCTTCTTGCAGATAGCCTTGACCTTCTCGCGAACGGCGTCGATCACCGCTTCGTTGTTCAGGTCGGCGAGAATGTCGCAGATCCAGCCGGCCAGCTCGCGGCATTCGGTTTCCTTGAAGCCACGGGTGGTGACGGCAGGGGTGCCGAAACGCAGGCCGGAGGTAACGAAGGGCGAACGTGGGTCGTTAGGCACCGAGTTCTTGTTCACGGTGATGAACGCCTTGCCCAGGGCCGCGTCCGCGTCCTTGCCAGAGATGTCCTGCTTGATCAGCGAGAGCAGGAACAGGTGGTTCTTGGTGCCGCCGGAAACGACGTCGAAACCACGCTCGATGAACACTTCGGCCATCGCCTGGGCGTTCTTCACGACTTGCTGCTGGTATTCCTTGAACTCAGGCTGCAGGGCTTCCTTGAAGCAGATCGCCTTGGCGGCGATGACGTGCTCCAGTGGGCCGCCCTGGGCACCGGGGAAGACTGCGGAATTGAGCTTCTTCTCGATGTCGGCGTTGGCGCGCGCCAGGATCAGGCCGCCACGTGGACCACGCAGGGTCTTGTGGGTGGTGGTGGTGACCACGTCGGCGAACGGTACTGGGTTGGGGTAGACGCCAGCGGCGACCAGGCCGGCGACGTGGGCCATGTCGACGAACAGGTAGGCACCGACCTTGTCGGCGATTTCACGGAAGCGGGCGAAGTCCAGGACCTGCGAATAGGCCGAGAAGCCGGCGACGATCATCTTCGGCTTGTGTTCGACCGCCAAGCGCTCGACTTCGTCGTAGTCGATCAGGCCATTGCCGTCGATGCCGTACTGGATGGCGTTGTACAGCTTTCCGGAGGAGCTGACCGACGCACCGTGGGTCAGGTGACCGCCATGGGCCAGGCTCATGCCCAGGATGGTGTCGCCGGCCGACAGCAGGGCCAGGTAGACCGCGGCGTTGGCCTGGGAGCCGGCATGCGGCTGGACGTTGGCGTAGTCGGCACCGAACAGCTGCTTGGCGCGGTCGATGGCCAGTTGCTCGACGACGTCGACGTACTCGCAACCACCGTAGTAGCGCTTGCCTGGGTAGCCTTCGGCGTACTTGTTGGTCAGAACCGAACCCTGGGCTTCCATGACGGCGGGGCTTGTGTAGTTTTCCGAAGCGATCAGCTCGATATGCTCTTCCTGGCGCTGAGCTTCTTGCTCCATGGCGGCAAAGAGATCGGCGTCGTACTTGGCAATGGTCAAATCACGGCTGAACATGGCGGTCCTCAAGGATCGGGCTGAAAAGGGGGGCATTCTAACCCATTGCCTCGACAGAGGCATATGAAGTGGCGTCATGTCGCGGACCAATGGAATTCACGTCAGCTGCAACTGCAAGCCGCGTCGCTGCACTGTCTGCATTACGCCAGGTATGTCGGCGGCGTAGCGTGTTTTTTCTTGCAGCTTGCCAGCTCTGTTGCTTGGCCAGCTGCCAGCCAGCCTGCGGTGGGAGGCGGCATGAGCCTGCAAGCTGTGCGAAAATGCCCTCGCTTCATTTACAACGCTTTGGAGATGTACGGTTTTGGTTACCCATTATTCCACCAACGGCAACGACTCCGCCTGTGGTCGCAGCAGTCAGAGCCTGGTTAGCACAGCGCTGGCCGACGAGGTCTCGTGCAAGTCTTGCCAGCGCTCTCTGGCCAAGCCCGAGGCTGTCACCGCCCGGGCCGCGGTGCGCAAGAGCCCGTCGCTGGCCGAGTTGCGCAAGACGGTCAGCAAGGCTGCCCCCAAGCCTGCTTCGGCGGGCGCTTTCAGCGTCAAGGCCAGTTGGCGTGAACGCCTGACAGCGCAATCCGACCGCTGCCGCCTGCCGCGTGGCATTGCCAGACAATCCCACGTCTGAGCCCTTCCTCGCGCCGTGCCGGGCTCACCGGCGCGGCCCGTCATCTGCCCATCGGCGCAACGCTGCGTCTTGGCGTAGAATGGTCGACTTTGTTCAATGACACCCCGTAAATGCATCGCCGGATTCCGCCGGGATGTCACCGGCAGGCGCTGATCTAGCGCCTGCCAGGTTTTCGTCGATGTCTTTACCTATATCTGATAGAGGGCTTGGTTTTGGCTCAATACGTCTACACCATGCATCGGCTGAGCAAGGTCGTGCCGCCGAAGCGGGAAATCCTGAAGAACATTTCGCTGTCGTTCTTCCCGGGCGCGAAGATCGGCGTCCTCGGCCTCAACGGCGCCGGTAAGTCGACCCTGCTGCGGATCATGGCCGGCGTCGACAAGGAATTCGACGGCGAAGCCCGTCCGATGCCCGAGCTTAACGTCGGCTACCTGCCCCAGGAGCCGCAACTGGACCCGAGCAAGACCGTGCGCGAAGTGGTCGAGGAAGCGGTCAGCGTGATCAAGGACGCCCAGGCGCGCCTGGACGAGGTCTACGCGGCCTATGCAGAGCCCGATGCCGACTTCGACAAACTGGCGGCAGAACAGGCCAAGCTCGAGGCCATCCTGCAGGCCGCCGATGGCCACAACCTGGAGCGCCAGCTGGAAGTCGCCGCCGACGCCCTGCGCCTGCCAGCGTGGGAGGCCAAGATCGAGCACCTGTCCGGTGGTGAGAAGCGCCGCGTGGCCCTGTGCCGCCTGCTGCTGTCGGCCCCCGACATGCTCCTGCTCGACGAGCCGACCAACCACCTGGACGCCGACTCGGTGGCCTGGCTGGAGCGCTTCCTGCACGACTTCCCAGGCACCGTCGTGGCCATTACCCACGACCGTTACTTCCTCGACAACGTCGCCGGCTGGATCCTCGAACTGGACCGTGGCGCCGGTATCCCGTACGAAGGCAACTACTCGGGCTGGCTGGAGGCCAAGTCGGACCGTCTGGCCCAGGAGTCCAAGCAGCAGAGTGCCCATGAAAAGGCCATGAAGGAAGAACTGGAATGGGTGCGCAAAGGCGCCAAGGCCCGCCAGTCCAAGTCCAAGGCCCGTCTGGCGCGCTTCGAAGAGATGCAATCGCAGGAATTCCAGAAGCGCAGCGAGACCAACGAGATCTATATCCCGGCCGGTCCCCGCCTGGGCGACAAGGTCATCGAGTTCAAGAACGTCAGCAAGGGCTATGGTGATCGCGTACTGATCGAGAACCTCTCGTTCGCCATGCCCAAAGGCGCCATCGTCGGCGTGATCGGCGGTAACGGTGCCGGTAAGTCGACCCTGTTCCGCATGCTGATGGGCAAGGAGCAGCCGGACTCGGGCAGCATCGAGATCGGTGAAACCGTGCAGTTGGCTTGCGTCGACCAGAGCCGTGAAGACCTGGACGGTGGCAAGACCGTGTTCCAGCAGATTTCGGACGGTTCCGACCAGATCCGCATCGGCAGCTACGAGATCCCGTCGCGCACCTATGTCGGTCGTTTCAACTTCAAGGGCGGCGACCAGCAGAAGTTCGTCAAGGACCTCTCTGGCGGTGAGCGTGGCCGTCTGCACCTGGCCCTGACCTTGAAAGAGGGCGGCAACGTCCTGCTGCTCGACGAACCGTCCAACGACCTCGACGTCGAGACCCTGCGTTCGCTGGAAGAAGCGCTGCTGGACTTCCCTGGCGCCGCGATCGTGATCTCTCACGACCGTTGGTTCCTGGACCGCGTGGCGACGCACATCCTGGCCTACGAGGACGACTCGAGCGTGGTGTTCTTCGAAGGCAACTACACCGAGTACGAGGCCGATCGCAAGAAGCGCCTGGGCGATGCCGCCGCGCAACCGCACCGGGTACGGCACAAGAAGCTGGCGCAGTAAACACGCCGTTCGCTGCACGATAATGGGGCCCATTGTGGCCCCATTTTCATGCCTCAAATTCAGGTTTGAGCACAGCCCCTGTAGAAGCGCGCTTGTCCGCGAAAGCGCCCATATACGCAGCATTGCTGCTCCTGCTGACGCCGCTCGGGCAAGCCTGCCCGCAGAGCGGATTGGTATACATTTATATAATCCGCACCATAAATATTCATAAAAACGACATTCCGCCCTATTCCAGTGCGATACGTTCTTGATAAAGTCCCGGGAAAAATTCCTATAAGTCCTCCTATCTGGTGAACCTTGTCATGATCGAATCCGTCGACGATTTCCTCGCCCGTCTCAAGCAACGCGACCCTGCCCAGCCCGAGTTCCATCAGGCCGTGGAGGAGGTGCTGCGCAGCTTGTGGCCTTTCCTGGAAGCCAATCCGCACTACCTGCAGGCCGGTATTCTGGAGCGCATGGTGGAGCCGGAGCGGGCAGTGCTGTTCCGCGTGTCGTGGGTCGACGATCAAGGCAAGGTGCAGGTCAACCGCGGCTACCGCATCCAGATGAGCAGCGCCATCGGCCCGTACAAGGGCGGCCTGCGCTTCCATCGTTCGGTGAACCTGGGCGTGCTGAAGTTCCTGGCCTTCGAACAGGTGTTCAAGAACTCCTTGACCTCGCTGCCCATGGGCGGCGGCAAGGGCGGCTCGGACTTCGATCCCAAGGGCAAGAGCGACGGCGAAGTCATGCGCTTCTGCCAGGCGTTCATGAGCGAGCTGTACCGGCACATCGGTGCCGACCTCGACGTGCCGGCCGGTGACATCGGGGTTGGCGCCCGCGAGATCGGCTTCATGTTCGGTCAGTACAAGCGCCTGGCCAACCAGTTCACCTCGGTGCTGACCGGCAAGGGCATGTCCTATGGCGGCAGCCTGATTCGTCCCGAAGCCACCGGCTACGGTTGCGTGTATTTCGCCGAAGAGATGCTCAAGCGCCAGGGCAAGCGCATCGACGGCCGCCGCGTGGCGATCTCCGGTTCCGGCAACGTCGCCCAGTATGCGGCACGCAAGGTCATGGACCTGGGCGGCAAGGTCATCTCGCTGTCCGATTCAGAAGGCACCCTGTATTGCGAAGCCGGCCTGAACGATGAGCAATGGGCTGCGCTGATGGAATTGAAGAACGTCAAGCGCGGCCGCATCAGCGAGCTGGCCGAGCCCTTCGGCCTCGAGTTCCGCAAGGGCCAGTCGCCGTGGAGCCTGCCGTGCGAGATCGCCCTGCCCTGCGCGACGCAGAATGAACTGAACGGCGAGGACGCCCGTACGCTGCTGGGTAACGGCTGCCTCTGCGTGGCCGAAGGCGCGAACATGCCAACCACCCTCGACGCGGTGGATATCTTCATCGAGGCTGGCATCCTGTTCGCTCCGGGCAAGGCGTCCAACGCCGGTGGGGTCGCGGTCAGCGGCCTGGAGATGTCGCAGAACGCCATGCGCCTGCTATGGACCGCGGGCGAGGTGGACAGCAAGTTGCACCACATCATGCAGTCGATCCACCATGCCTGCGTGCACTACGGCGAAGAAGCCGACGGTACGGTCAACTACGTCAAGGGCGCCAATATCGCCGGCTTCGTCAAGGTCGCCGACGCGATGCTGGCCCAAGGCGTGGTCTAAGCGTCACCCACTTCGATGGCAACGATCTCGATCATCTGGTCCCCCGCCGGTCGTTGCCAGAGCACTTCATCTCCGGGGCCGGCGCCGAGCAGCGCGAGGCCCAGCGGTGAACCCCAGTTGACCAGGCCCCGGGTTGCATCGGCCTGGTCTTCTCCCACCAGTTGCACGTCATGCTCCACGTCATGCGCGTCGACGAAACGCACCCGGCTGCCAATCTGCACCTTGTCCCCCAGGGTGGCGGGCGGTACCACCTGAGCGCTTTGCACCCGCGCTGTGAAATAGCGCAGGTCGCGCTCGCTGTCGGCCAGCCGCTGCTTGTCCGCTTGCTCTCCCAAGGCGAGCAGTTCGCTGCGCACGGCACTTAGGCTGGCGACCCGCTGTTGCAGCAGGGCCAGCCCGCTGGCAGTGACATAGTTGGGTTGATCGCTGACCCGGCGCTCGACCGGTTGGCTGGCCTGGGCAGCGGCCTGGTCTTCATTGACGAATGCTCGACTCATTTTTTTAGCTCCAAGCTCCAGGCTGTAAGCGGCAAGATAAGCTTCTAGACCCCTGGGAACACTGAACGATCACACGGTCTGCTTTTTCTTGCAGCTTGCAGCTTGCAGCTCAGTAGTTGTACCACTTGAGTTCGAGCATCACCTCGTTCTGCGCCGAGGCCAGTTGGCTGAACTCGCGCTTGGCGCTCAACCTCACCCCCAGGTCGCGGGTCACTTCCCACTGCTGGTTGAGGCTCAGGCTGCGGCGCACTTCGCCGTTGGTGAAGTAATCGCCCTTGGCTTCCAGGCTCAGGTTGCCCAGGCCGTTGCGCCACAACAGGCCACCGTTGAAGCCGGCCGCGGGGGCGATGAACTGGGCAAAGTCGTTGTGGTGCTCCACCCGCACCGTGCCCAGGGCGAAACCGAGCAGGCCGTCGGCCAACTGCCAGGTACCACCAGCGCCACCGTTGACGTGGCTGACCAACACTTCTTCGTCATGCTTGCCCGGTACCCGTTCAAGGCCCCCGGCCACTTGCCAGGACCAGGGCTTGAGCAGGTCGTTGCGCGGGGTCAGCGAGCGGATGGTAGCCAGGTCCAGGCGCTGCACCTGCCAGTCGTTGCCTTCGTACTGGCGCAGCTTGAGTTGGAGGATCTCGATCTGCGCCCCGAGGGGGAAGCCGTAGGCGTTGTCGTTCAGGTCATGGTAGGCCATGCGCAGGCCGTACTCGGCGAAGGCGCGGTCCTCGCGGGTACCCACGCCAAGCTGCCAGGTGCGCGACTGGTGACCGTGCTCGGGCAGGCCGGGTCGCTCGATGTCCAGCGCGGGCGGTGGGTTGCGGTTGATCGCGCGCAGCAATTCGAAACTGCGCCGGGCGCGCTCAGGGTCGCGCTCCTGGCCGGTTGCGCGGTAACGCTCCAGGCGGAAGGCGGCATCCTGCACCAGCGCCTGGCGGTCACGGGGCAGGGTGGTGAAGCCGGGGTCTTGCAGTTTCGCGGTGTCGGCACTGATGGCCAGCACTTGTGCCTGCTCGGCATCGTCCAGCGGCTCGGCGCGGGCCAACAGCTCGCGTTCGCGCGAGGGCCGGTAGCGGGTGCTCTCGACCAGCCCGGCCTGCTTGACGGCCTTGACCGTGTCGGTGGGGATCGCGGTAAGCGGGAACTGCGAGGTCAGGTCCAGGCTCGGGCGTGCCACCTGCAGCAGTTCCAGCAGGCGGTAGGAGCAGTTCTCGTCGAAGAAGAAATAGTCGAAGCGGATCTGCTTGAGTTCCCAGACGTGCTCGACCATGCGCCCGGTTTCTGCAGCCGTCAGGTTGAGTTGGTACTCCCACAGGTCGCGATTCTCCAGGCTGCGGTACTCGGACAGCTTCTCCTGGTACGGCACCAGGGCGAACAGGCCCGGGTAGCCACCCATCAGGCCTTTCCAGGCATAGAGAATGCTGTTGTCGCTGCCTTCGATGTAGGCGCCGAAATTGATGGCATAGCTGAGCAGCGAGGTCTGGTCGCTTTTCGCCGCCGCCTGGTCGATCCGCAGCAGGGTATGGCCGAACATCGACGAAGGGCTGTTCAGGTAGGCCGCGGGGAACACCAGCACGGCGCTGTCGGGCGAGACGTCCTGGTACCACTGGCGGTACGCCTGGCAATCCGGTTGCGGCAAGTCGGTCAACTGCAGTTGCTCGCGCAGCCAGCGGGTACGGGCCGGGAATACGCACTGGGCATGCTTGTCGCCCAGCTCGGCTGGAGCGTACAGGGCCTGGAGGGTGGCCCGCAATTCACGGTCGGGGTGGTGGCCGCCGTCTTCGGCGAGGAAGAAGTGTTCGTCGTCGACGTAGCTGCGCCAGCCGCCGAGCTTGCCGGTCTCGTAGTGACCCAGGGCAATCCAGTAGCGGTCGGCGGCCAGCTGTTGCAGGCGCGCCTCATCCGGCAGTTGAGCGGCATGAAGCGGGGCACTGGCACAGAGGGCCAGGCAGGCAAGGCGTTTGAGCATATCGGGCAACTACGTCTGAATGATGCCGAAAGGAAGGCGGGCAAAACCCTGCCCCCAGGGGGCAGGGTAGGCCAGACTCAGGCCTGGGTGGCGTATTTGGCCAGGCGCGGATCGCTCTTGAGAATGGCCAGGGTGTTGCTATGGACATCCTCGGCAGTCACGTCGGCGCTGTTGAAGATCTGCTGGAAGTGCTGGTGGGTGACAGCGGCGAAGTGCGCGCGGTCTTCAGGGGCTACGCCAAGGACCACGGCGTAGGTGGTCAGGGCTTCGCCCTGGCCCTTGGCCATGTCCTCGGAGAGCTCGTTCATCATGCCGTTCATGGCAAACCAGGATTTGCCGCCGTAGGTCAGGGACGCGTTGGTCGAGCAGCCGTTGGTGCCGGAGGTCATGCCGAAGGTGGCGTTACCGGAGGTGCCGTTGGTGGTGGAGGCAAGGAAGTGCGCCGGGGTGCCGCGCTGGCCCTCGAACAGCAGGTTGCCCCAGCCGCAGTCCGGCCCGCCTGGCGCCTGGGCCATGGCGTTCAGGGAGACGGCGGTGAACAGAGTACCCAGAAGAATCCGTTTCATAGCTTTGTTCTCTTTCTCGGAAGTACCAAAGGTCAGGGTTTTCTGGCCCATGCAGCAGCCAGGTCGGGGGAAGCGTATACCCACCCGCGCAGTTTGGAGTTTAGGCATGATCTAAAGGTTGCGTGAGTGAGTGCGAAAAATTGCAGGCAAGAGTGACGCGACATAAAGTCCCGGTGAGCCTTGCAACGCGCGGTCAGGCGGCGCCAGAATGCCGTCATCTGCCCCGCCGAAGTAAGGAAGCCACATGCCCGATCCTGTCGCTGCGAGCCTGCGTCTTGCGCCTGAAGCCCTGACCCGGCGTTTTACCGCTGAACAGTTTGCCTTCACCAATACTGACGATTTGGAGCCGTTTCGTGGTGTGCTGGGCCAGGAACGTGCCGTCGAGGCCTTGCAGTTCGGCGTTGCCATGCCGCGCCCTGGCTACAACGTGTATGTCATGGGTGAGCCGGGCACCGGGCGCTTCTCGTTCGTCAAGCGCTACCTCAAGGCCGAGGGCAAGCGCCAGCAGACCCCGGCCGACTGGCTCTACGTCAACAACTTCGACGAACCGCGCGAGCCGCGTGCGCTGGAATTGCCCGCCGGCACCGCGGGTGACTTCAGCACCGACATGAACGGCCTGATCGACAACCTGCTGTCCACCTTCCCGGCGGTGTTCGAGCACCCTTCCTACCAGCAGAAGAAGAGCGCCATCGACCGTGCGTTCAACCAGCGTTATGACCGTGCCCTGGATGTGATCGAGCGAGCTTCGCTGGAAAAGGACGTGGCCCTCTATCGCGACAGCAGCAACGTCGCCTTCACCCCCATGAGCGACGGCAAGGCGCTGGACGAGGCCGAGTTCGCCCAGTTGCCCGATGAAGTGCGCGATCGCTTCCATGAGGATATCGCCGGTCTGGAGGAGCGGCTGAACGAAGAACTGGCCAGCCTGCCGCAATGGAAGCGCGAGTCGAGCAACCAGTTGCGCCAGCTCAATGAAGAAACCATCACCTTGGCCCTGGAACCACTGCTGGCACCGCTGTCGGAGAAGTACGCGGAAAACGCGGTGGTCTGCGCCTACCTGCAATCGATGCAACTCAACCTGCTGCGTACGGTAGTCGAGCAACTGGTCGAGGACAGCAAGCCCGATGCCGTGGCGCGCAAGCTGCTCGAGGAGCAGTACGCGCCGAGCCTGGTGGTCGGTCACCACGCCAGCGGCGGTGCGCCGGTGGTGTTCGAGCCGCACCCGACTTACGACAACCTGTTCGGCCGCATCGAATACAGCACCGACCAAGGTGCGCTGTACACCTCCTACCGCCAACTGCGACCCGGTGCCTTGCACCGTGCCAACGGCGGCTTTCTGGTCCTCGAGGCGGAGAAGATGCTCGGCGAGCCCTTCGTCTGGGATGCGCTCAAGCGTGCCCTGCAGTCGCGCAAGCTGAAGATGGAGTCGCCGCTGGGCGAGCTGGGCCGTGTCTCGGCCATCACGCTCAATCCGCAGATGATCGCGCTCAACGTCAAGCTGGTGATCATCGGCTCGCGCCAGCTGTACTATGCCCTGCAGGACCATGATCCGGACTTCCAGGAGATGTTCCGCGTGCTGGTCGACTTTGACGAAGACATGCCCATGGCAGACGAGAACCTGGAGCAGTTCGCCCAGTTGCTCAAGACCCGCACCAGCGAAGAGGGCATGTCGCCGTTGACCTCTGATGCGGTCGCGCGCTTGGCCACCTACAGCGCGCGCCTGGCCGAGCACCAGGGGCGACTGTCGGCGCGCATCGGCGACCTGTTCCAGCTGGTCAGCGAGGCCGACTTCATCCGCCAGCTGGCCGGCGACGAGATGACCGACGCCGGTCACATCGAGCGCGCGCTCAAGGCCAAGGCCACGCGGACCGGCCGGGTGTCGGCGCGGATCCTCGACGACATGCTCGCCGGTATCATCCTGATCGACACCGAGGGCGCGGCCATCGGCAAGTGCAACGGCCTGACCGTACTGGAGGTGGGTGACTCGGCCTTCGGCGTGCCGGCGCGAATTTCGGCCACCGTCTACCCGGGCGGCAGCGGCATCGTCGACATCGAGCGCGAGGTCAACCTGGGCCAGCCGATCCACTCCAAGGGGGTGATGATCCTCACCGGTTACCTGGGCAGCCGCTATGCACAGGAATTTCCCCTGGCGATTTCGGCGAGTATCGCCCTGGAACAGTCCTACGGCTACGTGGACGGCGACAGCGCCTCGCTCGGCGAGGTCTGCACGCTGATTTCGGCGCTGTCGAAGACGCCGCTCAAGCAGTGCTTCGCCATCACCGGCTCCATCAACCAGTTTGGCGAAGTGCAGGCCGTCGGTGGGGTCAACGAGAAGATCGAGGGCTTCTTCCGGCTCTGTGAGGCCCGGGGCCTGACTGGCGATCAGGGGGTGATCATCCCGCGTCCCAATGTCGCCACCCTGATGCTTGATGAGCGCGTGCTGCAGGCGGTCGAGGCCGGCAATTTCCATGTCTATGCGGTGAGCCAGGCCGATGAGGCGCTCAGCCTGCTGGTCGGCGAGGATGCCGGGGCGCCGGATGAAAACGGTCAGTTCCCCGAGGGCAGCGTCAACGCGCGGGTGGTCGAACGCCTGCGCTTCATTGCTGAAATGGTCAGCGAGGAAGACATCAAGGAAGCGGAAAAGGACAGGCTCGAAGAGGCTCTGGCACAGGCTAAACCGGCCTGAGTCAATAAACCGGCGCACCGGCACAATGCTACCGTTCAGCGCCGGTTTTCCATCTGCTCTGGTCATCATCTATGCTGGAACAAGGACAGCAATCAGGTTCAGGATGGAACAGCCTGCCTCTGGCGGGCTGACCGCGATTTTTATCGAGGGTCGTCGCCATGCCGCGAAGCCTCAGCCTTACCCGCCAATGCATGGGCCTGGTGACCCGCATTGAGTGCAGCATCCGTCCACTGGCCGGTGACAAGGGCATGTGGACCCTGCTTTTTGCAGCCGGCATGGCCGGTGAACAACCCTCGGCAATCAAGGCCCAGGGGCCTTTTCATGGGCCGCTGGTGGCCGAATCCGTGCTCAACGCCATCGTCGACAGCCTGACCCTGCATGGCTATCAGGTGGCCGACGATCCGCCGATCTGGTGCCTGCACCTGCAGGCGCAGCTTCGTCGAATCAACGGCGAGCGTGTGCGTAACCTCGGTGACTACCAATTCCAGCCGGAAAACTGAGCCGCACACGCTTCATCGTCTGCGGCGCCCTGCCGCAGGCTTTTCTCTGCCACGGGTGGCTGGCTATACTCGCGCTCGCTTTTTTGCCACCTGACGGGTCTTATCTTCCATGGAACGTGTCCTCGAAAACGTGATGTATGCCTCGCGCTGGCTGCTCGCACCCATCTATTTCGGTCTGTCGCTGGGCCTGCTGGCCCTGGCATTGAAGTTCTTCCAGGAGATCTACCACGTACTGCCCAACGTCTTCGCCCTGAGCGAAGCGGACCTGATCCTGGTGATCCTGTCGCTGATCGACATGTCGCTGGTTGGCGGTCTGCTGGTCATGGTGATGTTCTCCGGCTACGAGAACTTCGTCTCGCAACTGGACATCGATGACAGCAAGGAGAAGCTCAACTGGCTGGGCAAGATGGACTCCTCCTCGCTGAAGATGAAGGTCGCCGCATCGATCGTCGCCATCTCCTCGATTCATCTGCTACGGGTGTTCATGGATGCGCAGAACATCTCGACGCAGTACCTGATGTGGTACGTGATCATCCACATGACCTTCGTTATCTCCGCCTTCGCCATGGGCTACCTGGACAAGCTCACCAAGCACTGAACCGGTGTCCATGAACCTGGTGCATCGGCCGGTGCGGGATAAAAGGCGCAATCTGCGCAGCCAGGGGCAGAAGGACCTCGAACTGTCGATTTCCCGGCGTTCGGCCTGGTAGCTGATCTGCCTCGCTGCAGTATGCTAGGCTGCTCGCCCTTTTCATCAAGGGCGCGGCTGTCGCGCGCCCTGTAGCGGAGCAAACTAATGTCCGAACTCAACCTGTCTACCGACGAAACCCGCGTCAGCTACGGCATTGGCCGTCAACTGGGCGGTCAACTGCGCGACAACCCGCCACCTGGCGTGAACCTGGACGCCATCCTGGCTGGCCTGACCGATGCCTTCAATGGCCAGGAAAGCCGTGTCAGCGAGGCCGACCTGTCGGCCAGCTTCAAGGTCATCCGTGACGTCATGCAGGCCGAAGCCGCTGCCAAGGCCGAGGCCGCTGCGGCTGAAGGCAAGACCTTCCTGGTCGAAAACGCCAAGCGTGACGGGATCACCACCCTGGCTTCCGGGCTGCAGTTCGAAGTGCTGACCGCAGGCGAGGGCGCCAAGCCATCGCGTGACGACAAGGTGCGTACCCATTACCACGGCACCCTGATCGACGGCACCGTGTTCGACAGCTCCTACGAGCGCGGCCAGCCCGCCGAATTCCCAGTGGGTGGCGTGATCGCTGGCTGGACCGAAGCATTGCAGCTGATGAACGCCGGCAGCAAATGGCGTCTGTACGTGCCAAGCGAACTGGCCTACGGTGCCCAGGGCGTCGGCAGCATCCCGCCGCACAGCGTGCTGGTGTTCGATGTGGAACTGCTGGACGTACTGTAACGTCCTTGGCATCGCCCGCCGGCTGCCTCCCCGCGGGGCAGTTGGCAGGCCAGTCAGTGCCACTGCGCTCCCCCTGGACGCAACGCCCGGGCATAGCAGAACAGAAACAGGTTGCGCACCAACTCCTTGAGCACGATGGGTTCGTTGGAATTGAGGCCGATGAAGTCCAGGTCGCCCTGGTCACGCAGTTCATCCAGTGCCTCTTCCTCGATCACGGCACAGACTTCGCCGGTTTCCCGGTGCAGGATGCGCAGGTAAGGGTGGGGACGGTCAAGCCAGGCGTCGATCAGATAAGTCATGGCTATTCTCCTTGGAATCGATTTCCAATGAGAATAATTCTTATTATCAAAATAGCAAGTGCCTATTGGCGGATTTCTATCCGGTCGGCTACAGAATCCATTGCAGAATCTGTCGGGGCCGCCGCAGCAGCCCCGTCCCGCGGGCGCTTCAGACCTTGCGCACGAATTCCGATTTCAGCTTCATCGCGCCGATACCGTCGATCTTGCAATCGATGTCGTGGTCGCCGTCACACAGGCGGATGTTCTTGACCTTGGTGCCAACCTTGACCACCAGGGACGAACCCTTGACCTTGAGATCCTTGATCACGGTGACGGTATCGCCGTCCTGCAGGACGTTGCCCACCGAATCCTTCTTCACCACCTCGTCGCTGGCAGCCTCGGCTTCGCCGTTGACCGACCACTCGTGGGCGCACTCCGGGCAGATCAGCTGGGTGCCATCTTCATAGGTGTATTCGGAGTTGCATTTGGGGCAGGGAGGCAAAGTGCTCACTTAGGGTCCTCGAACAGGTGTGTAAAAGCACACATTGTATAAGGTTTTGCCTCGAAGCGGGTCAGCAAGATGTTCAACGACCGATTCACGACAAGTCGCAGCGGCGATTCGGCGCTGCAACTTGTTCGCGAATGGGGTGGAGGATTAATGCGTACGGGCTACAGCGAACTCGCTCAGCTCGACCAGCGCATCGCGGTACTCGCTGGCAGGCAGCACGTCCAGGCAGGCGATGGCGCGGGCAACGTAGTCGCGGGCCATCTGCGCGGTGTAGTCCAGCGCGCCGGAAGCTTCCACGGCAACGCGGATCTGCTCCAGGTCCTCAAGGCCACCTTTCTGGATCGCCTGGCGAACCAGCGCGGCCTGCTCAGCAGTACCCTCACGCATGGTGTAGATCAGTGGCAGGGTCGGCTTGCCCTCGGCCAGGTCGTCGCCGACGTTCTTGCCCAGGGTCTGCGCGTCGCCCTTGTAGTCGAGCAGGTCGTCGACCAGCTGGAATGCCACGCCCAGGTGGTCGCCGAAGGTCCGCAAGGCCTCGCGCTGGGTCTCGCTGGCGTCGGCCAGGGCGGCGGCGCTGTGGGTCGAGGCTTCGAACAGCATCGCGGTCTTGCCGCGGATGACGTCCATGTACACCTCTTCGGTGGTGCTGGCGTCGCGCACCTTGGACAGCTGCAGCACCTCACCCTCGGCGATCACGCGGGTGGCCTTGGAGAGGATCTGCATGACCGGCATGGAGCCCAGCTCGACCATCATCTCGAACGAGCGCGAGTACAGGAAGTCACCGACCAGAACGCTCGGCGCATTGCCCCACAGGGCGTTGGCGGTGGAGCGGCCACGGCGCATGCCGGACATGTCGACCACGTCGTCGTGCAGCAGGGTGGCGGTGTGCAGGAACTCGATGGTCGCGGCGAGCAGACGCAGGTCGTCGCCTTCGCGGCCCAGAGCCTTGCCGCAGAGCAGTACCAGCAGCGGGCGCAGGCGCTTGCCGCCGGCCGAAGTGATATAGTCGCCGATCTTCGATACCAGCGGCACGCGCGAGGTCAGCTGCTTCTTGATGATCTCGTCGACGGCGCTGAAATCGTCAGCTACCGCGCGGTAGAAAGCTTGGGGTTGCATCGGCTGCTCCATTGGGGTTGCGCGGCATGCTAGGTCGCGGGTCCCGGCGTGTCAAGGCGCGGCGCCCGCGGGCCGGGGTCGGTACTTGCAAGGGCGCGGCGGCTTGCGTACAATCGCGCACCCTGAACTTCCCTGGGCAGCACCTGCCTTACGCAATTGCACCGGGCCGTTCCAGCCCTATGCAGCCATGCCAGCCAATACTCTTCCTATAAAGAGCTGGGTGAGCAGGATTATCGGAGAAATACCATGTACGCAGTAATTGTTACCGGTGGCAAGCAGTACAAAGTCGCCGAAGGTGAATACCTGAAGATCGAGAAACTGGAAGTCGCCACTGGCGAATCCGTGACCTTCGATCGCGTTCTGCTGGTCGCCAATGGCGACGACGTGAACATCGGCGCCCCAGTCGTTGCTGGCGCCACGGTTGTCGCTGAAGTCGTTTCGCAAGGCCGTCACGATAAAGTGCGCATCATCAAGTTCCGTCGCCGTAAGCACCACATGAAGCGTATGGGCCACCGCCAGTGGTTCACCGAGATCAAAATCACCGGTATTCAGGCGTAATCGCCTTAATCCCCAATCTTTGGAGAATTGAACCATGGCACATAAAAAAGCTGGTGGTAGTACCCGTAACGGTCGCGACTCAGAATCGAAACGCCTTGGCGTGAAGATGTATGGCGGCCAGGTCATCAAGGCCGGCAACATCATCGTCCGTCAGCGTGGCACCCAGTTCCACGCCGGCTACGGCGTTGGCATGGGCAAGGATCACACCTTGTTCGCCAAGATCGAAGGCGTGATCAAGTTCGAGAAGAAAGGCGAGTTCAACCGCCGTTACGTAAGCGTCGTCGCGGGTTAATCGCGCTGTCGCTGGAGAAGCCCCGTCATGCGACGGGGCTTTTTCGTTTGTGGTGAGTCTCTTGCAAAGCTGTTTGTATGGGCTGCCGGCGCTGGGTTCTACGTCGTGACGGGGCCGCCGCGCTCATTTTTGCAAGAGCCTTATGTCTTTGTGTCATTCAGCTCGTCCACCTGACGAGAGGCGGTTTTTATGAAGTTTGTTGACGAAGTATCGATCCGGGTCAAGGCCGGTGATGGTGGTAACGGTTGCATGAGCTTCCGCCGCGAGAAGTTCATCGAGAACGGTGGTCCCAACGGCGGTGACGGTGGTGATGGCGGTTCGGTGTTCATGATCGCCGACGAAAACCTCAACACCCTGGTCGACTACCGCTACACCCGGCATTTCGATGCCCAGCGCGGTGCCAACGGCGGCAGCACCGACTGCACCGGCAAGAAGGGCGAAGACCTGGTCCTGCGCGTACCGGTGGGCACCACCGTGATCGACGCCAGCACCCAGGAAGTCATCGGTGACCTGGTCAAGGCCGGGCAAAAGCTGATGGTCGCCCAAGGCGGCTGGCACGGCCTGGGCAACACCCGCTTCAAGTCCAGCACCAACCGTGCGCCGCGCCAGACCACGCCGGGCAAGCCGGGTGATCAGCGTGACCTGAAGCTGGAAATGAAGGTATTGGCCGATGTCGGCCTGCTCGGCCTGCCCAACGCTGGCAAGAGCACGTTCATCCGCTCGGTCTCGGCCGCCAAGCCGAAGGTCGCCGACTACCCGTTCACCACCCTGGTGCCAAACCTGGGCGTGGTCAGCGTCGACCGCTGGAAGAGCTTCGTCATCGCCGACATTCCCGGCCTGATCGAAGGCGCCTCCGACGGTGCTGGCCTGGGTATCCGCTTCCTCAAGCACCTGGCGCGTACCCGTCTGCTGCTGCACCTGGTCGACCTGGCGCCGCTGGATGACAGCAGCACCGCCGATGCCGCTGAAGTCATCGTCAATGAGCTGACCCGCTTCAGCCCGTCGCTGGCCGAGCGTGATCGCTGGCTGGTGCTGAACAAGTCCGACATGCTCATGGATGACGAGCGCGACGAGCGGGTCAAGGAAGTGGTCGAGCGCCTGCAGTGGGAAGGTCCGGTCTACGTGATCTCGGCCATTTCCAAGCAAGGCACCGAGCAGCTCAGCCGCGACATCATGCGCTACCTCGAAGACCGCGCCGATCGCTTGGCCAATGACCCGGCCTATGCCGAGGAACTGGCCGATCTCGATCAGCGTATCGAGGACGAGGCACGAGCCCAGCTGCAGGCCCTGGACGATGCCCGCGCCCTGCGCCGCACCGGCGTCAAGAGCGTGCACGACATCGGTGACGATGACGACTGGGATGATGACGAGGACGACGAAGACGGTCCGGAAATCATTTACGTGCGCGACTGATCGGTTGCAGTACACTAAACGCCGCTCTCTGGAGCGGCGTTTTGGTATCTACGGTATCTACAGATTCGACATAGGTTGGAAGAAGATGCGGAGCAAGGTGACGGGTGCGCGGCGTTGGGTGGTCAAGATCGGCAGCGCCCTGCTGACGGCCGATGGCAAGGGCCTGGATCGTGCGGCCATGGCCGTGTGGGTCGAGCAGATGGTGGCGCTGCGCGAAGCGGGCGTGGAGTTGGTGCTGGTGTCCTCCGGGGCCGTGGCGGCCGGCATGAGCCAGCTGGGCTGGGCCAAGCGACCGAGCGCGATGAACGAGCTGCAGGCAGCTGCCTCGATCGGCCAGATGCGCCTGGTGCAGGCCTGGGAGTCGAGCTTTGCCGAGCACGGCAAGCACACCGCGCAGATCCTCCTGACCCACGATGACCTGTCCGACCGCAAGCGTTACCTGAACGCCCGCAGCACCCTGCGCACCCTGGTGGAGCTTGGCGTGGTGCCGGTGATCAACGAGAACGACACCGTGGTCACTGACGAAATCCGCTTCGGCGACAACGACACCCTGGCGGCGCTGGTGGCCAACCTGGTCGAGGCCGACCTGCTGGTGATCCTCACCGACCGCGACGGCATGTTCGACGCCGACCCGCGCAGCAATCCCGATGCCCAACTGATTTCCGAAGCCCGTGCCGATGACCCAAGCCTCGACGCCGTAGCCGGCGGTACCGGCGGCGCACTGGGCCGTGGCGGCATGCAGACCAAGCTGCGTGCGGCGCGCCTGGCGGCGCGTTCGGGTGCTCATACCATCATCGTTGGCGGCCGTCTGGAGCGGGTGCTCGATCGCCTCAAGGCAGGTGAGCACCTCGGCACGTTGCTGTCGCCGGAGCGCGGCATGCTTGCCGCGCGCAAGCAATGGCTGGCCGGGCACCTGCAGACCCGCGGCACCCTGGTGCTCGATGCCGGTGCGGTGCAGGCGCTGCGTCAGGCCAACAAAAGCCTGCTGCCGGTCGGCGTCAAGACCGTGCAGGGCAGCTTCCGTCGCGGCGAGATGGTGGTCTGTGTCGGCCCCGACGGCCAGGAAGTGGCCCGTGGCCTGGCCAACTACAGTGCCCTGGAGGCGCAGAAGATCATCGGCCAGTCCTCTGAAGCCATCGAGGGCTTGCTGGGCTACATTGCCGAGCCCGAGCTGGTACACCGCGACAACCTGATTCTGGTCTGAGGAAAGATACCGTGCTGAAAAGGATGCTTGCCGTTGCCGCCCTGGCGTTGCCGATGCTGGCGGGGGCCGAGGAGATCGGCCAGGTCTCGACCGTGTTCAAGTTCGTCGGTCCGAACGATCGCATCGTGGTCGAGGCGTTCGACGATCCTAAGGTGCAAGGGGTGACCTGCTACCTGTCGCGGGCCAAGACCGGCGGTCTCAAGGGTGGCCTGGGCTTCGCCGAGGACCGCGCCGAAGCTTCGATTGCCTGCCGCCAGGTCGGGCCGATCAACTTCAAGGGCCAGCTCAATGATGGCGAAGTCGTGTTCAAGGAGCGTACCTCGCTGGTGTTCAAGACCATGCAGGTGGTGCGCTTTCTCGACAAGAAGCGCAACACCCTGGTCTACCTGGTATACAGCGACCGGCTGATCGAAGGCAGCCCGCAGAATGCGGTGACGGCGATTCCGATCCTGCCGTGGGCGCAGTAGCCGCGGCCTTGAGTCAGCCTCCGCGGTGCCCCTTTCGCGGGCAAGCCCGCTCCCACAGGCATTGCATTGTCCTAGCGGCTTGCGCTGTACCTGTGGGAGCGGGCTTGCCCGCGAACGGCGCGCCGCGATTTGAAAGACTCTACGCCACGACCTGCGCCTCTTCCTCCAGCACCTCTACCTTCTCCTCCTCCAGCCGGCTGATGTACTTCCAGTCCGCCTCGTCGATGTAGATGCCGTTCGGCCCGCTGCCGCCTTCCAGGTCGATCGCCACGTGCGCCGAGACCTGCGGCTTGACGCTCGCCAGAATCGGCACGAAGCCCAACTGCTGGCTGGTCTCGAGCAGGGCGGTCTGGTTGCGTTCGTCGATGTCGGCCGCTTCGTCCAGGTAGTAGGGCAGGCGCACGCGGCCGGCCAGGTCGCGGTCCATCAGGTGCAGCAACAGGTACATGTTGGTCAGCGCCTTGATGGTCATGGTGGTGCCATTGGACGCCGCGCCGTCGATGTCGGTGTGGATCACCGGCTGGCCACCGACCTTGGTGATCTCGAACGCCAGCTCGAACAGGTCCTTCAGCCCCAGCTGGTTGTGGTTGGCCGCCACCAGCCGTGCCAGGTATTCCTTGGCCTCTTCGTTCTTGTTGTCCTGCTCGGCACTCTGGCTCAGGTCGAATACCGACAGGGTTTCGCCTTCCTCGTACTGGCCGGCACTGTGGATGATCTGGTCGATGTGCCTGAGCGCGTCCTTGTTCGGCGCCAGGACAATGCGGAAGCTCTGCAGGTTGGAGACCTGGCGCTTGTTGATCTCGCGGTTGAACAGCGCCAGCTGGTGCTCGAGGCTGTCGTAGTCGCTGCGGATGTTGCGCAAGGTCCGGGCGATGTCGGTGACCGCCGCGCGGCGCGCCTTGGCCAGGGTCAGGGCTTCGTCGGTGCGGTGCGCATAGGCGTTGATCAACAGGTGCAGGCGGCGCTCCATGTCGTCTTCGCTGTCGAACTTGGCCACGCCCTTGAGGCGTACCTGGGCGTACAGGGCTTCGATCTGGCCATCGACGCGTTGCAGTGCCTGCCAACTGTCCTGGTAGTCGTGGAGCAGCGGCAGGAGGTTGTCCAGGGTGTCGTCCACCGGCTCCATGAACGGCGTGCCGAAGGGCAGGTCAGCCGGCAGCAGCTGGCGACGGCGCAGCGCGTCATCGAGGGTGCGCTGCTTGGCTTCCATGTCGGCGATCTGCCGGCCGACCAGCTGCAGCTTGGCCGACAGCTGCTGGACACGCTCGGTGAAGGCATCGCTGGAACGCGTGAGTTCGTCCTGCGCGGCTTCCAGCTGGGCCAACTGCTCGAGTTTTTCCGGCTCCTCGGCGGACAGGGTCTGGGTGCGGCGGAAGTCTTCCAGCGCCTTCTGGGCGTCCAGTACCTGCTGGTACAGGGCCTCGGTCTGGCGCTTGCTCGCGGCGCGGTCGGCGGCCACGGCCTGCTGGGTCTTGAGCTGCTTGAACTCTTTTTCCAGGCGCTCCTTCTGCTCGCGCAGCGCGGCACGGTCGGCCAGGGCCTGCAGCGCTGGCGGGTCGATGTGCGAGAGGTCGATCGACAGGCCTGGTACTTCGAAACGGTCGGCCTTGAAGCCCTCGAGCAGCGCCTGGATCGATTTGACCCACAACCCGCTGTCGTCGAGCTCGATACCCTGCTCGCCTAGCGGCAGGCTGAACAGGGCGCCGTTGAGCAGGCGCATCAGGCGCTCGACGTCCTGCTGGGAGAACTCCTCGCGCAGGCGCGCATAGCTGTTGTTGTCGACATGGTCCAGCTGCTGCCTGACCGATTTCAGGCGCTTTTCCAGGTCGCGCAGGCGCTCGTCGAGGTCTTCGGCGCTGAACTGGCGCGATTGGGCCAAGGCCCCGGCCAGTTCGTCGTGGGCGTCCTTGGCGACCAGCAGCTGCTGCTCCAGCACCTTGACGTCCTCGACCAGGGCGAAGCGGTGCTTGAGCACCGACAGCTCGCCGAGCCAGCGCTGGATGCCGGTGATGTCGCGCTCCAGGCGCATCAGCTCCTGGGTGCCGCTGCGCTGGGTGTTCTGCAGGCCGTCCTGTTCGTTCTGGTAGTGCTCGGCCTGGATGACCAGTTCTTCCTTGCGCGCCATGGCGTAGTCCTGCCAGGTGCCGAGCAAGGTATCGAGCAGCGGTGAGAGGCGGTGCAGCTTGCCGCGCAGGATGTCGCGATGGGCCACGCCGTTGGCCAAAGCCTCGACCAGGGATCCGGCGGCGACCAAGGCATTGTAGTCCTGCTCCATGCGCCGTACGTCGCGGAAGGCTTCTTCGCAAGCGGCGATGTAGTCGACGCTGCCCGAGCGCAAGCTGTGCTCGAAGGCATCGAGGAACAGCTGCTTGAGCTTGGCCGCGGTGATCTCGCGCATGTGCAGCAGGTTGATGAACAACGCGCGGAAGGTCTTCAGGCTCTGCTCGCTGGTGGAGCGCAACGGGATCAGGGTCAGGTCCAGCGGCACCGAGGTGTGGCCGCCGACCAGCAAGCGGCGCAACTCGTCGGGCTTGAGCTCGTAGGCCTTCAGGCCGTTGCGCTCCAGGTTGGTGAACAGCTCCTTCTGGCGCAGGCAGGTGTCGTTTTTCTGGTAGTGGGCCAGGTCCAGCTCGCCGGCATAGGCGAAGAACTGGTGGCCGAAGCCGCCGCCTGGCCCGCGGCCCACCACGCCGATCACATGGGGGCCGTGGGGCAGGTTCACTTCACAGAGGATGTAGCTGGTGTCGGTGGCGAAGTAGAAACGCCGCGATTGCTCCAGGCTGTACTTGCCGAAGCTCATGTCGGACATGCGCGCCAGGATCGGGAACTGCAAGGCATTGATCGAGGCGCTCTTGCCCAGGTTGTTGGCGCCGTAGACCGACAGCGGGTGTTCCAGGGGGAACAGGCCAAGGCTGTAGCCAGCGGTGTTGAGCAGTGCGAAGCGGCGGATGCCGTAGCGTTCCTGGCTCATGCGTCAATCTCCTGTTGCTCGAGGGCAATGGCCCGGGCCAGGGCCTGTTCTTCGCTTTCCTCGAACGGGCTGAGGTCGAGCGGATCGTCGGCGCCCCCTGGTATCTGCAGGTCGGGTTCCTCGGCCAACACGGGGGTGGGCAGCGGCAGGGCGCTATGCAGGCTGGCGGCCAGGTCGCGGTCCTGTTGCACCGACAGGCACACGTCGAGGAAGCGGTGCATCGGCGGCAGGAAGCGGTAGATGCCGTTTTCTTCGCTGGCAAAGCCCAGTTGGGTCATCCGGCGCAGGATCTTCTCTTCCAGCTCGTCCGTGGTCTGTACCTCGGCCTGGAGGAACAGGTCGCGGTATTTTTCCAGCAGCGAAGGCAGCTCGTCGCGGCCGAGGCTGCCACCGTCGAGCACCGCCATCGGGTCGCGGCCCTGGTCGGCCAGGTGCTCGACCAGGATGAAGGTGAACAGCGACAGGCGCTGGGCCGTCTTGTTGACCTGCGCGGCGGCCTGCTCGGGCACGAAGTAGTAGAAGCCACGGGTGTCGCACACAAGCTCGAAGCCCAAGGCCTTGAACAGGCCGCGATACTGGTCCTGGAAGTTCGACAGGTGACCGTACAGCTCGGGGTCGCGATGGCTGATGTGAAAGCCCTTGAACAACTCGCGAAAGATCGGCGCGAGCTGGGACAGTTCGGAAAGATCAAGATGCATGGACAGGGCTCGCTTTGGCGGCAGGCGTAGGTTCGCGGCTGGAGGTCAGGGCAAAGGAGCGCAGGCTCACACGGTGCTCGCGGGTGGTGTAGTCGCGCCGGTCAAGACGCTGGCGGCTGAAGCGCTTTTCTCGCGAGAGGCGCGAGAACCAGTACAGCAGTTCGTCGGTGGCGCCTTCAGGTTCCTGCTCCAGCAGCCAGACCATCAGGTCGGGCAGGGGCAGGGCGTCTTCGCAGCGTTCGAGCATTTCCTTGACCGTGCGCGGGGCGCGCGTGGGCGCCGTCTTGTCGGTCTTGTGCGCCTTGGGGAACTGCGCAGGCTTGGGCTCGAAGCGGGCCAGCGCATAGACGTAGGCTTCGACCTGGCTGGCGCTGCCGAGGAAGGTGCTCTGCGGCCGGGTGAACAACGGCATGGCCGCCTGCGGCACGGCATCCAGGCCCTTGCGGCGGATCACCGACAGCGCCAGGGCGGCGCCGCGGGTCACGGCATTGTGGCGGCGGGCTTCTTCGCGCAGTGGCAACAGCAACTCGCGGGCGTGGCGCAGGGTCAGCTGGGCGCTGGTCTGCATCTCAAGGATCCGCGCGTGGGTGCGCAGCAGCATGTCGTCGTCGACCAGATGACCCAGGCGCGCCTGCTCGCCCAGCAAGCGCAGCAGCACGGTCTCGACCTTGCGCACGCCCTGCTCGAAGGCACCGTCGGCGTTGACCAGTTGGATCATCGGCTCGACGTACTCGTCCCAGGTCGCCAGCACCTCGGCATAGCGCTGGCGCAGCGGGATCTGCCGGTCGCGGGTCTTGGCCCGCTCGGCCACGGCGACCAGCGCCTGTTCGTCGTTGTCGAGCTTCTTGAGCACGTCGCGCACGCGCATGTCGAGCAGGCGCAGCTGGCGCGCCAGGTCGTCGCGGTCGCGGTTGTCGAAGGCGTCCTGGATATGCCCGGCCAGACGCTCCAGGTGGCGCAGGTAGGCCTCGATCTCCAGGCACAGGCCCAAGCGGTGCTCGCGACGCAGATAGGCGAGAAAGTCGTGGATCTGCGCATTGAGTTCGAAGCGGTTCGGGCTCTTGGCCACCGGCACCAGGATGTCCAGGCGGATCCACACGTCGAGCAGTTGGGTGATGTCCTGCGGCGTGCTCTCCAGTTGTTGCTGGGCCAGCTGCTGACGCAGTTCGATCAGGCTCAGGGTGCCCTGGTCGAAACGCTCGCATAACGGCTCGAGCAAGGCCCAGTGTTCGGCTAGGGCGCGCAGGACGCGCTTGGGTTCGATCATTGGCGGGTCGACTCGTTGCCAAGAAAAGCGCCGATTGTACTGCATCGATGGGGCCGGTTTTCACCCCTGATCGGCTCTTGGCGTTTTCTGCCGATCTACTGCGGCGCACGGCGCGCAAGGACGGTAGAATAGTCGACTGACTTTTCCCCGGATGACCGCGCCTTGTTGACCGAGTCCCGCCGCCGCGCCTACCTCAACGCCATGCAAGTGGTGCACTGGCTGCCGCGTGCCGAACTGCCGTTCGCCGCCGCGTCGCGCCCTGAGCTGCTGCTGCCGGTGGCGCCGCCGGTTGCGCCCGAGCTCGAAGTGTTGCCGCGGCCCGCCACGGCTGCCGCGGCGCCTGCGCCTGCAGCGCGTGCTGTGGAGCGGCCGAAGATCGAGATTCCGCGGCCATCCGTCGTCACCAAGGCGGCGAGCAAGCCGGTCGAGGCCGAGCGCGAAGCGCCGGCCCCCGCCAGCCGTCCCGCGCCCGTGCCGCCGCCGCGCTTCGCGCTGCAGTTGCTGCGTGCCGGCAGCTGCCTGCTGCTGGTCGAGCTGGTGACCGGCCAGCCGTTGCAGAGCCGCGATCCGTCCTACCTGCTGCTCAAGGACATGCTGCGTGCCGCCGGGCTGCCCGACAGCCCACAGATCATCGGCGAGCCCGTGCGCTGGCCGTTGCTGGCGCGCGGCAGCCTCGACCAGGGGCCGGAAGCGGCGCGCGACTTCGTCCAAGGTTTTATCCAGGTGCAGATGGAGGCAACGCCGTGCACCTGCCTGTGGCTGATCGGCCTGCCCGCCGTGCGTTTTGCCGGCCAGGCAGAAGACGACGCCTATTACCGCGAACTGTCGGTCCAGGGCCTGGGCACTGCCTGGGCCTTGCCCGGCCTTGAACTGTTGATGGACGAGCCGCAGCGCAAAGCGGACGTCTGGCAAGCGATGCGCCGGCTGATGGCGCGCTGGAAGCCTGTTGAATGAGTGATCCGATCAGTTTCCGCCCCATGACCGAGGCGGATCTGGATGCCGTGCTGACGATCGAGTATGCCGCCTTCAGTCATCCCTGGACCCGCGGCATCTTTCTCGATGGGCTCAAATCATACGAAATCTGGTTGATGTTCGAAGGCGGGCAGCAGGTCGGCCACGGCGTGATCAACGTGATCATCGACGAAGCGCACCTGCTCAACATCACCGTCAAGCCCGAGAGCCAGGGCCGCGGCCTGGGCTTGCGCCTGCTCGAGCACCTGATGAGCCGGGCCTATGCGCTCAATGGCCGCGAGTGCTTCCTGGAAGTGCGCGCCAGCAACCAGTCGGCGTACCGCCTGTACGAGCGCTATGGTTTCAATGAGATCGGTCGGCGCCGGGATTACTACCCCGTGGCCGGTGGACGCGAAGACGCCCTGGTGATGGCCTGTACCCTGTTCGAATAAGGGTGTGACTCAGGTCCGTCATACAAGGGTATCCCTGATGAGGCACTGAACATGCACGACCTGCAGGAACTGATCGACAACAACGCGCGCTGGGCGGATGCGATCACCAAACGCGATCCCGAGTTCTTCGCCAAGCTGGCGCGCCAGCAAACCCCGGAGTTTCTCTGGATCGGCTGCTCCGATGCCCGCGTGCCGGCCAACGAGATCGTCGGCATGCTGCCGGGCGACCTGTTCGTCCACCGCAACGTCGCCAACGTGGTGCTGCACACTGACCTGAACTGCCTCTCGGTGATCCAATACGCCGTGGACGTGCTCAAGGTCAAGCACATCCTCGTCACGGGCCACTATGGTTGTGGCGGTGTGCGCGCGGCCATGCAGAATCGCCAGCTGGGATTGATCGACGGCTGGCTGCGCTCGATCCGCGACCTCTACTACGAGAAGCGCGACGAGTTGGCAGCGTTCGAGGGCGAGGCCAAGGTCGACCGCATGTGCGAGCTCAACGTCATCCAGCAGGTGGCCAACGTCGGCCACACCAGCATCATCCAGAACGCCTGGCACCGCGGCCAGCGCCTGTCGATCCACGGCTGCATCTACGGCATCAAGGACGGCCGCTGGAAGAGCCTGGACACCACCCTCAGCGGATTCGAGCAGTTGCCGCCGCAGTATCGGTTGCGGCCGCTGGAGTGAGGCGGGTTTCGCATCAGGGCCTGAGATGTTTTGCAGGCCGTAGTAGCGGTCTAGAGCCGGGACTGGGTAAGGGCTCATTGCCGCTGCTGAACCCGTAGAACCGGCTATCGTGATCTATCTGATGCGATGTGATGTCAGGTTTTACGGCCCCTTGGGGCCCGATCGCGGCACAAGGCCGCCCTCACAGAGCATCGCTAACTCATTGATTTAGCTGTACTTTGTAGGAGCGGCCTAGTGCCGCGATCGACCGCGCAGCGGTCGCAACCCCTGTAACCGCGCTGCACCAGACAGATCGAGATGGTGGCTTTACGGCCGCTTCGCGGCCGATCGCAGGACAAGCCAGCTTCTATAGAACAAAATCTATCTTACTGATTTAATTATGGTTTTCCAGGCACTGCTAACCCTGTGGGAGCGGGTCTTGCCCGCGAACACCGGCGAAGCCGGTGCCATACACCGCGGTGCTTGCTTCGCGGGCAAGTCGGAGCGCCGAACCGCCGCCCCCACAGGGTATTGCGCCGCGCTTGCAGGCTTTGTTCTCTGCGCGACAGCGCAGCCCAACGGGCTGGGCGGGCTCCTACTGGGTTTGGAGCACAGATTAGACTGTGCCATATAGGGATGTTGTCCAGTCTGGCGGTGACCCAGCCTGTTTTAGGCCTTCAGAACAGTCTTCTTCCCGTTTGTGCCGCATCCGCCCAGCCTCCACATCCGCGAGGATCGCCTTGGCAAACCCGCTCAGGTAATAGGCGGCCCAGATCATGTCGCCATCCTCATCAACCGCCCCCGCGAGGATCAGCTTGTGCACGCACCCCATCAGGGTCGAGGCCTGTTCCAGGGCATAGTCGCAGGGCACGCCAGGGCTGATGTGGAACAGGTCCATGGGCGGATTCTGGGTGGTAATGAAGCTCGTCACACCTGCGGTAGTGGCCTTCTCGGCCTCGGGAAGCGCGCTCATGTCATCACCTCCCGGCGCTCACTGGCCTGCAGCTTGGCAAGCGCGTGTTCGATCAGCGCCTTCGCTGTCTCGGCCGAATGCAACACATTCACCAGCATGCCTTGACCCGGTTCGTTCGCATGGGCGTAGCAGTAGCCATCGGTGGTCTCGAAGATACCGCGCAACAGTTCGCAGGCGTAGGCCAGGGAATCAGGAGGCGTCAGGTCACTGTGGATGGTGAAGTAGGGGCTGGTGATGATCTTGCGGGGGGTAGCGTAATGCGGTGGATCGGGAACGATCTTTTTCATGGCGCAACTCCTATATCTAGTCAGGAACTGCCACCTAATCCCTCTCACAGGATAAGGGTGGCAGCCGTACGCGGGGTGAGAGACCGGTAGATATAGGAAACCCGGCCAGACCGAGGTCTGCCCGCGCACAGCTGCCATAAAATCGCTGCATGTCTATCTACACGGGCTCTCACACCCGGTCGCCGAAATGACGACTCGAGGAAATTAGCCCTGATGTATAGTCCCTGCAATGGGGAAATTTCAGCAGCGATTGTAGGATACTTCCCAAAGCTACAGAAGCCGAACTATTTGTGGGGTGTCGAAGAAAGGGCGGAGTCATATCGACACGGTGGACTACCGCACCTGGGCGATGATACCAGCGCGGATCGTCATTCTGTCCGCGCGTGAGGTCAGCTACAGTCTAATAGAAATCAGGGGAGTGGTTTTTTCACCTACCAATAGCCGGGCTTGCGGGCCGGCTTTTTCAGTGTGGCCACTTGATCAGGAAACTGATGAGCTGCCAATTCTTCTTCCGTCACGACATGCCGCATCCAGTGAGCTTGGTTCTTCAGAGATCCCGGTACGGTCCGTTTCATGCCTTCACGGTGTGGCAGGATTACGCCGACCCGCAACTCGGGGAAGTCTTCTCGCAAGGCTCTCAAGGCTGGTGTCATATCAGTATCCGCAGAGACCAATACAATCTGGAGAATCCTGTCTTCAGGGGCTAAGGATGCCTGACGTGATGCAAGTCTATACATGCTGACTGCGATATGGACGTCAGTTTCTTTTTCCTCAAGCTTCCAGATGGCTACCTGATCAAGTCTGGACGGTGGCGTCTTCTTGTCGACAAACCTAGGAGCGTTACCAGGCTCCAGCTGATGTCGGCCATAGTAGACACTCACTCCACGGGCGATCAGGGCGCGAAGATAGGAGTCCTGGGCCTCCTTGGACAAGCTACCTCGCGTCGCTAGCGAAGGCTTCACCCCCGACGTGAAAAAGCTAATCGAGTCCAGTCGGGCTTCCGGCTGCTCGACTCGCAGGATATGCGTCAGCAGAGCCGGAAGATCCAACCACTTGTACTCAGTACCCGCTACAAGGCCATAAAACAAGTTGTATCCGTCAACAAAACAGGCAGTACGCAAGGCTTTTGATCCTTGGAAAACGAAAAAACCGGCGCTATGGCCGGTTTTTTCACCCCAACGGCCGACGAACTGAATCATCGCGTACGGGGCTGAGTAGTGAGGGGATTATGCCACCGTAACCAAAGCAGGTCAAAGCGGATTTTATTCTTACTCATTGGCACGCCGCTATGATCACTCACAAAGCACATCAGCGGTGGGTGGCATCTCGCAGGGTTGTGTTTCGGCAGATTGCGAGCTCATCCAGAACCCACTGGAATGCTGTTGACGTTCGCTCAATGGTCCAGACTAACCCCGTGACCTGCGGCCAAACCGGACAAAATTTCCAAGAGGGAAGGGCGATGACAAGACGTTCAACCAGATCAGTATTGCTCACCACCGCCCTGCTTTTCACGCTCCCCGCCCACGCCGACGAGCGCGACATCTGGATGTTCGCCCAGTGGGCGGGCGACCACGAGAATCGGCGCTTTCGCGAGATGCTGGTGGAGGCGCGGCTCTATGGGGTGGTGCCGATCCACCAGCTGCTGCGCTCGGCGTCGGACTGGCGCCTGTGCCGGGCCTCGCCCTTCGCGGTGCCGCCGGCCAGCCAGTGGCCGGCCGTGCGTTCGACCCTGCAACTGCTCAAGACCCTGGTCGATCAAGGCCAATTGCGCCAGTTCGAGGTGGTCTCGGCCTACCGCGATCCGCGGCTCAACGTCTGCGCGGGCGGCGCGGTAGACAGCGCCCATACCCGGGCATTCGCGGTCGATGTGCTGCTGCCGGCGTGGGCCGACCCCAATCCGCTGTGCCGCTTCTGGCAACAGCACGGCCAGGCCTGGAACATGGGCCTGGGTCGCTACCCCTCCGGGCGCATCCACATTGACACAGCGGGCTACCGTACCTGGGGTGGCGACGGCAGCGCCGGGTCGTCATTCTGTGTGCGCCTGGCGGCCCCGCTATCGTCTTGAGGCGCTGCGGCAGACAGTCTCTACCGCGCCGATGGAATCCCAGCCCCGTCCGGCATCAAGGTCGCAATCAACGCCCGCACGGTCCCTGGCAATGCATCCAGGTCCCTTACCAGAATGCTGCGCTCGCGCACTGCCCAGGGTTCGTCGAGCTCGATGGTGACCAGGCGCATGGTGCGGCTGTGCCGTGCGGCGGCGGATTCGGGAATGATGCCGATGCCCACGCCAGCTTCGACCATGCGGCAGATCGCTTCGAAGCTGGACATCTGGATACGCAACGAAAGGGTCAGGCCGATGCGTTCGGCGTGCTCGCGCAGGAAGGTCAACAGCGTGCTGCCCTCGTGCAAGCCGATGTGCTGGAACGCCAGGGTCTGTTTTAACGTGACCTTTTGCTGGCTGGCCAACTCATGCCCGACCGGGACCATGAGCACCAGGCGGTCGGTGCTGAAGTGCAGCACTTGCAGCCCGGCGGCCTCGACCGGGCCGGCGATGATGCCCATGTCGGTGCTGCCGTCGAGCACGCCACGCACGATGTCGCGCGACAGGCGCTCCTGCAGGTCGACGGTGACGCCCTGGCGCTTGGCGAGGAAACCGGCGAGGACCTCCGGCAGGAACTCGGTGACCGCGGTGGTGTTGGCAAAGATGCGAATGTGTCCCGCCGAATCGGTGCCGAAGTGGGTGAACTCGGCTTTCAGATAATCGACCTGGCGCATGATCAACCGAGCGTGCTTGAGCAACTGCTGGCCGGCGGGGGTCAATTGCACGCCGCGGCTGTCGCGGTAGAGCAAGCGGGTACCGAGCTGGTTTTCCAGGGCCTTGATTCGCGCGCTGGCGGCAGCTGGCGAGAGAAACGCCCGGCGCGCACCCTGGGTCAGGCTGGGCGACTCACCGATGTGAATGAAAAGCCGCAAGTCTGCGAGATCGAAGTGCATGATCGTCTCCGTACAGTGCCAAGAGCGTTCAGCATACATGAACGCCACCTTACACAAATGCAAATTCCCAGAATGCCAACGTGCCTCGCATCATCTGCCCATAACAACAAATCAAGAGGCTGGCGGGTTATGAGTGCTTCGAATGCAACCACGGATTTCAGTGCCTGGATCGGTCGTACGCAAGCGTCCGAAGATGTGCTGAGCCAAAACCTGATCAAGCGCATCGCGGCGACCTTTGGCGAAGCGGCACCGGCCGATGGCGACCCTCTGCCGCTGCTCTGGCAATGGTGCTTTTTCCAGGATCCGGTCGTTGAGGATCAGCTGGGCGAGGACGGCCATCCGGCCCGTGGCGGTTTCCTTCCCCCCGCCGACCGGCGCAATCGCATGTGGGCCGGTGGCCGGTTGGCGTTCATCGAGCCGCTCAGGGTTGGCGCTTCGGCGCAGCGCCTGTCGACCGTGCTGAACGTCGAGGAGAAACACGGCCGCACCGGCTCGCTGTTGTTCGTCACGGTCCGCCATGACTACTCGCAGAACGGCCAGCTGTGCGTACGTGAAGAACAGGACATCGTCTACCGCGAACCCAACCCGCCCAAGCTCGACAGCGGCGAGGCGCCTGAAGCGGGGGAGTGGAGCGAAACCATCACGCCCACGCCTACGCTGCTGTTCCGCTACTCGGCGGTGACCTTCAACGGCCACCGCATTCACTACGACTACCCCTACGTCACCGACACCGAAGGCTACCCGGGCCTGGTGGTGCACGGGCCGATGATCGCGACCTTCAACCTGCATGCGTTCATCCGCGCCAACCCCGACAAGCGCGTGCGGCACTTCGCCTATCGCGGCGTACGGCCGTTGAACGTGCCCACGCCCTTCCGCGTTGGCGGCCGCCTCGGCGAAGCCGGCAAGGCGACGTTGTGGGCTGGCAACGAGGCCGGTGTCGCGCAAAGCGCCGAAATCGTTTTCGACTCAAACCCTTCCCGGTGAACGCGCCCCGCGTCGCTGATCGAACCGAGAGCAGAGCATGAATCCGTACGACGACGAAGACCTCAATGCCATCCGTGAAGGCGTGCGCGCCCTGTGCGCCGAATTCGATGCGGCCTACTGGCGCAAGATCGACGAAGAGAAGGGGTTTCCCGAAGCCTTCGTCAAGGCCCTGACCGACGCCGGCTGGCTGTCGGCGATGATTCCCTGCCAATACGGTGGCTCGGGCCTGGGGCTGGCCGAAGCCTCGGTCATTCTTGAAGAAGTGAACGCGTGTGGTGGCAACTCTGGCACCGTCCACGGGCAGATGTACAACATGTTCACCTTGTTACGCCATGGCAGCGAGGCGCAGAAGCAGTACTACCTGCCCAAGCTCGCCAGCGGTGAGCTGCGCCTGCAGTCGATGGGTGTGACCGAGCCGACCACCGGCACCGACACCACCAAGATCAAGACCACCGCCGTGCGCCAGGGCGACAAGTATGTGATCAACGGCCAGAAGGTGTGGATCTCGCGGGTCCAGCATTCGGACCTGATGATCCTGCTGGCGCGCACCACGCCGCTGGCCGAGGTGAAGAAGAAGTCCGAGGGCATGTCGATCTTCCTGGTCGACCTGCGCGAGGCCATCGGCAAGGGCCTGACGGTGCAGCCGATCGCCAACATGGTCAACCATGAGACCAACGAGCTGTTCTTCGACAACCTCGAGCTGCCCGCCGACAGCCTGATCGGCGAGGAAGGCAAGGGCTTTCGCTACATCCTCGATGGGCTCAACGCCGAGCGCACGCTGATCGCCGCGGAATGCATCGGCGACGGTCGCTGGTTCGTCGAGAAAGCCAGCGCCTATGCCCGCGATCGCGTGGTATTCGGCCGGCCCATCGGGCAGAACCAGGGCGTGCAGTTTCCGATTGCCGAAGCGCATATCGAGATCGAGGCCGCCGACCTGATGCGCTGGCGTGCGTGCGAGGAATACGACAGCGGCAAGAACGCTGGGGCCAGTGCCAACATGGCCAAGTACCTGGCGGCCAAGGCGTCGTGGGAAGCCGCCAACGCCTGCCTGCAGACCCACGGCGGCTTCGGCTTCGCCTGTGAGTACGACGTGGAGCGCAAATTCCGCGAGACCCGGCTTTACCAGGTGGCGCCGATCTCCACCAACCTGATTCTTTCCTACGTCGCCGAGCACTTGCTCGAGCTGCCACGCAGTTTCTGAGGACCGGTCCATGAGCCATACCGACGCTTTGGCCGGCTTTCTCGCCGACCTGAACTACGCGCAGATCCCCGCCAGCGTGCTGGATCGTACTGAAGACCTGTTCCTCGACTGGCTCGGCTCGGCGCTGGCCAGCCAGGGCGCGCGTCCGATTCCGCTGTTCGAGCGCTATGCCGAGCGCATGGGTCCCGCCGATGGCGCGTCCAAGATCCTCGTCAATGGCCGCGGCACCTCGGCCTACTTCGCGGCCTTGGTCAACGGCGCGTCTTCGCACCTGGTCGAACAGGACGACCTGCACAACAGCTCAGTATTGCACCCGGCCACGGTGGTGTTCTCGGCGGTGCTGGCAGCGGCCCAGGACTTGAACAAGTCCGGCAAGGACCTGCTCCTGGCCTCGGTTGCAGGCTACGAAGCGGGTGTTCGCATCGGCGAGTTCATGGGCCGTTCGCACTACCGCATCTTCCACACCACCGCCACGGTGGGCACCCTCGCTGCCGCCGTGGGCGTGGGCAAGCTGCTGGATTTGGACAAGGAGCAGTTCATCAACCTGCTGGGCACTGCGGGGACCCAGGCCGCCGGCCTGTGGGAGTTCCTGCGCGATGCCGCCGACTCCAAGCAGCTGCACACCGCCAAGGCTGCCGCCGATGGCTTGCTCGCCGCCTACATGACCGCGGACGGCCTGACCGGCGCGCGCAATATCCTCGAAGGCGAGCAAGGTATGGCCGCGGGCATGTCCACCGATGCCGATCCGAGCAAATTGGCGGATCGTCTCGGCACGCGCTGGGCACTGGCGGAAACCTCGTTCAAGTTCCACGCCTCGTGCCGCCACACCCACCCAGCCGCCGATGCCTTGCTGCACCTGATGCAGCGCGAAGGTTTGCGCCATGAGCAGATCGCCAAGGTGGTCACCCGGGTGCACCAGGGCGCCATCGATGTACTGGGCCGCGTGCTGAAACCGAGCACGGTGCACCAGGCGAAGTTTTCCATGGGCGCCGTACTTGGCTTGATCGCCGTGCATGGCAACGCCCAGTTGATCGAGTTCCGCGACCTGGCCCTGACCGACGCCGATGTCGACGCCTTCCGGGAAAAGGTCAGCATGGAACTGGACCCCGAAGTGGATGCCGCCTACCCAGGCCGTTGGCTGGGCCGGGTGATCGTCACCACGACCGATGGCCGCACCTTGACTGCGGCCATCGACGAACCCAAGGGCGATCCAGGCAACACCCTGACCCGCCCGGAACTGGAAGCCAAGTTCCAGCGCCTGCTGGCGTTCTCCGGCGCGCGCAGCGAAACACAAGGCAAGGCATTGATCGACAAGGTCTGGCATCTGCGCGATGCCCAGGCCCTGGCCGATCTGATCTAACCGTTGGCCGAACAGGTGAAGTACATGAATCAGCTCAATCCCCGTCCGCTGGACGGCATCACCGTCATCAGCCTGGAGCACGCCATCGCGGCGCCGTTCTGCACCCGCCAGCTGGCCGACCTCGGCGCGCGCGTGGTGAAGATCGAACGCCCCGGCACGGGTGATTTTGCCCGTGGCTATGACCAGCGGGTCGATGGCCTGGCCTCGCATTTCGTGTGGACCAATCGCTCCAAGGAAAGCCTGACCCTGGACCTGAAGCAGGACGCCGCCGGCGACATCCTCGAGTCACTGCTGGCCAAGGCCGACGTGCTGGTGCAGAACCTGGCGCCAGGCGCGGCCGCGCGCATGGGGCTGTCGTTCGAGGCGCTGCATGAGCGGTTCCCGCGGCTTGTCGTCTGCGACATTTCTGGCTATGGCGAGGGCGGCCCTTATGAGAAGAAGAAGGCCTACGATTTGCTGATCCAGAGTGAAGGCGGCTTTCTCTCGGTGACCGGTGGTCCCGGCGAAGAGGAGGTGGCCAAGGCCGGTTGTTCGATCGCCGACATCGCCGCAGGCATGTACGCCTACACCGGCGTGCTGTCGGCGCTGATGCTGCGTGACAAGACCGGCGTGGGTAGCCGCATCGATGTGTCGATGCTCGAAAGCCTGGTGGAGTGGATGGGCTATCCCATGTACTACGCCTACAACGGCGCACCGCCGCCGGCGCGGGCCGGGGCTTCGCACTCGACCATCTACCCCTACGGGCCGTTTCCCACGGGCGATGGCGGAACGGTCATGCTGGGCCTGCAGAACGAGCGGGAATGGGCGCTGTTCTGCGAGAAGGTCCTGCTCGACAAGGCCTTGGCCCAGGACGAACGTTTTTCGGCCAACGCCAGGCGCTCGGAAAACCGCGAGGTACTGCGGCAAATCATCGTCGACGGTTTCGCCACGCTGTCCGTGGACCAAGTGGTAGCGCGGCTTGAGGACGCGCAGATCGCCAACGCGCGGGTCAATGACATGCACGGCGTATGGGAGCACCCGCAGCTCAAGGCACGCGACCGCTGGCGCGCAGTGGACAGCCCGTCCGGCACGCTGCCGGCGCTGCTGCCGCCGGCCAGCAACACCGCTTTCACGCCGCGCATGGACGGTGTGCCGGCCCTGGGCCAGCACACCGGCAGCATCCTTGCCGAGTTGGGGGTCTCGGCGGATGAACAGGCGCGGCTAGCCGCAGCCGGGGTGGTCTGATCCCCCAGGAAGGGATCGCGGATACCACGGCGCGGCAGCGCAAGCATTTTTAGACCCAGAACTCGAGGAACCTTCTACCATGTGCCGATCCATCGTCCGCTCCGCGCTGTTCGTGCCTGGCAGTCGACCCGAGCGTTTCGCCAAGGCTTTGGCCGCTGGCGCCGATGCGGTCATCGTCGATTTCGAGGATGCCGTGGAGGCGTCGCTCAAGCGCCAGGCGCGCGACAACCTCGCGGCCTTCTTGCAGGAGGCCCCAGAGGTCTCGGTCTGGGTGCGCGTGAATGCGCCGGAGCATGCCGAGCATGCCGCGGACGTGGCGTTCTGCGCGCAACAGCCAGGCGTCGCCGGGATCTTGCTGCCCAAGGTCGAGACAGCCGCACAGGTGGCGACCGCCTGGCAGGCCGGCAAGCCCATCTGGCCGATCATCGAAAGCGCCAAAGGCCTGCTGGCGCTGGAGCCGATTGCCCATGCCGAAGGCGTCGAGCGCTTGTCGTTCGGCAGCCTCGACCTGGCGCTGGATCTGAACCTGAACAGCGGCACTGCCAGCGCTGATCTGTTTCTCGACCAAGCGCGCATGTCCGTGCAACTGCACTCGCGCGGCGCCGACCTGCTGCCGCCGTTGGATGGCGTGTTTCCAGCGATCAGCGACGCCGACGGGCTGCAGCGAGCCATTCGGCATGCCAGTAATCTGGGGTATGGTGGCGCGCTGTGCATTCATCCTAAGCAGGTGGACGTCATCCATGCGGCGCTGGCGCCCAGTGCGCACGATTTGCAGTGGGCGCGCAAGGTGGTAGCCGGTAGCGAGGCCGCCAACGGCGCGGGTGCGTTTCAGCTGGACGGACAGATGGTGGACGCGCCAGTGTTGCTGCGTGCGCAGCGGATGTTGGCCCTGGCCGCGAGCTGACGCCATGGAAAGGATCAGCGTTCAGCATTGCCGAACGCTGGCTTACACAAAAGCTAATTCTCGAAACGCAGCCAATTAGCCCATCTTAAAAAAAGTTGGAAACGCTTCTGAGCTACCTTTACTAGGGTGGCTTGAAACGGCCCTCAGAGGCTGGAACTCCTTACAACAATAAAAAGGTGACACCGATGTTGAAGCTGACCAAAGCGCTGTTCTGCGCCGCCGCCGTCTCCATGGCAAGCCTGGCCCAGGCGGCCGACCCCATTGTCATCAAGTTCGCCCACGTGGTCGCGGACAACACGCCCAAAGGCCAGGGCGCATTGATGTTCCAGAAAATGGTCGCCGCCGACCCGCAACTCAAGGACAAGGTGAAGGTAGAGGTGTACCCGAACTCGTCGCTGTTCGGGGATGGCAAGGAAATGGAAGCGTTGTTGCTGGGTGATGTGCAGATGCTGGCGCCGTCGCTGGCCAAGTTCGAGCACTACACCAAGCAGGTGCAGATCTTCGACCTGCCCTTCCTGTTCGACGACCTGGCCGCCGTCGACCGCTTCCAGCAAGGCCCGCAGGGTAAGGCACTGCTCACCTCGATGGATGACAAGGGCATTCATGGCCTGGCCTACTGGCACAACGGCCTCAAGCAGCTCTCGTCCAACAAGAAAGTGGTCCTGCCCAAGGATGCCCGAGGCCTGAAGTTCCGCGTTCAAGCCTCCAGCGTGCTGGAAGAGCAGTTCAGGGCGATTCGCGCCAACCCGCGCAAGATGAGCTTCGCCGAAGTCTACCAAGGGCTGCAGACTGGCACCGTCAACGGTACCGAGAACACCTGGTCCAACTACGAAAGCCAGAAAGTGCACGAGGTCCAGCCGTTCTTCACCGAAACCAACCATGGTCTGATCGACTACATGGTCATCACCAACTCCAAGTTCTGGAACGGTCTGCCCGAGGATGTCCGCGGCAAACTGCAACAGATCATCGATGAGGTCACCGTAGAGGTGAACAAGCAGGCTGAAGCCTTGAACCAGGCGTCCCGGCAGAAGATCATCGACGCCAAGACCAGCCAAATCAGCCCGCTGACCCCTGAGCAGCGCGAAGAATGGCGCAAAGCCATGCGCCCGGTCTGGGACAAGTTCTCTGATCAAATTGGCGCCGACCTGATCAAGGCTGCCGAGGCATCGAACAAAGCGTCCTGAGGGCAAGCCTTCATCTGTCCGGCAGTGCGTGAGCGTCGCCACCCGTCCCAGGGTGGCGACCCCTCGACGTTCGGAGAGTACTTATGCAATCGCTCAGGCGAGTCTGGGAGCATTTAGAGGAGGGGATGAATACCTTCTTGCTTGATGCCATGACGCGGGTGTCAACGCCGCAGGGAACATCAAGCGGGCACGCTGAACGCGTCCCGCAAGGGCTAGCGGCGCTTCCTAAGCGCGATCGCCACCGGTTCAGCGACACAGGCCTTGCCATGGCCCGCAGTCTGCTTGCAGGGCACCACGCAACGTCGTCCCATTCTTCGCTTCGCAACCGCTTCATTGAGGGAGATACCCATGCACGCTATCGCTCGTGTCTGGAACCGCGTGGAAGAAATACTCGTGGCCTTCCTGCTGGCAGGCATGACCCTGGTCACCTTTTCGTACGTGGTGTTCAACAACCTTTATAGCGTTTTCTACTCCTTGGGTGATTCGCTGCCTTTTGCCAACGACTTCATGTTCAGCATCGGCGACGGCATCCTCTTCATTGCCCAGGAAATGACCTGGAGCGTGGCGCTGACCAAGGCCATGTTTGGCTGGCTGATTTTCGTCGGCCTGCCCTGGGGCGTACGCATCGGCGCACACATCGGCGTCGACTTGTTGGTGCGCCTCTTCAGGCCCGCGCTGCAACGTGCCGTGGCGATTCTCGCGCTGCTGATCTGCCTGGGTTACTGCGCACTGATGGCCATCTCCAGCGAGCAGTGGGTCGCCACCCTGTTCACCGCCGGCATCGGCGCCGAAGACCTCGACCGCTTCGGTATCAAGCAGTGGCACATCGTGATCATCGTACCGATCAGCTTTGCCTTGATGTTCCTGCGGTTCCTGCAGGTATTGGTGAGCGTCATACAGGGCAGGCAACTGGGCTTTGGCGGCCATGGCGAAGCCGAAGATGCTGTGAAGCTGGCAGAAGAGACCAAGGCCCAGGAGGCTAAACGATGACCATCGCGTTCCTGTTCGTCGCCCTGTTCGTGCTGATGTTCATCGGCATCCCGATTGCGATTTCCCTCGGCCTTTCCGGGGCCATGACCATTCTGTTCTTCAGCAGCGATTCGGTACGGTCGCTGGCGATCAAGCTGTTCGAGACCAGTGAGCATTACACCCTGCTGGCGATACCTTTCTTCCTGCTGTCCGGTGCGTTCATGACCACCGGCGGCGTGGCCCGTCGCCTGATCGATTTCGCCAACGCCTGCGTCGGCCATATCAGGGGTGGCCTGGCCATCGCTGCAATCCTGGCGTGCATGCTGTTCGCGGCCCTGTGCGGTTCGTCTCCGGCGACGGTCGCCGCGGTCGGTTCGATCGTCATCGCCGGCATGGTGCGCTCGGGTTACAAGAAGGAATTCGCCGCCGGCATCGTGTGCAACGCCGGTACCCTCGGCATTCTGATCCCGCCGTCAATCGTCATGGTGGTCTACGCCACGGCAACCGAGACCTCGGTGGGCAAGCTGTTCATGGCCGGTGTGATACCGGGCTTGCTCCTGGGTGTGGTCCTGATGATCACCATCTACATCATCGCCCGCGTGAAGAACATGCCGTCGCTGCCGCGCGCCTCGTTCAGGCAAGTCCTCGAGTCCGGGCGCAAGGCCGGGTGGGGGCTGCTGCTGCTCGTGATCATCCTGGGCGGCATCTATTCGGGCATGTTTACCCCGACCGAAGCAGCAGCGGTGGCGGCGGTATACGCAGCCTTCGTCGCGATCTTCATCTACAAGGACATGACGCTGCGCCAGTGCCCACGGGTTCTCATCGAAGCCGGCAAGCTGAGCGTGGTACTGATGTTCATCATCGCCAACGCCATGCTCTTCGCCCACGTATTGACCACCGAGCAGATACCGCAATCGATCACGGCCTGGGTGGTAGAGCAAGGCTTCAGCCCGATCGAGTTCCTGCTGGTGGTGAACGTCGTGTTACTGATTGCGGGCACCTTCATGGAGCCTTCCGCGATCATCCTGATCCTGGCACCGATCCTGTTCCCCATCGCCATGCAATTGGGGATCGATCCGATCCACTTGGGCATCATCATGGTGGTCAACATGGAAATCGGCCTGATCACCCCGCCGACCGGCCTGAACCTGTTCGTCACCTCGGCCGTCACCGGCTTGCCGCTGACCCGAGTGGTGCGTGCGGTTTCGCCATGGCTATTGGTGATGCTGGCGTTCCTGGTGCTGGTGACCTATGTGCCGTACGTTTCCCTGGCGTTGCCGCACTGGTTGGGGATGAGCTGACGTTGATGGGGATGCCTGCGAGGGCATCCCCATCGATGCAAGGGTGTCTGGGCTTCTCATAGGGGAGCCCAGAGATTTCTGGGGGTATGGAGCGACCAAACGAATACCCCAGACACAAGAAAGCCCGCACTAGGCGGGCTTCTTGAGTTGTTTACAGACTTCATCAGAACTCTATAAACAGGTACTTGGTGGCTACACAGGGACTTGAACCCCGGACCCCAGCATTATGAATGCTATGCTCTAACCAACTGAGCTATGTAGCCAAGTGGCGCGCATTATTCCCCTGAAACGTCACCCTGTCAACACCCCCAATCAAAAAAATTCAACGCACGATCAAACGCTTAGCCCTGAGAGGGATCAGCGGACGATCAGCGCCTGGCCGAGCACGTCGTGTATCTTCAGGTTCTGCGCGCGAGCCAGGGCGTCCAGGCTGTCGGTCGGGCGATCGAGGTTGAAGTCGCCGGTGACGCGGCGATGGCCAATCTGCTCGTCCAGTAGCCAGACGCGCTTGCCCTGGTAGCCGGCCAGCTGGGTGATGACGTCGCGCAGGGGCGCGTCCTTGACCTGCAGATGGCCAGTGCGCCATGCGGAGCGGGACTGGCCATCGATCCGTGCCACGGCATCCATGCGCAGATCATTGAAGGTGATGCGTTCGCCAGCCGACAGCAGCCGCTCGTTACCCTGGCTACTGATCGCCGCCTTGCCGCTGAGCACCACCAGCTCGTCGCGGTCGGCGCCGCGGGCGAGCATCAGCCGGGTACCATAGACCTGGACGTGGGCATCGCCGATCTGTACCTCCATCGGGCGGCCATCGAGCATCACTTCCAGGTAGACCTGCCCCTGAACCAGCTGCAGGGCGCGGGTGCGGCCGCGCAGGTCGACGTTCACCGCGCTGGCGCTGTCCAGGTGCAAGGTGGAGCCATCCGGCAGACGTACCGAGCGCCGCTCGCCGGGTTGCGTGTGCAGTTCGCAGGCGAGTCGCTGCAGCAGCGGCCAGTAGAAGACCAGCAAGCCTGCCAACAGCAGCAAAAAAACGCCTGCTACCCGCTTGCCGGCATGGCTGCGCACGGCCTTGAGTGGACGGGGCCGTAGCCGGGGCGCGGGCGGCTTGAGCTGCCGCCAGTACACTTCGATTGCGGCGTAGGCGAGGGCGTTTTGCGGCTCCTGGCGCCAGGCTTCGAAGGCCTGACGTTGACTGGCCGTGCAAGTGGGCTGGCGCAGGCGCGAAAACCACGCCAGTGCCTCCTGTTCTGGGTCGCTGGGGGCAAGGTCTTGCAAGGCGGGCATCGGGCTCATGGCAATCAGTCAGCTCGCAGGGGCGGTGGATTCGCCCAATGATTACGGGTTACTGAACTTTGGATGCTAAATATATTGAGAACCATTTTCAAGTACGCAGAAGACAGTCGGTAAAAACAATGGCAATGTATCGAGTTGTTTCCTAATAATTGGATCCCGATACCGCGGACGGATGTTTACCTCATGGCCATCAGCAGTACCCAGACCACCACCACCCCTGCAAGCGCCAGTACGGCGCAGGGCAACCCGTTGGTGATGCGCATCATCGGCTTCTGCGCCCTTGCGCACTTGATCAACGACCTGATCCAGTCGGTCCTGCCGGCCATCTATCCGATGCTCAAGGCCAACTACGACCTGAGCTTTGCCCAGATCGGCATGATCACCCTGACCTTCCAGATCACCGCCTCGCTGCTGCAGCCTTGGGTGGGCTTCTACACCGACCGCAAGCCGAACCCGAACCTGCTGCCGCTGGGCACCCTGTGCACCTTGGTGGGTATCGTCATGCTGGCGTTCGTCGGCAGCTTCCCGATGATCCTCCTGGCCTCGGCGCTCGTGGGCATCGGCTCCTCGACGTTCCACCCGGAAACCTCGCGGATTGCCCGCCTGGCTTCGGGCGGGCGTTTCGGCCTGGCGCAGTCGACCTTCCAGGTGGGCGGCAACGCCGGTTCGGCCTTCGGTCCGCTGCTGGCGGCGGCCATCGTGATTCCGTTCGGCCAGGGCAATGTCGCCTGGTTCGGCCTGGCTGGGCTGTTCTTCTTCGGCGTGACCTTGCTGCTGCGCCGCTGGTACAAGGGCCACCTCAACCAGTTCAAGGCCCGCGCGGGCGCCCAGGCGACCCACGGGCTGTCACGCCAGCGGGTGATCGCGGCGCTGGTGGTGCTCGGGTTGCTGGTGTTCTCCAAGTACTTCTACATGGCGAGTTTCACCAGCTATTTCACCTTCTACCTGATCGAGAAATTCGACCTGTCGGTGGCCAGCTCGCAATTGCACTTGTTCCTGTTCCTTGGCGCGGTGGCGGCCGGAACCTTCTTCGGCGGCCCGATCGGTGACCGCATCGGGCGCAAGGCAGTGATCTGGTTCTCGATCCTGGGCGTGGCACCCTTCACCCTGGCGCTGCCGTATGCCGACCTGTTCTGGACGACGGTACTCAGCGTGGTGATCGGCTTCATCCTGGCCTCGGCCTTCTCGGCCATCGTGGTCTATGCCCAGGAACTGGTGCCGGGTAACGTGGGCATGATCGCCGGCATCTTCTTTGGCCTGATGTTCGGTTTCGGCGGCATCGGCGCGGCACTGCTCGGTTACCTGGCCGACCTGCGCGGCATCGAGTACGTCTACGGCTTGTGCTCCTTCCTGCCGCTGTTTGGCCTGCTGGCGGTGTTGCTACCGTCTACCGGCAAGCGCTGAACGCTGGATTGACGAGGCGGCCGGCCTTGGCCTAGAGTGCCGCCTCTTTCTTTTCTGCGTAGCCGATGTATGCGCCGTTCCCCACGCCCGAGCCGTATCTGCCAGCCCCTGGCCGGGGCCCTGCGCAAGGCGTGGCCGAGCGACACGGTGCTCAAGCGTCGGCGCAGCGTCCTGTTCGCCTTCACCTTCTCCCCTCACGCCGCCTGAACTGATCCGCGCCGCGAATCGGGCACGCTTGCCCGCGTAGTCGCGGGCGCCTGCATTCGAACATCTTTTCAGTGATTGTCCGCCGTTCGGGCCTGTAAGCCGCGGGCGGTGTATCGGGAGTGGTAATGAACAAGCGTTTGCTGGCGGGCCTGCTGTTCGCCGTGTCGGTGGTGGGTTTCAGCCTGGGGGCGAGCCTGCCGTTGGTGTCCTTGCGTTTGCTGGACGCCGGGGCCAGTACCCTGCAGATCGGCATTCTGTCGGCGATCCCGGCTGCCGGGATGATGCTTTCGGCGTTCCTGGTCGATGCCTGTTGCCGGCACCTGACCCGGCGCACTATCTATCTGCTGTGCTTTGGCCTGTGCACATTGAGCATCGCCCTGTTGGAATGGGCGTTCTCGTCGATCTACCTGTTGGCGCTGCTGCGCTTGGGATTGGGCATCGGCATGGGCATCGCCATCATCCTCGGCGAGTCCTGGGTCAACGAACTGTGCCCCGAGCATAACCGCGGCAAGATCATGGCCCTGTACGCCACCAGTTTCACCGGCTTCCAGGTGCTGGGGCCGGCCATGCTGGCGGTGGTCGGCGCACACAGTCCATGGGTAACCGGCGTGGTCACGGCCTGCTACGGCCTGGCCCTGGTGTGCATCGTGCTGACGGTGCCCAACGATCATGTAGAGCACGGCGAGGCGGGCCATAAGAGTTTCTCCCTGGCCGGCTTCTTTCGCGTGGCCCCGGCGTTGTGCGTGGCGGTGCTGTTCTTCTCGTTCTTCGATGCCGTGGTGCTGTCGCTGCTGCCGGTGTACGCCACCAGCCATGGTTTTGCCGTGGGTGTGGCGGCGCTGATGGTGACCGTGGTGTTCGCCGGCGACATGCTCTTCCAGCTGCCGCTGGGCTGGCTGGCCGACCGGGTGGAGCGTACTGGGCTGCACCTGGTCTGTGGGCTGGTAGCCATGACGATCGGCATCGGCCTGCCGTGGCTGCTGCAGATGACCTGGCTGCTGTGGCCGCTGCTGGTACTGCTGGGGGCAGTGGCGGGGGGTATCTACACCTTGGCGCTGGTGCTGATCGGGCAACGCTTCAAGGGCCAGGACCTGGTCACCGCCAACGCCAGCGTAGGCCTGCTCTGGGGCGTCGGCAGCCTGGTCGGACCGCTGGTCAGCGGCGCGGCGATGGATGTCGCGCCCCATGGACTGCCGATGGCACTGGCGCTGATGGCGGGGTTGTTCGTGTGCTTTGCCCGGCATGCGTACCGCCGGGCGGAGCGCATGCGGGCGGTGGTGGAATGATGGCTGCGCGGCACCGCCGATCAGAAGGACCCGCGTAAGGTCACCGACACGTTGCGAGGGTCGCCCCAGTAGTAGCCAGTGGGGGTCGGCGCGACCTGACGGTAGTACTTCTTGTCGAAGAGGTTGTTGGCGTTGAGCTGCACCGTGTAGTGCTCGTTGAAGCGGTAATTGACCATGGCGTTGTATACCGCGTAGCCAGACTGCGATGCCTCGGCGCTGCCGCTGCGGTTGTAGATGTCGCTTTGCGCCTGCACGCCGCCGCCGATGGTCCAGGCCTCCAGCTCGCCCGGCAGGCGGTAGCTGGTGAACAGGCGGAGCATGCGCTTGGGGTCGGTGGTGCGGATGGCATTGCCGGCGTTGCTGGCGGTGTCCTTCAGGTATTCGGTCGTGTTGTAGGTATAACCACCACTCACCTGCCAGCCGGGCAACACTTCGCCGGAGATCTCCAGCTCGAAGCCCTGGCTGCGGTTCTTGCCCGCCGCGACCTTGCAGTAACCACTGGTGTAGTTGGGCAGGCAGGGGTTGGGGCCGCTGATGTCATCCAGCGGGTTGCCAACCTGATAGATGCGGAAGAATGCCAGCGAGGTGTTCAGCCGGCCGTCGTAGAATTCCCCCTTGATCCCCGTTTCATAGGCTTCACCCGTGACCGGTTCGAGCACCGATCCGCTGACGTCGGTGGCGGTCTGCGGGTTGAAGATCTCGGTATAGCTGGCATAGGTGCTGAAGTTTTCGTTCAGGTCATAGATCAGCGCGGCATAGGGCACGATCTTGTTGTCGACGCTGAACTCGCCGTTCGAGCTGAGGTTGTTTTCCTGCGCGTAGTCATACCAGTTGGCGCGCGCACCGATGACCGCGGTCAGCGGTTCGGCCAGCGAGATACGCCAGGTCGCGTAGGCCGCTTCCTGGGTGGTGCGCGTTCTGACGGGATGCGCGGTGATGTTGATATCCGGTTCGGCCAGGCTTGTCTTGGGGTCCCATTCGCGCACGTCGAACATGCCGGAGGCAGTGAAGTTGGTGGCCGAGGCATAGGAATCGTTACGGATGCGCTCGACGCCGAGCATCAGCTCGTGGGTCCTGCCGAACAGCTCGAATGGGCCGTTGAGGGTGGCGCTCAGGTTGTTCTGCACGCTCTCGCCGCCATCACCCTCGGTCACCTGGTAGTTCATCAGGTAGGGGTTGTTGGTCGGATTGGCATCCCCCGAGGCGCGGGTGAAGTAGGTCTGCTTGAAACCATGGTCATCGAGCTCGAAGTGCGTGCGCAGGGCCATCAGCTTGAGCTTCCAGTCGTTGTCGAAGCTGTGTTCGAGCTCGGCGAAAGTCTGCAGGTTGCTGCGGTCCCAGTGGTTCCAGTCTGCGCCCAGGTAAGTGCTGCGGCCCAGCGGCAGGGGCGAGCCATCGTAGTCGGCGGGCAGGTTGCCCCAGGCGCCGGTGGCGTCGAGCTTGGTCCATTCCAGGCCCGTGGTCAGGGTGGTGCTGTCGTTCAGGTCGAAGGCCAGCACGCCGTAGAACACTTCCTTGCGCTCCATGCGCGAGTCCTGGAAGTGGTCCTTGTCGTCATGCACGGCGATCACCCGGCCGCGGACATTGCCGGTTTCGGTCAGCGGGCCGGACAGGTCGGCCACATAGCGCTGCGCATCCCACGAGCCCAGGGTGACGCTGCCTTCGCCCTGGAATTCAGCGGTCGGGCGCTTGCGCACCAGGTTGACGGTGCCCGACGGGTTGCCAGCGCCGCGCAGCATGCCCGTGGCGCCGCGCAGGATTTCGGCGCGGTCGAGGATCGCCGAATCGCTCTGGATGAATGCGCCGCCGCCGCTGCTTTGGACCACGGTGGCGCCGTCGTACTGGATGGCATCGATCGCATAGCCGCGCGAGTAGTACTGCACACGTTCGCTGTCGGTCAGGTTCACCACCACGCCGGGCGTCTGCTCGAGCAGGCTGGTGAGGTTGGTGATGTGCTGGTCATCCAGGCGCTGGCGGGTCACCACGGTCACTGACTGTGGGGTGTGGCGCAGGGTTTGGGGTGTCTTGCCGATGGTCACCGCACCGGTGGTGTAGGAGCCGCTGTGCTCGGTGGTCTCGCCCAGGCGGGAGCTGGAGATGGCGGTGGCACCCAGCTCCATGGCCCCGCCCAGGTCCATCGCCGGGATCAGCAAGAAGTTGTTGTCGCCTTGCTGCTGCACTTGCACGTCACTGCCTTGCAGCAGGATCGCAAGCGCCTGGGCGCTATCATGGCGGCCCTGCACGCCCTGGGTGGTCTTGCCTTGCAGGCTGCCGGCGTCGAACGACAGGTTCAGGCCGCCCTGGCGAGCCAGCTGGTCCAGTGCCGTGGCCAACGGGCCAGGCGCGATGTTCCAGTCGACCTGCTGGCTCTGGCTGGCCGGGGCGGCCAGCGCCTGGACCGCAAAGGTGCAGCTGCCAGCCAGGCTGAGGCCCAGCAGGGTGGCGCGAACGGCAGTGCGCAGCCTGTCGTGACGGGGGGAACTGGGGTGCATCATGGACCGCTCCTGAAGGTTTCTAAGACCATTTTTCGGGCTTTGTTCCTTCAGGCCGGACGAGAATGAGATTTCACCTCATTATTTTTCAATTATTTTTCAGGCCGCGCTGATGTTCACCCAAAAGCGGGTGCGGTAGTCGACGCGCACCGGCAGGGTGCGGGCGATCAGCAGCAGGATCTGGTCGGTGTCGGCCAACTGATAGGTACCCGAGACCTTCAGTCCGGCAACCTGCGGGCCGCAACGCAGCAGGCCAGGGCGGTAGCGCGAGAGCTCGTCGATGAACTCGCCCAGCGGCATCTGCTGGACGCTGAGCACGCCCTCGGTCCAGCCCCAGGGGTCGTTGTGCAGAGTGGCGGCCTGGAAATGGCCGAGGGCGTCGAGCTGCAGGGTTTCGCCAGGGCGTACTAGCCGCGGCGTGGCAGAGGAGGGGAACAGCGCGACTTCGCCACGCTTCACCGCCACCAGCAGGCCCTGGCTGGTCTCGCGCAGCAGCAGCTGGCCGTTGGCCGTCTGCAGGTCGCCGATGCGCGTGTTGATGTGGAATGGGCGATTGTCGCTGGGGTTGCTGTCCAGGCTCACTTCGCCGCGCACCAGGGTCAGCGAGCGTTGTTCGGCGGTGTAACTGAGGTCGATGGCGCTGGCGCTGTTGAGCTGCAGGCGACTGCCGTCGCTGCCTTGCAGGCTGCGCCGTTCGCCCGTCGCGGTGCGGGTGTCGGCAAGCATCGACGGCAGCCCCAACGGTTCTCGCGCTAGCCAGCCAAGACTGCCGCCGACACCCAGCACGGCCAGCAGCTTGAGGCTGTCGCGGCGGTTGATGCGTTGGCGCCGGGTGCCATCCAGGGTGCGCCGGCTCAGCTCGCTGGGCAGGGCGGCCAGCTCATCACTCATGCAACTGACGCGCTGCCAGGCCTGGGCATTTTGCGGGTGGCTGGCCAGCCACTGCTGGAACTGCTGCTCGGTTTGCGGGCTCGGCTGGTCGAAGCGCAGCTTGACCAGCCAGTCGATGGCCTGGTCGACCTGGGCCTGCGCCGGTGCGCGGTCAGGCGTCGGCATAGCGCAGCCGGTAGCAGGCGCCCAGGGCCTTGGCCAGGTCGCGTTCGATGGTGGCTCGGGAGACACCCAGCCGCGCGGCGATCTGCGGGATGCTCAGGCCCTCGAGCTGGGCATGCAGGAAGGCCTGGCGCGCCCGTGAGCTGAGCCGGAGGAGCATCTGGTCCAGGCGCTCGAGAGTATCGAGGATGATCAGCCGCTGCTCTTCGCTGGGCGCCTCGGCCTCGGGCACATGCGCCAGGCTTTCCTGGTAGGCCCGCTCCAGCGCGCGGCGGCGGAACTGGTCGATCATCAGGCCACGGGCGATGCTGCTCAGGTAGGCCCGCGGTTCTTTCAGCGCGGAATGTTGCCGTGCCCGCAGCAGGCGTACGAAGGTGTCCTGGGCCAGGTCGGCGGCGTTTTCCTGGCAGCCGACCCGTGCCCGCAGCCAGCCACGCAGCCATGCGTGGTGGGCGTGATAGAGCAGATCGACCTCGGCCGGCTTCAGCGTGTCATTCATCTGCATCGTATCGACAGCCCTGTGCCCTGACGTGTGATTGTAAATGGTTCTCAATTTTATGCAGGGTGGCGAACAAAGCGCAATGGCATACCAAAAAATTGCACCGCAACTAACGGGGCATCACCGACCCGCGGTTGAGCTAGGATCAGCACACGCTCATCATCAAGGCACGCGTCATGGCCAATGCTGACCTGTCGCCGCAAAATCACGTCCCTGCCACGCGCTTTCTCGCCGCCCTGGACCCGGACTGGGCCCGGCATATCGCCGCGGTCGGCCCATGCCTGCACCGCGCCACGCCGGGGCGCGAACCTTATGAAGCGCTGGTGCGGGCGATTGCCTATCAGCAGCTGCATGCACGGGCCGGCGATGCGATCCTCGGACGGCTGTTGGCGTTGTATCCCCAGGAGGCCTTCCCCAGCCCCGAGCAACTGCTGGCCTGCACGCCGGACATGCTGCGCGCCTGTGGTTTTTCCGCGAGCAAGCAGGCGACCCTGCGCGGCATTGCCCAGGCGCGTCTCGACGGCGTGGTGCCCAGCCGGGTCGAAGCGCTGACCCTGAGCGATGCCGTGCTCATCGAGCGCCTGGTGAGCCTGCGCGGCGTTGGTCGCTGGACCGTGGAGATGCTGCTGATCTACAGCCTGGCGCGCGCGGATGTGCTGCCGGTCGATGATTTCGGGGTGCGCGAGGGTTATCGTCGTCTCAAGGGATTGGAGAAGGCGCCCTCGCCGGCGCAGATGCGCACGTTGGGGGCGGCCTGGAGCCCTTGCCGCACGGTGGCCGCCTGGTACCTGTGGCGGGCCTGAATGCGGCGCAAGAATCGGAGTGATGAAGGCGTTGGGGCGTGCGAGTATGCCTGAGAACAGTGTCGTGCCCCCTGGGCCGCTGTGTAGCCCATCGGGGGCAAGCCCGCTCTCACTGGGACACAATTATCTTGCTGATGTGAACGATTTTTCTCGACCGCTGCTGTATCTGTGGGAGCGGGCTTTGCCCGCGAAGAGGCCCGCGCTGACAACCTCTGTGCAGGGCAAGGGCTCCGTCCTTGTTCGCGGCGGTCCGGCGTCCCGGCAAGCCCGCTCTCACACGTACCTGGCGGCCATGAATGTTCTTTGCCCGACCGTGCAGTCCAAGGGCTAGCATCCCTGATTTTGCCCCACCCTCATGGAGGCCCCACATGAAGCCTGTTCCGAACTTTCGCAGCGACCAGCAACGCTGGCACGCGGTGCTGGCGCGTGATCCCGACGCGGTTGGGCATTTCGTCTACGCCGTGCGCACCACCGGCATCTATTGCCGGCCGGGGTGCGGCGCGCCTACGCCCAGGCGGGAGAACGTCGAGTTCTTCAACGACCCCGCGGCTGCCGAGGCGGCCGGCTATCGCGCCTGCCGACGCTGCTGGCGCAGTCTCAGCCCCGCCCGACGCAGCGAATGGGTCGCGCGCGCGTGCCGGCTGATCGAAACCAGCGAAGAGCGCCTGAGCCTGGCGGACCTGGGGCAGCAATTGCAGCTCAGCCCCTTTCACCTGCAACGCCAGTTCAAGGCCGAGGTCGGCCTGAGCCCCAAGGCCTATGCCACCGCCTTCCGCGCCCGCAGGGTGCGCGAACAGCTGGACGCCGGCACGTCCTCGGTCACCGAGGCTATCTATGGTGCGGGTTTCAATTCCAACAGCCGCTTCTACGAAAGCGCCGGGCAGCGCCTGGGCATGCGCCCGCGCGAGTACCGCGGTGGCGGGGCAGGAGCGACCATCCGCTTCGCCCTCGGCCAATGCTCGCTGGGGGCGATCTTGGTGGCCCAGAGCACGCGTGGGCTCTGCGCGATCCTGCTGGGTGACGATCCGGAACGGTTGTTGCGTGACCTGCAAGACCAGTTCCCCAAGGCGCAGCTGGTCGGCGGCGACGCCGCCTTCGAACGTCTGGTCGCCGAGGTGGTGGGCTTTGTCGAGGCGCCCGCGCTGGGCCTGGACCTGCCGCTGGATGTGCAGGGCACGGCTTTTCAGGAGCGGGTCTGGCAGGCGTTGCGCGAGATCCCGGTCGGTAGTCGGGTGAGCTACAGCGAGCTTGCCGAACGGCTCGGCGCACCGGCCGCGGTGCGGGCGGTTGCCAAGGCCTGCGGGGCAAATCGTATTGCCGTGGCGATCCCCTGCCATCGCGTGGTGCGCCGCGATGGCGATATCAGCGGCTATCGATGGGGGGTGGAGCGCAAGCGCAAACTGCTCGAACGTGAAACGCCACCTGCCTGACCCGTCCAGACCGGCGTAGAATCCGTCGTGACGTGAAAGAGGAAAGTCCGATGAGGCGTGTCAACCTGAACAGTGTGTGCACGGGGATTCTCGCCCTGATGCTTTGGGTGGCCCTGCCGGCTTGGTCGGCGCCGGCCGCGCCTGCGCCGCGCCCAGTGGCAACCGAGATGCCCGTGCTGGCCGAGGACGCCACGCTGGAGCAATTGAGCGACCGGCTCGACCTGATCCGCCAGGGCGTGACCAGCAACGCCAATGACGACCTGCTCGCCCAGCTGCGCCAGGGGGCCTTGCAAGTACAGCGTCAGGCGGGCGCACTGGTGACCGTGCGCACGGCCGATCTTCAGCGCATCGATGACCAGCTCAATGTGCTGGGACCGGCGCAGCCTGATGAGGCCGAGAGCCTTACGCAACAACGCCGGCAACTCAATGCCGAGAAAAAATCCCTCACCGCCCAGCAACAGCAGGCGACCCAGCTGGCGCAGTCGGCCCGCGACCTGGCGGCGCAGATCATCAACTTGCGCCGCAGCCTGTTCAACTCACAGGTCACCTCGCGCGCGGCCAGTCCGTTGAGTCCCGAGTTCTGGTCGAGCCTGATCCGCCCGACCGCGGACGACCTGGGGCGCCTGCGCGAGCTGCGCGACGAAGCCGCCGCGGCCCTGGACACTGCCTTCAGTGCCGGACAACGCGGCCTGTTCATCGCAAGCCTGGTGGCCGCTATCCTTCTCTGGTCACTCGGCCGGCGCTTGCTCGAGCGCCTACTGGCATGGGTGGTGATCCGCTGGCTACCCGAAGGCCGCCTGCGGCGCAGCGCATTGGCCCTGGGCGTCGGCCTGGCCACGTTGATCACCATCGGTGGCGCCGTCTCGCTGGTGCGCTGGGGGTTGGAAAACAGTGCCGAGCTGGGTGCCGATATCGCCAGCCTGACCAACCATATTCTGACCCTGGTGGTGTTCTGCGCCTTCATTGCCGGGCTGGGACGGGCCATGCTGATGCTGGCGCGGCCGAGCTGGCGCCTGCCGACGATCCCCGATGAAGTCGCCAGCGCCTTGGGCTGGTTCGCCCCAGTGCTGGGGTCGGCCTTGATGGTGCTGCTGACCCAGGAGCGCATCAACAGCGTGATCGCCAGCAGCCTGGCGCTGACCGTGGCGACCAACGGTCTCACCGCACTGGTGGTGGCGCTGATCTTTGCCGTGGCGCTGGTGCAGTATCGCCGGGCGCGGCGCCGGCATCAGCTGGAGCGCCTGCCGGGGTTGGCGGGACTGATTCCCTTCGTGGTGTCTGCGTGGGTAGCGGCGATCCTGCTGACACTGCTTACAGGCTACCTGACCCTGGCGTACTTCCTCGCCGCCAAACTGCTGTGGATCACCGTGATCGCGACCTGCACCTACTTGCTGGTGGCGGTGTTCGGTGATCTGTGCGAAACCCTGCTTTCACCACGCCAACCGGGCGGCCTGGCGCTCGCGTCGGCGCTGGGACTGGCACCACGTCATCAGGCCCAGGCCAGCACCGTGCTGGCGGGTGTGGGGCGCACCTTGCTGCTGTTCACCGCAGCGTTGCTGGCCATTCTGCCGACCGGCACTGGCCCAGGCGAATTGCTGCTGAGCCTGGGCGACTGGAACGTCAGTGGGGTCAAGACCCTGGGCAATCTGAATATCGTCCCGCAGGACATTTTCATCGCCGTGGCCCTGCTGATCGGTGGCATGTTCGGCATCCGTGTGGTCAAGCGCTGGCTCAGCGAGCGGCTGTTGCCTGAAACCGAAATGGATGCCGGCATGCGTGCGTCACTGGTGACCCTGGTGGGTTACCTGGGCTTCCTGTTCCTGGCGATGCTGGTGATGTCGATCCTGCGCATCAACCTGACCAGCCTGACCTGGGTGGTGAGCGCGCTGTCGGTGGGTATCGGTTTTGGTCTGCAGGCGATCGTGCAGAACTTCATCTCGGGCCTGATCCTGCTCACCGAGCGGCCGGTCAAGGTGGGCGACTGGGTCAGCCTTGCCGGGGTCGAAGGGGACATTCGCCGGATCAACGTGCGCGCCACCGAGATCCAGATGTCCGACCGTTCCACGGTGATCGTGCCCAACTCGCAGTTCATCTCGCAGAACGTGCGCAACGTGACCATGGGCAATGCCCTGGGCGTCGTGGGGATCACCTTGACCCTACCGCTGGATACCGATGCCGCGCTGGTGCGCGAGCTGCTGTTGCAGGCCTATCGCGAGCACGAGACGATCCTCGATGCGCCGGCACCTTCGGTGACCTTCAAGGACCTGACCACCAGCGGCATGGTCATGAGCGTCAGCGGCTACGTGGCCGGTCCCCGGGCCGTCTCCGGGGCGCGCAGCGACCTGCTGTTCACCATCCTCGGGCGCCTGCGCGAGCAGGGCATCGCCCTGTCGGCGCCGCAGAGCATGGTATTGCTCCAGGACGGCCCGGCGCGGGTCACGGACGAGCCGAGCTGAGCGCGGGACCAAGCCCCGTGCAGCGATCGCCATCAGCGCGGTCTGCTTCCTCTCCCAGCGGGAGAGGGCTGGGCTGGGGCTGAGGGTAGGGGCCACGTTAAGCGGGTGCGTCAGCCGAAGCAACGTGTCACGTGCTTCACCGCCTGATACGCCGCCAATCCCCAAGGCCCCAGCTCGCGGCCGATGCCGCTGCCCTTGGTGCCACCCCACGAAGTTTCGACGAACACCGCCTGGATCGAGTTGATCCACACATGCCCGACTTCCAGGGCATCGGCCACACGCTCGGCGCGTTCAAGGTCGGCGGAGCAGACGGTAGCGACCAGGCCGAAGCGGCTGTCGTTGGCCAGGGCGATGGCCTGCTCTTCGCTGCTGAAGCGCTGCGCGCAGAGTACCGGGCCGAAGATCTCTTCGGTCCACAGGCGGCTGTCGTGGGGAACGTCGACATAGAGCGTCGGGCTCGCGAACCAGCCTTGGCGATCAAGGGTGTGGCCACCGGCGAGGCAGTTCAGGCCTTCTTCCCGGGCGAGGGCGAAATAGGCGGCGACCTTGAGCCATTGGCCTTGGCTGGTCAACGGGCCCATGTCGACCTCTTCGCTGAACGGGTTGCCCACGCGCAGGCGTTCGAATGCAGCCTTCAGGCGTGGCAACAGCGCCTCGGCGATACCGTCCTGCACCAGCAGGCGTGAGGTCGCCGAGCACATCTGGCCCGCGTTCCAGCTGATGCCGGCGACGATCCACTCCACCGCCTGGTCCAGGTCGCAATCGTCGAACACGATGATCGCCGATTTGCCGCCCAGCTCAAGCGTAACCGGTTTGCACTGGGCCGCCGCGCTACGCATCACCTGGCTGCCGACGGCATTGCTACCGGTGAAGGAGAGCTTGTCCAGGCCATTGTGGGCGCTCAGGGCTGCACCGATCTCGGCCTTGCCATTGATGATGTTCAGCACGCCAGGCGGCAGGCCCAGGGCATCGGCGATCTGGCCGTAGACCTGCTCGACCAGTGGGGTGATCTCGGACGGTTTGAGCACCACGGTGCAGCCAGCGGCCAGGGCCGGGGCGAGCTTCCAGGCACTGGTTACCAGTGGGAAGTTCCAAGGCACGATCAGGCCAACCACGCCCACCGGTTCCAGGCGCGTACGGGCCTTGAAGCCAGGCGCGGCCAGGGGTACGTCGCGGTTCTTTTGTAGCAGCTGTTCGGCCAGCTCGGCGTAGTAGGTGAAGGTGGCCACCGCGTCGTCCAGGTCCACTTCGGCTTCGTGACGCGGCTTGCCATTGTTCTGCATCTGCAGGGTGATCAAGGCCTCCCGGCGCTGGCCAAGCTGTTCAGCGAAGCCGCGCAGGTAAAGGGCACGCTCGCCGGCACTGACGCTTTTCCAGCCCGGCAACGCCTGGCGCGCGGCGGCGACGGCCTGGTCGACCTGCTTGACGCTGGCGGCCCTCAGTTCGGCGAACGGCTGGCCCAGGGCTGGGTCATGGACGGTGATGCAGTCGGCGCCAGCGCCTTCTAGCCAGTGGCCATCGATGTAGTGTGATGAAGTCATGGTCAGGTTCCAGTCAGCAGATCAGGCGATTTCGGCGGTGCCCGGGACGGCGCAGGTGGCGCCTTTCGCGCGCACCCAGCGCGGGCCCTTGGGGCCGTATACCGCGGCAGGTTCGGGGAAGAGGTTGAGCAGCGTCAGGTAGAGCATGCCAGCCAGGCCCAAGGTGATCGGCAGGCTGAGGTCGATGCCGCCGGCCAGCTCGCCCAGCGGGCCAACGAACTGGCCAGGCAGGTTGACGAAGCTCAGACCGACCACCGCACTGGGGATCCAGGCGCCCATGCCGCGCCAGTTCCAGCCATGCTGGAACCAGTAATGGCCGCCGCGCTGGCCGCGGGTGAAGACCTGCAGGTCGTCGGCATGGTAGAAGCCGCGGCGGGTGATCAGGCCGAGGATCATGATCACCATCCAAGGGCTGGTGCAGGTGATGATCAGCACGGCGAAGGTCGACACGCTCTGCACCAGGTTGAAGGTGAAGCGGCCGATGAAGATGAAGGCGATGGCCGCCACGCCAATCAGCAGGGTGGCGCCTGCGCGGCTGAGCAGGCGCGGGAACACGCTGGACATGTCCAGGCCTGTGCCGTACAGCGCCGTGGTGCCGGTGGACATGCCGCCGATCACCGCGATCAGGCACACCGGCAGGAAGAACCAGGTCGGCGAAATGGCCAGCAGGCCGCCCACGTAGTTGTTGGCCTCGATGTACGCTGGGGCTTGGGTCGCCACCAGGGTGGCCGTGCACAGGCCGAAGAAGAACGGGATCAGGGTGCCGGCCTGGGCGGCGATCACCGCCAGCATGATGCGCGCCTTCGGCGTCTGGCGAGGGATGTAGCGCGACCAGTCGCCGAGAAATGCACCAAAGGACACCGGGTTGCTCATGGCCAGGATCACCGCGCCGACGAACGCGGCCCAGAAGCCCGGCTGGCCGATGTTCACGCTGCCGGCGAAGCTGCTGTCGAACGGCCCGGCAAAGGCGACGATGCCTAGCAGGAACAGCAGGCTGGAGGCCATGACCGCGATCTTGTTGACCCACAGCATGAAGCGGAAGCCGAAGATGCAGACGATCAGCACCAGCACCGCGAACAGGCCGTAGGCCAAGCCTAGGGTCAGGTCGGTTTCCGGCAGCCCGACCAGGCGCTTGGCGCCACCGACCAGCGCGTCACCCGAGCTCCACACCGACAGCGAGAAGAATGCCACGGCGGTCAGCAGCGACAGGAACGAGCCGACGATGCGCCCGTGGACACCGAAGTGCGCACCGGAGGAGACTGCGTTGTTGGTGCCGTTGAGGGCGCCGAACAACCCCATCGGCGCAAGGATCAGCGCGCCGACGGCGACGCCGAGGATAATCGCCCACACGCCGGCCTCGAAGGACAGGCCGAACAGCACGGGGAAGCTACCCAGCACGGCGGTGGCAAAGGTATTGGCGCCGCCGAAGATCAGGCGGAACAGGTCGGTCGGCGAGGCGTGCCGTTGGTGGTCGGGTATCTGTTCGACACCGTTGGTTTCGATACCGGTCGATTGGCTCATCGCAGGGCTCCAGCGCTGTTGTTGTTGGCCCGCGCAGGTGCGCGCGGCCTTTTAGGGTGCGTTGGCAGTGGCGGCGGGGCCGCCGGAAAAGGTCAGGCCGCGGTGACGACCGACAAATGCTCGTGACAGGCCAGCCAGCGTTCGCCGTGCCGGCGAAAGACGATGGTTTCACGCTCCTGCAGGTGATGCTCCGCGCCGCCGATGCGGATGTGGGTGGCTACATCGTGCATGAAGATCGCTACCTCGCCTTGCAGGCTCACGCTGGCATTGCTCGACTGGCAACCGAGCACGGCGAAGCCTTCGGCCTGCCATTGCCGCCAGAGGTCCTGGTAGGCGCTACGCGTGTGCAGCGGCTCCGGCAAGGTGTGGAAGAGGAAGCTGGCGTCTTCGCTGAAACACGCGAAGTAGCGCTCGGTGTCATTGCTGGCGAAGGCATCTACAAGGTTGGCGGCGGCTTGCCGTACCTGGGCCTGGAGAGCGTGGTCCACGAGGGGCCTCATGATTATTGTGATTGTCGTGAGGGGATTCTGGTGAGCTGCGGCCATCGGAAGAATCCCTGGAGGCAAATAATCAGTTCAGGAATTTCTGAACCATCGGGTACAGTCTGGCTGCGCTGTACAGACAGGTGCTAGTTATATCGTTAATTTTCCAGCTTTGATGGATAGAACGATAGAGGAGGGTGTGCAACCCTCCAGTGCTCCGCGCGAATCTTGGCCGTCTCTATTTCATTGGGAGTGAGCCTGCTTGATAGGTTTTTTATCGCGTACAGCGCAGTTTCCTTCATGCTTGCACCCCCATCCAGTTCGGTGAGTAGCAAGTTCAGGCTGTAAGCGGTAATGAGGTCGGGTGAAAAATTGTAGTATTTTCCATCTTCTAGGCTAATTGCATAATTCGCGACCGAAGGAGCGAAAGCTATTTCAACGCCTCTGAGTAGCCAGTGTTGAGCGCCGCCGACGTCGCCTTGCTGCAATAATGTTGCTGCATATCTATTAATCCCCTGAGGATTTCCGCCTTCCGCACATAGCTTCAAGAGTCGCATACTCTCAGCGTTACGTTGCCCAGGCCAGAAGAAACCCTTCCCGTCTAGGTATTTATCAGCTAGCCAGCATTGAGCCTCAGCGTACCCGGCCGCGGCCGATTTTTTAAGCCATTGAAAATCTGTAGAGAGCATATACATCATCTGCATGGCTTCACCATCGCCATTCTGAATTCGAGCTTCCAGCACGTGCTGCAGTACCTCCCTCCACCACAGATGTATCTCAAGTTTTGCATGCGCTCTACATACCCAGTTTAATTCGATAAAAGGAAAGCGGTGGATGCTGTTTCTTCCATTGCTCCGCATAATCCAGTGCATGCTTGATCTCTGACAAAGAAAGCTGTTTTTTTAATTCTTCTATGCTGTGTTTGGCACCCATATCAAGTCCGCCACCGCCGTCCAGCTCCAGTAGTATAGTGTTAAGCGCATATGCTTGGACTGGATCTTTCTGTATGTTGTAGGTGTCGCCAGTCTCAAGCAGGTAAGCGTAGCTTGAAACTGCAATTGCGTAGCTTAGCTCAACAGCTTTTAGATACCATTGCCTACCCTTGTCTGATTCACCACGCCTCTCAAGTAGCGCAGCATATTCAATAATGGCTCTGGGGAACATAGCCTTGGCGGATAGCTTGAGTTGGTTTTCAATTTCTTTGTCACGCTGCCCCGGCCAGAAGAAGCCGTTGCCTTCTTTGTATTTGTTAGCAAGTAACCATTGGGATTCAGGATTTCCAGCGTTGGCGGAATTTTTTAGCAATTTTAAGTCGCCGGATATCAAATATAGTATTGCCATGGCCTCGCTATCGCCTTCGGCAGTTTTTTTCTCGGCTATCGAAATTAGCTGCTTCTTCCATTCTGCCGGTGATCTTGAGCCTTGCGGGCAACTATTGATGACTATACATAAATCGTATTGCTTATTTGACAAGCGGAACATCGCGTACATGTCGCCCTGCAGCGCGGATTTTTCATACCAGCGTAAAGCTTCAGGAGTCATGATTTGTGTTGGGCCGCGTAATTCTTCAGCCAGTAAGAACTGCGATTCAGCATCTCCGGTTGCAGCAGCTATTTCTAGGGCTGGAATGGAAGGCTTGCGCTGGTTGTACAAAAGCTTTGCGTGCCTGACCTCGTACTGACTATAGCTACTGGCAAAAGTATGTGTCGCTGAAGCGATGAGTGTTAGAGCTAACCCTAAAGCCAGGATCCATTGTTTGGTGAATTTATTCGACATATTTGGCAAAGCCGGCAGGATTGGTTGGGTTTCCGTTGAAGTAGGTGATTTTGCAATGATGGTTCATTGAACGCCCAAGAAGTCCTGAGTGTTTGTCATACGTGGCTCGCGCCTGTCGTCCGCGAGGCTGCTCAAGAAGAAGAACAGGTTCTCTCATGAACGTATCAAGGCGTAATCTGTTTTCGCAGTATGCCTGCCCAGAATTTTTCGGTTGACCTCCAAATTTATTCATTCTAATGCACGCCTCAATGAATTGTTGTTGAGTGCTGCGCCCACCTATATCTGCAGATATCCACTCGATAATCATTGATATGGCTATCTGTTGAATTAGATATGATTCGTTAAGTGTGTATTTCAACTTGCCGGAGGAGCGTTGGTTGGCGGCGTTTACTTCGAATGCCTTCGGAGCGGATGTAAGAGTATGAAGCAGCGGCCCTAAAGCACTAGCAGGTGCTTGAATGATCCAATTTTTGAGATCTTGCTTCTTCGGATAGTTAACGATTGTATTCGCGACCGCCCCTCCTAGGTCTGGGTGCGTTAACGCCTCGTAAAGTGACATGATTTTGTCATATGCCATCAGATACACCATCCCAGGGTCCAGCCCCAGGGCCCCGATGACGGTCATTTTCGACAGGTAATCCGCTGCTGCTGGATCCACCCACTTCAGCGGCTGGTTGTTGTTCCGATGCAACTCCCGCCGGAACAGATTGAGGATATCGACGATGGCGTCATACCCGACTTCGAACCTGAAACTGCCGCTGGTCCCCGGTCCGCTGATCAGCGAGGCTTTCAGATAAAGGATCAGTCGGCCCTTATGCAGCGACAGCGC
>Ga0160433_100156_pt1 | contig 58077 bp, 51 predicted proteins | sample HID1972K_E0MG_FD_108235 | JGI IMG/M metagenome (GOLD analysis project Ga0160433, IMG submission 108235) | Enriched pill bug-associated microbial communities from UW Madison campus, WI, USA - HID1972K_E0 MG | ecosystem: Host-associated > Arthropoda: Insects > Digestive system > Unclassified ...
AAGCAAAGACAGACAGCTACGGGCCTTGCTGCGCAAGGCCCGAAAGCTGGGACTGGAACTGGCAAAAGCTGCCTAGTTTTTATCTTTTTAAATCAATGAGTTACTTTATGTTTGATGAGAGCGGGCTTGGGGACATGTACAAGGTCTGCAAGCGCAGCGGCACCCTGTAGGAGCACGCCTTGTGCCGGGACGCCAGCCGCGAAGAAGCCAGCGATGGCACAGACGGCATCTCCCACGTGCGGTGGGCTGTTCACGGCGAGCTTGTTTCCAATGAGACGACGTGTCACGCCCCGAGGCCCGGGGCCCGTGATAGCCTAGCCGGCTTTCACAAGAAGACTGACACTCGTTGGAATGCAGCCCATGACCCGCAACTCATCCCCCACCGCAGATGACAACCACCTGCAACGCAACCTGACCAACCGCCATATCCAGCTGATCGCCATCGGTGGCGCCATCGGCACGGGCCTGTTCATGGGCTCGGGCAAGACCATCAGCCTGGCCGGCCCGTCGATCATCTTCGTCTACATGATCATCGGTTTCATGCTGTTCTTCGTCATGCGCGCCATGGGTGAACTGCTGCTGTCGAACCTGAACTACAAGTCGTTCATCGACTTCTCCGCTGACCTGCTGGGTCCGTGGGCGGGTTATTTCACCGGATGGACCTACTGGTTCTGCTGGGTCATCACCGGCATCGCCGACGTGATCGCCATCGCCGCCTACACCCAGTTCTGGTTCCCCGACCTGCCGCAATGGATACCGGCGCTGGCCTGCGTCGGCGTGCTGCTGTCGCTGAACCTGATCACCGTGAAGATGTTCGGCGAGATCGAATTCTGGTTCGCCCTGATCAAGATCGTCGCCATCCTCGGCCTGGTCGCCACCGGGCTGTACATGGTGCTCAGCGGCTTCGAGTCGCCGGCCGGACGTTCCGCCAGCCTGGCCAACCTGTGGAATGACGAGGGCATGTTTCCCCATGGCCTGATGGGGTTCTTCGCGGGCTTCCAGATCGCCGTGTTCGCCTTCGTCGGCATCGAGCTGGTGGGCACCACCGCCGCCGAGGCGAAGGACCCCGAGCGCACCCTGCCACGGGCGATCAACTCGATCCCGATCCGCATCATCATGTTCTATGTTCTGGCGTTGATCGCGATCATGGCCGTTACCCCATGGCGCGACGTGGTTCCCGGCAAGAGTCCGTTCGTCGAGCTGTTCGTGCTCGCCGGCCTGCCGGCCGCCGCCAGCCTGATCAACTTCGTGGTGCTGACCTCGGCGGCCTCCTCGGCCAACAGCGGCGTATTCTCCACCAGCCGCATGCTCTTCGGCCTGGCCCAGGAAGGCGACGCCCCGAAAAGCTTCGAGAAGCTGTCACGGCGCAGCGTGCCGGCCAACGGCCTGTACTTCTCCTGCACCTGCTTGCTGCTGGGCGCCGCGCTGATCTACGTGATCCCCAACCTGGTCGAAGCCTTCACCCTGGTGACCACCGTCTCGGCGGTCCTGTTCATGTTCGTCTGGACGCTGATCCTGCTGTCGTACCTGACTTACCGCAAGCAACGCGCCGCCCTGCACCAGGCCTCGACCTACAAGATGCCCGGCGGGCGCTTGATGTGCTACGTCTGCCTGACATTCTTTGCCCTCATCCTGGTGCTGCTGAGCCTTGAGGACGACACCCGCCAGGCGCTGATCGTCACGCCGCTGTGGTTCGTGCTGCTGACCGTCACCTACCGTTGGGTGCGCCGCCGCCGCCAACAGGCGCTGGCCTCCCAGGCCCGCTAAGCCTGCCGCAGGTTGCGCACCACTACGGCGCAGCCTGCTCTGCCCACGACCCCACCACGGTGCAGGGATCGCGCCTCACCCGCCCTAAAGCCGCGCATTCGCACGTGTATACAAGTCGGCACATCCCTTGCAAAAGCCCCTCTCCGAGTTGCCAACACATAAAAACTCATCGGAGAGAGCACATGAAGCGTCGCAGTCTGATCAAGGCCGTCACCTTAAGCGCAGGACTGGCAGCCATGGGATTGAGCTGGACCCTCCAGGCCGCCGAGACCATCAAGGTCGGCATCCTGCATTCGCTGTCCGGAACCATGGCGATTTCCGAGACCTCGCTCAAGGACATGGCACTGATGACCATCGAGCAGATCAACGCCAAGGGTGGGGTCAACGGCAAGCTGCTGGAGCCGGTCGTGGTCGACCCGGCATCGAACTGGCCGCTGTTCGCCGAGAAGAGCCGCCAGTTGCTGACCCAGGACAAGGTTGCCGTGGTCTTCGGCTGCTGGACCTCGGTCTCACGCAAGTCGGTGCTGCCGGTGTTCGAGGAGCTCAACGGACTGTTGTTCTACCCAGTGCAGTACGAGGGTGAAGAACTGTCGCCGAACGTGTTCTACACCGGCGCGGCGCCGAACCAGCAGGCAATCCCGGCCGTGGAATACCTGATGAGCGAGGACGGCGGCGGGGCCAAGCGCTACTTCCTGCTGGGCACCGACTACGTCTACCCACGCACCACCAACAAGATCCTGCGCGCCTTCCTGCACAGCAAGGGCGTGGCCGACAAGGACATCGAAGAGGTGTACACGCCGTTCGGCCATAGCGATTACCAGACCATCGTCGCCAACATCAAGAAGTTCTCGGCAGGCGGCAAGACCGCCGTCATCTCCACGGTCAACGGCGATTCCAACGTGCCCTTCTACAAGGAACTGGCCAACCAGGGCCTGAAAGCCACTGATGTGCCGGTGGTGGCCTTCTCGGTGGGCGAGGAAGAATTGCGCGGCATCGACACCAAGCCTCTGGTCGGGCACTTGGCCGCGTGGAACTACTTCGAGTCGGTGGATAACCCGGTCAACCAACAGTTCGTTGCCGACTGGAAAGCCTACGCCAAGGCCAAGAACCTGCCGGGCGCGGACAAGGCGGTGACCAACGACCCGATGGAAGCCACCTATGTCGGCATTCACCTGTGGGCGCAGGCCGCCGAGAAAGCCAAGTCGACCGATGTCGACAAGGTCCGCGAGGCGCTCGCCGGCCAGAGCTTCAAGGCGCCGTCGGGGTATACCCTGACCATGGACAAGACCAACCACCACCTGCACAAGCCAGTGATGATCGGCGAGATCCAGGACGACGGCCAGTTCAGCGTCGTATGGGAAACCGAGCAACCGTTGCGCGCCCAACCGTGGAGCCCGTTCATTCCCGGCAACGACAAGCGTCCGGACTATGCGGTGAAGGGCAACTGACCCAACAGGGGCCTGTGCGGCCCATTCGCGGGTAAAACCCGCTCCCACAGGGACCGCGTCGTCCCCGTGAACAGCACCGAACCCGCTCCCACAGGGCCCACGGCCCTAGCGAACAGCACCGACCCTGTGCTGCCCGCATGAACGGCACCGAACCTGTGGGAGCGGGTTTACCCGCGAAGCATCCACCGCTTATTCCAGGACTGTCCGCATGTATAGATTCCTGCTCGCCCTGCTCCTGCTGCTGCCCCTGGCAGGTCAGGCCAACGAAGGCGAATTCTTCCTCGCCGCCAAGCCCAACGAGCAGGCCCGCCTGCTCCAGGATTGGGCGGCGCAACCCGACCTGGCGCGGCTCGGCCTGCTGACCTCGCTCAAGCAAGGCCGCATCGCCGCCGACGATACCCGCAAGGTGCGCCTGAACAACCGCCTGCGCGGCCTGATCGATAACGCCCTGGCCAGTCATCAGTTGCTCAGTGACGACAGCTACGTGCGCTTGGCCGCAGCCCGGCAGCTTCAGAAAAGCGCGCAGCCGGCACAAGTGGCCTTCCTCGACCGGCGCCTGGCCAGCGAAGCCGACGCCGCCGTGCAGGCCGCCCTCGGCCTGGCCCTGGCTAATCTGCAATTGGCTGCCAGCGAGCCCAGCGTACGTCTCGCGGCAGTGCGCCTGCTGGGTGAAACCGGCGATCCACAGGCCCGCACCCGCCTCCAAGCGTTGCTCGAGCCCGGCGCGGAAAATGACCCTGCCGTGCGCACCGCGGCCGAGACCAGCCTGGTCCAGGTCCAGCGCAAGCTGCTGATCGGCGAATTGCTCGGCCAGGCCTTCAGCGGCCTGTCGCTGGGCTCGATCCTGCTGCTCGCCGCGCTCGGCCTGGCAATCACCTTCGGCCTGCTGGGGGTGATCAACATGGCCCATGGCGAGATGCTCATGCTCGGCGCTTACTCCACCTACATGGTCCAGGTGCTGGTGCAGCGCTTCGCGCCCGGTGCGATCGAGTTCTACCCGCTGATCGCCCTGCCGGTGGCCTTCGCCGTCAGCGCCGGGATCGGCATGCTGCTCGAGCGCACCGTCATCCGCCACCTCTACGGCCGTCCGCTGGAAACCCTGCTGGCGACCTGGGGCATCAGCCTGATCCTGATCCAGGCAATCCGCCTGCTGTTCGGCGCGCAGAACGTCGAAGTCAGCAATCCGGCGTGGCTGTCCGGCGGCCTGCAGGTGCTGCCCAACCTGGTGCTGCCGTACAACCGCATGGTGATCATCGGCTTCGCCCTGGCCGTGGTGCTGCTCACCTGGCTGCTGCTCAATCGCACGCGCCTTGGTCTGAACGTGCGCGCCGTGACCCAGAACCGCAACATGGCCGCCTGCTGCGGTGTCAGCACCGGTCGTGTCGACATGCTCGCCTTCGGCCTGGGTTCGGGTATCGCCGGGCTCGGTGGCGTTGCCTTGAGCCAGGTCGGCAACGTCGGCCCGGACCTGGGGCAAAGCTACATCATCGACTCCTTCCTGGTGGTGGTGCTCGGCGGTGTCGGCCAACTCGCCGGCAGCCTCTGGGCCGCCTTCGGCCTGGGTATCGTCAACAAGCTGCTGGAGCCGCAGATCGGTGCGGTCCTGGGCAAGATCCTTATCCTTGCGCTGATCATCCTGTTCATTCAGAAGCGTCCGCAAGGCCTGTTCGCCCTCAAGGGACGGGTAATCGACTGATGAACCAACCATTGCTTGTCACCGCCACACGCAAAGCCGGACCGCGGGTTGCCCTGGCCATCGGCGCGGTCGTCGTCCTGGTGCTGCTGGCGCTGCCGCTGCTGTCGCTGTTGCCGGCCGACCATAGCCTGCAGGTCTCGGCTTATACCCTGACGTTGGTCGGCAAGATCCTCTGCTACGCCATCGTCGCCCTGGCCCTGAACTTGGTGTGGGGTTACGCCGGCCTGCTGTCGCTGGGCCATGGCCTGTTCTTCGCCCTGGGCGGCTACGCCATGGGCATGTACCTGATGCGCCAGGCGGCCGGGGATGGCCTGCCGGGCTTCATGACCTTCCTGTCGTGGACCGAATTGCCTTGGTACTGGGTCGGGACCCAGCACTTCGCCTGGGCCCTGTGCCTGGTGGTGCTGGCGCCCGGGCTGCTGGCCCTGGTGTTCGGCTGGTTCGCCTTCCGTTCGCGGATCAAGGGCGTGTACTTCTCGATCATGACCCAGGCCCTGACTTTCGCGGGCATGTTGCTGTTCTTCCGCAACGAGACTGGCTTGGGCGGCAACAACGGCTTCACCAGCTTTCGCACCATCCTCGGTTTCGACATCGCCTCGCCGGGCACCCGGGCGGTGCTGTTCCTGCTCACCGTGGCACTGCTGCTGGCCAGTCTGTACCTGGGCTGGTGCCTGGCACGCAGCAAATTCGGGCGAGTGCTCACCGCCCTGCGCGACGCCGAGAACCGTCTGATGTTCTGTGGCTACGACCCGCGTGGCTTCAAGCTGCTGGTGTGGGTGCTCAGCGCCGTGCTGTGCGGCCTGGCCGGCGCGCTGTATGTACCCCAGGTAGGCATCATCAATCCCAGCGAGATGTCGCCGACCAACTCCATCGAGGCGGCGGTGTGGGTGGCCCTGGGCGGGCGTGGCACGCTGATCGGCCCACTGCTTGGCGCGGGCCTGGTCAACGGCATGAAGAGCTGGTTCACCGTGGCCTTCCCAGAGTTCTGGCTGTTCTTCCTCGGTGCCTTGTTCATCCTCGTCACCCTCTACCTGCCCAAGGGTGTAGTTGGCCTGCTGAAAAAGAGGAACCCAGCATGAGAAGCCTGCCTATCGCGCCGGTGCATCCGGAGTTCATGCTCGAGCCGATCCTCGACAATCCGGGCCTCGAGGGCGCCGGTCGCGATGCGATCGGCCTGGGTCAGCGCCCCGGGCCGGGGCTGAACGTGCGTCATGGCACCGTTCTGACCCTGGAAGACATCAACGTCAGCTTCGACGGTTTCAAGGCCATCAACGGCCTGAACCTGTACATCGGCGTCGGCGAATTACGCTGCATCATCGGTCCCAACGGCGCCGGCAAGACCACCCTGATGGATGTGATCACCGGCAAGACCCGTCCCGACAGCGGCAGTGCCTGGTTCGGCGACACCCTGGACTTGACCCGCATGAGCGAGGTGCAGATCGCCCAGGCCGGCATCGGCCGCAAGTTCCAGAAGCCCACGGTGTTCGAGGCACTGACGGTGTACGAGAACCTTGAGCTGGCGCAGAAGACCGACAAGTCAGTGTGGGCCTGCCTTGCCGCGCGGCTGCGCGATGAACAGCGCCAGCGCATCGACGAAGTGCTGCAGACCCTGCGCCTGCAACCGCTCGCCCAGCGCCCCGCCGGACTGCTGTCGCACGGCCAGAAGCAGTTCCTGGAGATCGGCATGCTGCTGATGCAGGACCCACAACTGCTGCTGCTCGACGAGCCGGTGGCAGGCATGACCGATGCCGAGACCGAGTTCACCGCCGAGCTGTTCAAAGGCCTGGCAGGCAAGCACTCGCTGATGGTGGTCGAGCACGACATGGGTTTTGTCGGCAGCATTGCCGACCATGTCACCGTGCTGCACCAAGGCAGCGTGCTGGCCGAAGGGTCGCTGGAACAGGTGCAGGAGGATGAACGGGTGATCGAGGTCTACCTGGGCCGCTGAAGCCGTATGCTCGAACGACACCCCCGGCTCCCACAGGCATGGGGGGGCCGGGGCGACCGTTGTAACGACTACAACAAGGACCTATCCATGCTGAAAATCGATACCCTGCACCAATACTATGGCGGCAGCCACATCCTGCGCGGCCTGTCCTTCGAGGCCAGGGTCGGCGAGGTCACTTGCCTGCTCGGCCGCAACGGCGTCGGCAAGACCACCCTGCTGCGCTGCCTGATGGGCCTGCTGCCGGCGCGCGACGGCAGCGTGCACTGGGAGGGCAAGCCCATCACCACACTCAAGCCGCAACAGCGGGTACAGGCCGGCATCGCCTATGTGCCCCAGGGCCGCGAGATCTTCCCGCGGCTGACGGTGGAGGAAAACCTGTTGATGGGTCTGTCGCGCTTCAACGCCCGCGAGGCGCGTGAGGTGCCGGCCTTCATCTATGAGCTGTTCCCGGTGCTGGAGCAGATGAAGCAACGCCGCGGCGGCGACCTGTCCGGCGGCCAGCAGCAACAGCTGGCCATCGGCCGCGCCTTGGCCAGCCGCCCGCGCCTGCTGATCCTCGATGAACCCACCGAAGGCATCCAGCCCTCGGTCATCAAGGAAATCGGCGCGGTGATCCGCAAACTCGCCGCCCAAGGCGACATGGCCATCCTGCTGGTGGAGCAGTTCTATGACTTCGCCGAGGAACTGGCCGACCAGTACCTGGTGATGTCCCGCGGCGAGATCGTCCAGCGCGGTCGCGGCGAAAACATGCAGGCCGACGGTGTGCGCGGGCTGGTAACCATTTAATCTGCACGCAGTCCCCTTTGCGAGAAGCTGTCATGAGTCATTCGATCCGCGATGCCCTGGCCCAGGATCTGCCGGGCATCCTCGACATCTACAACGATGCCGTGCTCAACACCACGGCGATCTGGAACGAACAACCGGTCGACCTGGCCAACCGCCAGGCCTGGTTCGATGCCCGCCAACAGCAGGGTTATCCGATCCTCGTGGCGGTGGATGACAGCGGCGTGCTGGGCTATGCCTCGTTCGGCGACTGGCGGCCGTTCGAAGGTTTTCGCTACAGCGTCGAACACTCGGTGTACATCCGCAACGACCAGCGCGGCAAAGGCCTTGGGCCGCTGCTGATGGCCGCCTTGATCGAGCGGGCACGGGCTTGCGGCAAGCACGTGATGGTAGCGGCCATCGAAAGCGGCAACGCCGCCTCGATCCGCCTGCACGAGCGCCAGGGCTTCGTGGTCACCGGGCAGATGCCGCAGGTAGGGGTGAAGTTCGGGCGCTGGCTCGACCTGACGTTCATGCAGCGGGTGCTTGACCCAGGGGCCGAGCCCGCGCCTTGACACGCGGGAGCTTCAGACCTGGGTAAACCTGCCCAACCGCTGCCTCAGCATGCTGTTCTCGCTGCGCAGGTGCTGCACCTCCTCGAGCAACTCCAGCGCCAGCGCCACGCCTTCCCACTCCAGCTCCAGTTCCTGGTGCAGCTTGGCGGCGCGCTTGAGCAACAGCGGGGCCTGGTCGTCGAACAGCCAGTCCTCCGGTGTTCGCCCCGAAGGTTCGACAATGCCATGTTCGACAATCTCGATCACGCAGTCCGCCGTGAGGTCGGCTTCCTGGCAGAGGGTTCGCATGTCCAGTTGAACGATCAGGGTGCTGCTCATGATCAACTACTCCATTGAGTCCTCGGATTGAAGGCGGCGTGCTCGGCCAGCTGGCTCCACAGTTCGCGGGCAGTAGCGTCGGACTGGCTCGGCATCACCACCTTGAGCTGGGCGTACAGGTCGCCGCGCTGGCCTTGCTTGTTGGTCAGGCCCATGCCCTTGACGCGCAGGCGCTGGCCGCTCTGGCTGTCGGGGCGGATCGTCAGGTTGATCTTGCCGGTCAGGGTCGGCACTGCCACCTTGGTGCCCAATGCCGCCTCCCAGGGCGCCAGGGGCACGGTGATGATCAGGTCATGACCTTCGACATCGAACAGCGGATGCGGCGCCATGCGAATGGTCAGGAACAGGTCGCCACTGGCCCCGCCAGCGAGGCCCGGCGCGCCCTGGCCCTTGAGACGGATGCGCTCGCCATCGCTGACCCCGGCCGGAATCTTCACGTTCAGGGTCTTGGTGGTGTGGCCGGTGCGCTGGCCGTTGGCACTGTACTGCGGCACCTGGAAGCTGATCTTCTTCGACTCGGTGCTCAGGGTCTCCTCGAGGAAGACCGCCAGTTCCATTTCCACGTCCTGCCCTCGCCTGCCGGCACTGCGTTGCTGTTGTCCGGCGCGACCAAAGGGACTGCCGCCACGGGCACCGAAGATCGAGCTGAAGAAGTCCGAAAAATCGCCGTTCTCGAAGCCACCGCCGCCGCCAGCGCGGCTTTCCCAACCCGGCGGGCCCTGGAACGGCCGGCCATGCTGGCCGTACTTGCGCAGCTCGTCATACTCGGCGCGCTTTTCAGGGCTGCTCAGGGCCTCGTAGGCCTCGTTGGCTTCCTTGAATTTGTCCTCGGCGTCGCGCTCCTTGCTGACGTCCGGGTGATACTTGCGCGCCAGCTTGCGGTACGCGGCCTTGATCGCCTTGTCGTCCGCCGTCGGCTCTACGCCCAGTATCTTGTAATAGTCTTTGAAGTCCATCTACGCCATCACCGTCAAAATTGTCACTGCACCAGAAGATAGGGTCCAAGCATAGCCTTTCAAGCGAACGTTGGCTCTTCACACACCAGACAATCGGTCTTGATTCTGCTGGCCACTGGCATAAACTGCGCGGCCGTTTTGCCTCCGGAAGCTTCTCTACATGTCTGACGTATCCCCGGCCCGTGCCTGCGGCATCGATTTTGGCACCTCCAACTCCACGGTCGGCTGGCACCGCCCCGGCGTCGAATCGCTGATTCCCATGGAAGACGGCAAGATCACCCTGCCGTCGGTGGTGTTCTTCAACCTCGAAGAACGTCGCCCGGTCTACGGCCGCCTCGCCCTGCACGAATACCTGGAGGGCTACGAAGGCCGCCTGATGCGCTCGCTCAAGAGTCTGCTCGGCTCCAAGCTGATCAAGCACGATACCAGCGTGCTGGGCACTGCCCTGCCGTTCAAGGACCTGCTGGGCATGTTCATCGGCGAACTGAAGAGTCGCGCCGAAGCCAATGCCGGGCGCGACTTCGATGAAGTGGTGCTGGGCCGCCCGGTGTTCTTCGTCGACGACGATCCGACCGCCGACAAGGAGGCCGAAGACACCCTGGCCGAAGTCGCACGCAAGATCGGCTTCAAGGACGTCTCGTTCCAGTACGAGCCCATCGCCGCCGCCTTCGACTATGAGTCGGGCATCAGCCGTGAAGAGCTGGTGCTGATCGTCGACATCGGCGGTGGTACCTCGGACTTCTCCCTGGTGCGCCTGGCGCCGGAGCGCCACCTGCTCGACGAGCGACACAGCGACATCCTCGCCACCGGTGGCGTGCACATCGGCGGGACCGACTTCGACAAGCAGCTCAGCCTGCAGGGCGTGATGCCGCTGTTCGGCTACGGCAGCCGGATGAAGAGCCAGGCCTTGATGCCGACCAGCTACCACCTCAACCTGGCGACCTGGCACACCATCAACTCGGTGTACTCGCAAAAGTCGCAGCTGTCGCTGGGCAGCATGCGCTACGACATCGAGGACACCCTGGGCATCGATCGCCTGTTCAAGCTGATCGACCAGCGCGCCGGCCATTGGCTGGCCATGGAAGTGGAAGCGAGCAAGATCGAGTTGACCGAGGCGCAGAGCCGTCAGGTCGACCTGGGCCGGATCGAGCCGGGGCTGGTGGCGGACCTGACCCGCCCGCTGTTCGAGGAAGCCATCGATAGCCTCCTCGAACGCGTGCGCGGCAGTGTCACCGAGCTGTTGAGCAGGGCGGGCGTGGGCGTGGCCCAAGTCGACACGGTGTTCTTCACCGGCGGTTCCAGCGGCATCCCGGCCCTGCGCCAGAGCGTCGCGGCCATGCTGCCCAACGCCCGGCACGTTGAGGGCAACATCTTCGGCAGCATCGGCAGCGGCCTGGCGATCGAAGCACGCAAGCGGTACGGGAGTTTCTAAGCCGTAGCTGCAAGCTGCAAGCTTCAAGCTTCAAGTAAGAGCAGGTCGGCGCATGGGTCTGCTTTTTCTTGCAGCTTGAAGCTTGAAGCTTGAAGCTGCCCCGCTACACCAGCTCCGCCCGCCGCAGCTCACTCTTCAGGTAGGCGTAGTAGATCGGCCCGGCGACCACCCCCGGCAGGCCGAAGGCTGCCTCGAACAGCAGCATCGCCAGCAACAGCTCCCAGGACTTGGCACTGATCTGCCCGCCGACGATGCGCGCGTTGAGGAAGTACTCGACCTTGTGGATGACGATCAGGTAGCCCAGCGCGGCCACCGCGACCCAGATCGACAACGACAACCCGACGATGGTGATCAGGGTGTTGGACATCAGGTTACCGATCACCGGCAGCAAGCCAAGCAGGAACGTCAGAACGATCAGCGTCTTGGTCAGTGGCAGGTGCACGTCAAACATCGGGAAGATCACGGCCAGGAAGATCCCGGTGAAGAAGGTGTTGAGCAGCGAAATCTTGATCTGCGCGAAGACGATGTTGCGAAACGCCTGCACCAGCAGGCTCAGGCGCTCGAACAGCGCGGCCGCCAGGGGCTTGCGGCGGGTTAGGTCAGGCATGCGCTGCAAGGCGACGATCGCGCCGAGGATCATGCCGATCAGCAAGGTGACGAACATGTGCGCCGCGCCCTTGCCCACCAGTTGCAACTCCCCAAGATGACTCTTGAGCCAGTCGCCGATGGCTACCTTGAACTCGGCCGCGCTGGCCGGCAGGTAGGCGTCGATGAACGGCGGCAGCTGGCCGCGGGCCTGGTCGACCAAAAGCATGAACCTGTCCAGCGAGGCGCCCGGGTTTTCTGCTTCATGCAGCAGGAAACTGAAGGCGCCAGCGAACAGCAAGGTCAGGGTACTGACCACCAGGGTGCCGAGCAGGGCCACCGCCAGCCAGCGCGCCCGTTGCCCGGCGATCAGCGGCTGCAGGCGCGGGGTGAGCATGTTGACCAACTCGTACACCAGGAGGCCGGCCAGCAGGCTGGGCAGCAGCTTCAACGGCAGGGCCAACAACAGGCCGGTAAAGACAATGGTCCAGCTGGCCAGGGTAATCTGGCGGGCGGTGAAGGTCATACAACCTCGGCAGGCGACTGCGGGAAAGCGCGCAGTCTGCCAGCCTTCGGCGGGTAGGCATAGAGGGCGCGCCAGCCCTCAGCCAGCAGGGGCCCGGCGCTGGGTCATGGGCTCTCCAGGCACGCGTTCATGCAGGTCGATGATGATGCCCGTCCGCTACAGTCCCGCAGCCTTGAGCCGAGCAGCGTGCTCGGTGAACAGGCGCAGCGGATCGGCACCCTTGCCCACGGCGCCAAGTGACTGGTTGACGATGTCCAAGTGGTCCAGCGGGTAGTCATCGCCGATCACCTGGCCCAGGTGCGAGCTGAACCGTCCGACCATGCCGTCGCAATGACCCACCTCCTTGACGAAGCTGCGGGCGAACAGACGACAGAAGCGGTTGCTGCCGTCGAAGCGGTTGCGGCCCTGGTCGGTGAGTCCCGGTTGTAAGGTGCCAGACCAGGAGTAATAGCGCACGCCGTTGACCTCGGCGGGCCCTTCGCCGCCCCAAGTGGTCGGCAGGCCCTGTGGATAAACCTGGTTGAACAGCGCCACCCCGGCGCTGGTCAGGGCCTGGTGCGAGGCATGCACGTCGATCGGCAGGCGCTCCCGGCGCCAGCCGGTTTCCAGCCAGCCCATGAGGATACCAATGCCGTGCAGCAAGGCCTTGAGCAACCGGCCCTGGGCACTGTGGCCCGGCGCCTTGCGCTCCAGGTAATCGGCAAGTTCGGAGCCGTGATTCGGGCCGGCGATCGAAGTGACCGATGCCACCCGGTCTGGACGCTTCGCCGCGGCATAGCGGGCGGTCAAGGCGCCCTGGCTGTGACCCAGCAGGTTGACCTTGGCGGCACCGGTACGCTGGCAGATGTCCTCGATGATCGCCAGCAATTGCTCACCGCGTACCGCTTCGCCATGCAGGGGCGAGACCTGCACGGGAAACACCCGCGCCCCACCGCGGCGCAAGGCCGAAACGATGCCAAACCAGTAGGGATAGAGCCCTAGGCGCACGAAACCCAGCATGCCGGGCACCAGCACCAGTGGATAACGCGTGGCCAGCTCCTGATTCATCGTCGCTCTCCCTGCGCTAGACCAACAGCCCACCCTACGGGCTAGCCCTGATGATGGCAATCGAACTCCTGGCGCGCCGTGTGGTTCCAATCTGAACAGACCCTGAGCAAGGAGCGGGACCATGTACAAGCAGACCCTGGCAATTATTCTGGCAAGCGCCACCCTGGCTGCCTGCGGTAGCCGTCCGGAAAACCCTGTGGACTACGTCACCTACCGTGACCAACCGCTGGTCAAGCAAGTCGAGCAGGGCATGACCATGCAGCAGGTCATCGCTATTGGCGGCAGCCCATCGAACGTGATCGACCTGCCCCATGGCGGCACCTGTAATGACTACATCCTCAACCGCGACGGGCAGCAACAGCCGTACTACGTGCGTTTCGACGCAACCGGCCACGTCGATGCCAAGGGCTTCAAGACCTGCAAACAACGCCAAGAGGACAAGGAAGCCGTCCCCGGCGCCTGAGCCTCTCGATCCAACCGTGATTACCGACCTGATTAGCCCGGAGATAGAGCATGAGTAACGCTGAACTGACCGATGTCCAAACCTTGCGCGAACGCGCCCGCCAGCATGTCGAGCAGGGCGCCGTGACCGAAGGCTACAACGCCGACCGCCATGAAATCCTGCGCTTGCTCAATGAAGCGCTTGCCACCGAGCTGGTCTGCACCCTGCGCTACAAGCGCCACTACTTCATGGCCAGCGGCATCAAGGCCAGCGTCGCGGCCGAGGAATTCCTCGAGCATGCTACCCAGGAAGCCGAGCATGCCGACCGCCTTGCCGAGCGCATCGTGCAACTGGGCGGCGAGCCAGACTTCAACCCCGACAACCTGACGCGCAACTCCCACGCCCAGTACGTCGCCGGCAGCACCCTCAAGGAAATGGTCCTCGAAGACCTGGTGGCCGAGCGCATCGCCATCGACAGCTACCGCGAGATCGTCCAATACATCGGCGAAAAAGACCCTACCACCCGGCGCATCTTCGAGGACATCCTGGCCCAGGAAGAAGAGCATGCCGATGACATGGCGGACCTGCTGCAAGGGTTGTGATCACGGCGGCGCTGTGGGTAATCCCGCTCCTCATAGAACAAACGCTAACTCATTGATTTAGCTGAACTTTGTAGGAGCGGCCTTGTGCCGCGATCGACCGCGCAGCGGTCGCAACTCCTGCAACCGCGCTGCACCAGACAGATCGAGGTGGCTGGCTTTACGGCCGCTTCGCAGCCGATCGCGCGGTCCGGCGTCCCGGCACAAGGCGCGCTCTCCCGCGAAGCGGCGCGCAGCCCCGCCTGCCTGTTACTGGGCCCTATTGTGCTTTCGCACCTTCAGCCTTGCTCTTCACTGTCTGCGGTGCCTTGCCGGCCTTCATGCGCTCCAATAACGGGGTGCACTGGTTTGGCTCGCCACCGCTCGGGGCGATCAGCGCCAGCAGTCCGGCGGCCGGGCCTACAGTAACCCCAAGGGCCACCATGCCGGCGCCACGCAGCGCCAGCGGTACCGCCTGCACGCCCGCCGCGGGCTTGGCGAACGGGCCGCGCACGTACAGTGGCGAACGCAGCGAGAACAGCCGCAGGCCCTTGGACTCCGGGGTGATCTTCAAATCCAGCTGTTCGCTGGCAAAGTTGGCGGTGCCGTTGACGTAGACAATGGCGTTCTCGGTATCGAAGAGGAACAGACGCGTCGTGGCCAGCCCGTCCTTGATCCCTACGTCCGCCGCGGCACAGTTGATCTTGACCTCTTCATCGCCAAACAGCTTGTCCACCACGTAGTTGCCGACGTTGAGCCCGGCAATTTCCATGAGGCTGCCACTGATCGCGCCATCATTGATCAGCAGACGCAAGTCGCCATTGGACGTCCCCAGCAACGCCGCAACCGAGTTGCCACGCCCCGTGAGGTCGGCATCGCCGTTGAGCTCACCGAAGCTGGTCTGCATCGGTGCAAAGGTGGGGAAGAGCTGCTTGAGCTTGAAACCGCGGGCGGTCAGTTGCGCCCGACCCTGCAGCGGCACGGCGCGCCCGTCCAGGCGGATGCGCGCGTCGAGGTTGCCACCGGCTACGCCGAAGCGCAGGGGTTCCAGGCGCAGCAGACCGTCTTCGAGCAATACATGGCTGGACAGGTCGTTGAACGGCAACTGCTCGCTGTGCACGATGCGCTTGCCGCTGAAGGTGACGTCGGCGTCCATGGCGCGCCAGCGCTCGGTGCGGAACTCCTCGACCGGCAGCACTTTGCCGCTCGGCTGCTTGCTGGCCCCGCCGCGGGCCTTCTGCTCGGCATTGGAGTCGGCACCGATCAGCGGCGCGAGGTCCTTGAACAGCAATTGGTTGGACACCAGCTTGCCGGTCAGCTTGGGCCTTGGCTGGCTGGCGACGAAGGACAGGTCGCCATGGATGTCGCTGTCGCCGATCTTGCCATTGAAGCCTTCGTAACGGAATGACGCGCCTTTGGGGTCCTGCAGGTTGGCGGTCAGGTGGCCATCGGTGGCGTACGGCGGTGAGTCGGGCAGCGTCACACCGGTCAGAGGATACAGATTGCCCAAGCTTGCACCCGACAGGCGCAGGCGCAGATCGAGGGCACCGAGGTTGCGTGGATCGGTCAGGGTACCGGCGAGCACCACGTGGGTGTCGGCGATCCGCACGTCAGCCTGCAGCGGGAAGGGCTGGCTCGCATCCTGTAGCGCCAGCAGCCCACCGATCTTGCCGTTGCCCGACAGCGGCTGGCCCTTGTAGCGGCCCTGGAACGTCAGCCCGAAGGCGTAATCCTGCGCCCCGCCGGCCTTCTCGGCACTGGCCTTGCCGACGATCTCGCTGAACGGGATGGGTTTGCCCAAGGGGTCGATCTGCACCTTCACGCTGCTCTTGAGGGTCTGGTCGTCAAAGCTGACATTGCCCTGGTCGAAACCGATGGCGCCGATGTCCAGCTCCCACTTCGACGGCTCGGCGTTCTCGTCCTTGGGACCGAAGTCGAATGTCCAGTTGGCACGGCCGTCGGCCAGGCGCGTGAGGCTGGCGGTGGGCTTGGTCAGGTCGATCCGTGGGATGACGATCTGCTGGAAGATCAACGGCAAGGGCGAGAGACGGAACTCGACCCGCTCCAGGCCAACCATTTGCGGCTCCTTGAGCCAGTCGGGGTTGCCCAGGGTCAGGTCTTCGGCCACGAACCGCGGCCAGGGTACCCAGGCCCGCCAGCCACCCTCCTCCGGTTCGCGCTGCCACTGCACGGCGAGGTTGCCGTTGATTGCGAAAGGCCGGTGCAAGGCCTCGGACACTTTCTCGTTGAGCAGGGGCTTCACACGGTTCCAGTCGAAGGTGGCGATGACCACCACCAACACGGCCACGAGCACCAAGAGGGTGGCAAGGGTCCAGGTGATGATTTTGGCGGGGCGCGTCATTGCGTGATTCTCCTGATGACTGCATGGCATAAAGCGGGTGCGCGACGGCACTCCATATGTCGGACTGATGAAAAGCCGCTGGGTTTAATCCAGGCGGTAAGTTAACGAAATTTTTGCTGATGCCAGACGCAGCGTTCGCCTCATGAGCAGCCTCGTGCTACTCGTCACACATGCCAGCCAAGTGCCAGCCCTTCGCTTGGAAACGCTGAGCTAAAGCGTCGCGCGCCTAATATCAATGCCGTCGATTGTTACCATTATCTGGATGAACTTCTCTCTTGAGTTACCAAGCGTAGCATTGCCCTCGTACCCACTTTCCAGCGTTCCCGAGGAGCACTGATCATGAAACGCCAACTGCTACTGAGCCTTTCGCTGTCCATCCTGGCTGCCAACGCCTTTGCCCTGCCGGCCGCCGACCAGCACCTGACCGCCGAAGCCCGGTCCTCCGCGGCCGAGATCGCGCAACCGCTGAAGACCCTGGCCGAAGGTGGCTCCGACCGTCTGATCGAGCGCAGCGCCCGCGTCGCCGAGGGTGGCTCCGACCGCCTGATCGAGCGCAGCGCCCGCGTCGTCGAGGGTGGCTCCGACCGCCTGATCGAGCGCAGCCGCCGCGTCGCCGAGGGTGGTTCCGACCGCCTGATCGAAAACAGCCGTGTGGGTTGATTCCCATGCCGAAAAACTCCACACGACCTTGTCGTAGCGGCGCCCCTCCCAAGCCCGGTCCATTGACCGGGCTTGGTTTTTTTATCTAGAGTGCTGGCCCGTACAGATACCGATACCCGTCCCATGCTGCCCCGTGCCGAACAGAAGCTACAGACCCGCCAGGCCTTGCTGGATGCAGCCTGCCAGCTCATGGAAAGTGGCCGAGGCTTCGGCAGTATCAGCCTGCGCGAGGTCGCCAAGGCCGCCGGTATCGTCCCGACCGGGTTCTACCGACACTTCACGGACATGGACGCGCTGGGCCTGGCGCTGGTCGGTGAGATCGACGCTACCTTCCGCCAGACCATTCGCCTGGTGCGGCAGAACGAATTCGAGCTGGGTGGTATCACCGACGCCTCGGTGCGCATCTTCCTCGACGTGGTCGCCGCCCACCACACGCAGTTCCTGTTCCTCGCCCGCGAGCAATATGGCGGCTCGCAACCGGTACGCCAGGCCATCGCCCGGCTGCGCCAGGACATCAGCACGGACCTGGCCACCGACCTGGCGCGCATGCCACGCTGGCAGCACCTGGATGCCGACGCCCTGGCCGTGATGGCCGACCTGGTGGTCAAGACGGTGTTCGCCACCTTGCCAGAATTGATCGACAGCCCCGAGCCAGGCGATCCGCAAATGCCGACCCCGCAGGAAAAAATCACCCAACAGCTGCGTTTCATCTTCGTTGGGGCACGCTACTGGCAGGGTTTGCGCCATCCCCGCTAGCCCGGCTACGGCGGCGCATTCCTGCTAACATGGCGCGCAACGCCTGATTGCGACGAGCTTTTCCATGTCCGACCCCTGCCCTTCCCAGCCTGAACTGAGCAACCGCCTCGAGCAATTGCGCCGGCATTTCGCCGAGCGCATCGTGCCGCTATGGCAAGGGCCGGGCTGGAATGCAGACATGGCGCTGCCCTTTGAAGCGCTCGATGCCCAGCAGCAGCCGCTGCCGGTGCAGCGCTACCGGGCCATGGCCTGTGCCCGCCAGTTGTACCTGTTCAGCAGCCGCATCGAGCAGCCCGGTGCCGCCCAGCGGGCCGCCGCGCTGTTCCGCTCGCTGCAACGGCATTTCCACGATGCCGAGCACGGTGGCTGGTTCTACAGCATCGACGCCCTGGGCCAGCCGCTGGACCGGCGCAAGGACCTCTACACCCACGCTTTCGTCGTCTTCGCCTGCGCCCATTACTGGGGACAGGTGCACGAGCCGCGGGTGGCGTCGACCCTCGATGCCGCGCTGAACGTCGTAAGCAAGCGTTTCGCCCGTGACGATGGCCTGTACGAGGCCAGCCTCGACCAGGACTGGTCGGATCTGGACAGCGGTCCGCTGCAGAATCCGCAGATGCACTTGGCAGAGGCCTTCCTGCAGGTCTTGGCGGTACGCGAGGACCATGCCGTACAGCACGCGCTGGAACAGCTGTGCAACGCGCTGCAGGCACAATTCATCGACCCGCGGCACGGCCTGATGCTGGAAAAGCCGCGCGGGTCTGTGGATAACTGGTTCGAGCCCGGCCACCAGTTCGAATGGTTCTACCTGCTCGAGACCTCGACGTTGCTGCGCGACACGCCCCTGCACGCTTCGCTTGCCCGCGCCTTCGTCCATGCCGAACAATGCGGCGTGAAGCAGACAGCAGTTCTGGCGATGCTCGATGTGGAGGGCCAGGTACTCGACGCCACCCAGCGCATCTGGGCCCAGGCCGAGTACCTACGGGCCCTGGCATTGCGGCCGGACAGCGAGGCCAGGCTGCTGGCGCAGCTGGAGGCCATGGAGCAACGCTTCCTGCATGATGGCGGCTGGTACGAATGCCGGGATGCCAGTGGCGCGGTCAGCCGGCATGACATGCCGTCGACCACGCCGTATCACCTGGCGACCTGCCTGGAAGGCCTGCAGCGGCTGGCGTGAGGCCCGACGCGATCAGCCCTTGGCGGAGCGATCGATCGAGAAACCGGCCAACGTCTGAGACACCGGCATCAGCTCCAGGCTGTTGATGTTGATGTGCGCCGGCTGGTTGAGGATCCAGAAGATGGTTTCAGCGATGTCCTGCGGTTGGATCGCCTCGATACCCGCATAGGTGGCGTCGTAGCGCGCCTGGTCGCCGCCGAAGCGCACCAGCGAGAACTCGCTTTCGCACATGCCTGGCTCAATGTTGCTGACACGCACGCCCGTGCCCTGCAGGTCGCAGCGCAGGCTCAGGGAGAACTGGCCGACGAAGGCCTTGGTGCCGCCATACACATGGCTGCCAGGGTACGGGTACTTGCCCGCCACGGAACCCACATTGAGAATGGTCGCGCCACGGCCATGGGCAATCAGCCGTGGCAGCAGCAGGCGGGTGCTGTACATCAAGCCCTTGATATTGGTGTCGACCATGATTTCCCAGTCATCCAGGTCACACTTTTGTGCAGGATCGGCGCCGAGCGCCAGGCCGGCGTTGTTGATCAAGCCCCGCAAGGTGGCAAAGGCCGGCGGCAGCGAAGCGATCGCCTGCTCCATGGCCTGGCGATCACGGACATCCAGGACCAGGCCGTGCACCTCGGTGATTGCCGACAGCTCTGTGCACAAGGCTTCCAGGCGCTCCTGGCGGCGACCGGTGAGCACCAGCGACCAGCCGGCCTCGGCGAACCGCCGGGCACAAGCCTCGCCGAAACCGGAAGTTGCGCCCGTGATGAATACAGTGGAAGCCATGCAGTTCTCCTTCAAGATGGGTTGCCCTCGGCAGGCTTTGCAGCATGCCCGCCAAGGGTCTCTCCATCAAGCCGTTTGCGTTCCTGGTCAAAAAATGTACAGCACGACAAAAGCCCCGTGCCAGAGGGCTTGGCGCCATGTATGCGCATCTTATCCACAAGGCTTTCCCCACGGATTGGGGGCAACTTGGTGGGCGTTATCGGACAGAACCAGCGCACATGATGGCGCAAGGCTTTCTTTTATGCCGCGTGCAGCCGTCTGTCCAAGGCTTTCCCACAGAGATATCCACAGGATTGGCCGCTCGCTGCGCGAGCCAGCGATGCACCTTAAGGCGCGGGAATATCAGGCCAAAAGCGAAAATGGTCAAATAATGAGCAAAGCTCTACAGCTTAGGCGCAGCCAGGGATACAGCTACATGCCACCATGTTTTCCACAGCCACCTCCACACGAACCGTGGACAAAACAGTGCCTGTGCAAACAGGCACTTGCGCGGGCTTCATGTGGATCTTCACGAGCCGGGTGCGGCAAGTTGTCCACATCGCGTACCCTAGGCCGTCCTAGACCTCAATGCCCTCCCAGATACGCATTGCGCACCTCTTCATTGACCAACAGTTCCTGCCCCGTCCCGGTCATGCGGATCTCGCCGTTGACCATCACATAGGCGCGGTCCGACAGCTTGAGCGCGTGGTTGGCGTTCTGCTCCACCAGGAAGATGGTCATGCCGGTCTTGGCCAGTTCACGCAGGGTGGCGAAGATCTGCTTGACCACGATCGGCGCCAGCCCCAGCGAGGGTTCGTCGAGCAACAGCAGCTTTGGCCGGCTCATCAAGGCGCGGGCGATGGCCAGCATCTGCTGTTCGCCGCCCGACATGGTCATGGCGCGCTGGGTGCGCCGCTCCTTGAGACGCGGGAACAGTTCGTACATGCGTTGCATATCTTCACGGGCGAATTTGTCGCCGATGGGGATGGTGCCCATCATCAGGTTCTCTTCCACCGTCATGTCGGGAAACACCCGGCGCCCCTCCGGGGATTGGGCGATGCCGTTGGTGGCGATGTAGTGCGACGACTTGCGGGTAATGTCGGTGCCGCGATAGATGATCTGCCCGCCGGCCGCACGCGGCTGGCCAAAGATCGACATCAGCAGGGTCGACTTGCCGGCGCCATTGGAGCCGATCAGGCTGACCGTCTCGCCTTCGTTGATGTGCAGCGAGACGCCCTTGAGCGCCTGGATCGGCCCGTAGAACACACTCAGGTCCTTGAGCTCGAGAATGGGTGCGGTCATACCAGTTCCTCTTCGTCGGCACCCAGGTAGGCGGCGATCACCGTCGGGTTGTTGCGGATGTCCTGCGGGGCGCCCTCGGCGATCACGTTGCCGTGGTCGAGCACGACGATCTGGTCGGAGATGCTCATGACCATGCCCATGTCATGCTCGATCAGCACCACGGTCATGTCGTGCTCGTCGCGCAGCACGCGGATCATCCGGCTGAGGGCTTCGGTTTCCTGCGGGTTGAGGCCCGCCGCCGGCTCGTCGAGGCAGATGACTTGCGGCCGGGTGCACATGGCGCGGGCGATCTCCAGACGACGCTGCTGGCCGTAGGACAGCTCGCCAGCCAGGCGGTTGGCGCAATCGACCAGGTCGACCACTTCCAGCCAGTAGAACGCGTGGTCCAGCGCGTCACTCTCGGCCTTGCGGTAGCCCTTGGTATTGAGCACCCCCGCCAAGAGGTTGCGGTTGATCCACATGTGCTGGGCCACCAGCAAGTTTTCCACCACCGACATTTCCTTGAACAGCCGGATGTTCTGGAAGGTACGGGCCAAGCCTGCGCGGTTGACCAGATGGGTGCCGCCGAACATCTTGTAGTACACGCGACTGCCCAAGCGCTTGGGCGACACGAAGTCGGTCGTCTTGAAGCGCTCGCCGAGCAGCTGGATGACATCGGTGCGCTGCCCGCGCAGGTTCAGCTCGATGCGCCCGCCGGTGGCCTTGTAGAAACCGGTCAGGCAGTTGAACACCGTGGTCTTGCCGGCGCCGTTCGGGCCGATCAGGGCAAAGATGTCGTTGCGCCGGACCTTCAGGCTCACATCGCTGAGGGCCTTGATGCCGCCGAACTGCATCATCAGGTTGTCGACGGTGAGGATGATATCGTCGCTCATGGCGCCACTCCTTTACGCGGGACCACACCGCTGCGGCTGATGCGGATCAGCCCACGCGGTCGCCAGATCATCATGAGCACCATCAGCACACCGAACAGCAGCACGCGGTACTCGGAGAAGCTGCGCAGCAGCTCCGGCGCCACGGTCAGGACGAACGCCGCGATCACCACCCCCACGGTCGAACCCATGCCGCCGAGCACGACGATGGCGAGGATCAACGCCGACTCGAAGAAGGTGAACGAGGAGGGATTGACGAAGCCCTGGTAGGTGGCGAAGAACACCCCGGCAAGACCAGCGGTGGAAGCGCCGATGGTGAAGGCCGAAAGCTTGACCAGCACGTGGTTCAGGCCCATGGAACGACAGGCGATCTCGTCCTCGCGCAAGGCTTCCCAGGCGCGGCCGACCGGCATGCGGGTCAATCGATGCTTGATGTACAGCACCGCCAGTACCACCAGGAACAACACGATGTAGATGAACAGGAATTTCACGTTGGGGTTGTAGTCGATCCCGAAGAACTCATGGAACGGCACCCCGCCGTCCCTGGCCCGGCGGCCGAACTCCAGGCCCAGGAAGGTCGGCGATGGCGCCGGCATGCCGTTCGGCCCACCGGTGAACGACAGCCAGTTGTTGAGCACCAGGCGGATGATCTCGCCGAAGCCCAGGGTCACGATCGCCAGGTAGTCACCGTGCATGCGCAACACCGGAAAGCCCAGGATGCACCCCGCCAATGCCGCAGCGATGGCCGCCAGCGGCAGCACGCTCCAGAACCCCAGCCCCAGGTACTGGTAGCCCAGCGCCAGGCCGTAGGCGCCGATGGCGTAGAAGGCCACGTAGCCCAGGTCGAGCAGGCCGGCCAGGCCGACCACGATGTTCAGGCCCAGGCCCAGCAGCACGTAGATCAGCCCGAGGATGACCACGGTCAGCAGGTATTTGTTGGCGAAGATCGGGAAGACGATGGCGATCACGATCAGCGCTGGGATGATGTAGCGCAGCCGCGACTTGTAGTCCGGCGCCAGCACATGCACGCCCGAACCGCCACTGTCGAAGCCTTGGAGCAGGCGCTGGCCGGTGCCGGTCTGCAGGAACAGACTGATCACGAAGCGCCCGACCATCACCACGCCGACCAGCATGGCCACGCGGCGAGGCTCGGCGTTGAAGCTGTAGCCGTCGAGCACCACGCCGACGACCGGGCCAAACACGATCAGTGCCAGCAGGCCGGCGACAATGGTCTCCAGCAGGCTGCGCTTGATATCGAAACCGGAAGAAGCAGTATTGGCAGTGGACATGTTCACACCTTAGCCACGAGCGGGCGACCCAGCAGGCCTTGGGGACGGAATATCAGGATCAGGACCAGCAGCGAGAAACTGAACACATCCTTGTAGTCGGAGTTGATCAGGCCGGAGAAAAGCGACTCGGAGATGCCGAGAATGATCCCGCCAAGCATGGCCCCCGGTAGCGAGCCGATCCCGCCGAGCACCGCGGCGGTGAAAGCCTTGATGCCGATGATGAAGCCGGCGTAGAAGTCGAAGGTGCCGTAGTTCATGGTGATCAGCACGCCCGCCAGGGCGGCCATCACCGCGCCGATGACGAACACGTAGGAGATCACCCGGTCGGTGTTGATCCCCAGGATCGAGGCCATCTTGCGGTCTTGCTGGGTGGCGCGGCACATGCGGCCGAGCTTGGTGTACTTGATCATGTAGGTGAGCAGGCCCATGCCGACGAAGGCGGCGACCAGGATGAAGATTTTGGTGTAGGTCAATTGCACGAAGCCGGTGCCGACCTCGACGCGCCATGCTCCCTCAAGCAGGGTCGGGACGCCTTGCTGGCGGGCGCCTTGGCTGATTTGCGCGTAGTTTTGCAGGATCAGGGAAATGCCGATGGCGCTGATCAACGGTGCCAGGCGGGTGGAGTTGCGCAGCGGCTTGTAGGCGATGCGCTCGATGGTGAAGCCATAGACGCCGGTGACGACGACGGTGAACAACAGCGTTCCCAGCATCAGCAGGGGGAAGGATTCGATACCGAAATAAGCCAGCAATGCCAGGCTGATCGCCGCGAGGTACGCGGAGATCATGTACACCTCGCCGTGCGCGAAGTTGATCATGCCGATGATGCCATAGACCATTGTGTAGCCGATGGCGATCAGGCCATAGACCGACCCGAGGGTCAGGCCATTGACCAGTTGCTGCAGGAAAATACCATCCATAACGCAATCTCACCTGATTTGAGATTGCACGAGCGCCGACCACGGCGGGCCTCGGATGAAGCGACCCTCGCAGCGCAGAACCGGTGCAGATCTACGAAGAAAGACAGGTAGCAGGGGCGTCGGCCCGGGTATCCGCCCGGGCCTTCAGCCGTTGTTATTTTTGTTTTTCCAGTTGGTGGTACTTGCCATTGGCATCCCACTGGTAGACCACGTAGTCGGAGACAGTCAGGTCACCCTTGCTGTCGAACTTCTTCTCGCCCATGACGGTATTGACCGAGTTGGCCTTGAGCCACTTGGCGGCGTCCTCGCCTTTGTTCGACTTGGCGCCGTTAAAGGCCGCGGCCAAGGCCTGGAGCGAGGCATAGGCGTACAAGGTGTAGCCTTCAGGTTCGAAGCCGCTCTTGCGGAACTCTTCCACCACGGCCTTGCTGTCCGGCAGCAGGCGTGGATCGGCACCGAAGGTCATGTATACGCCATTGGTGTACTGGGCACCGCCCGCGGTGGAGACCAGTTCGTCGGTGACGATGCCATCATCGGACATGAACGCCACATCCTTCAGGCCCGCCTCGCGCAGTTGACGGACCAGGGGACCCGCTTCAGGGTGCAGGCCACCGAAGTAGACGACATCGGCGCCCGCGCCGCGAATCTTGGTCACCACGGCGCTGAAGTCCTTCTCGCCACGGGTCAGGCCTTCGTACAGCACCGGCTTCACGCCGCGCGTCTCCAACTGCGCCTTGGTCGCGTCGGCCAGGCCCTGGCCATAGGTGTCCTTGTCGTGCAGGACCGCGACTTTCTTGCCCTTGAGCACATCGACGATGTAGTCGCCGGCGACAATACCCTGCTGGTCGTCACGACCGCACATACGAAACATGCTGCTCAGCCCGCGCTCGGTAACCTGCGGGTTGGTCGAACCCGGGGTGATGGCGATGATCCCGGCTTCGTCATACACCTCCGAAGCGGGGATGGTGTTGGAGGAGCAGAAGTGCCCGACCACGCCCGCGACCTTGTCCTGGTCGACCAGGCGGTTGGCCACGGCCACGGCCTGCTTGGGTTCGCAGGCGTCATCGCCCGGCACCAGGACGATCTTCTCGCCGTTGATCCCGCCTGCAGCGTTGATCTTGTCGGCTGCCGCCTGGGCACCTTTCATGTATTGCCCGCCAAACGCTGCGTTGGCCCCGGTCATCGGGCCTGCGACGCCGATCTTGATGTCGGCCTGAACATACGAAGAAATACCCAGCGCCGAAGCTACGGCGAGAGCCAGGAAGCCTTTCTTGTAAAACGTCTGCGACATGAGGTGGTGCTCCTAGAGTTTTTTTGGTTGGCACTACAACTTCAGCACTTGCTCCGAGCAAAGGCCGTGCCATTGATTTTGTATTCCGGGAAAACACACGAAGGCGTTGCCTGTGACTGACCGACGGTCGTTTCTTTATTGAGCGTGCAACCCTCTGCCTCCTGGAAGGTGCCACCAGATGACCAACAAAAGAACAACCCGCAAGTGCCATCATTGCAACCCTGGCAAGTGTTAACGTGCAACCTCGCTGTAACAACGGACGTCACCGAAGTGCACACCCGTGGTGCGCAACTGCTACAGCGGGCACCTTAGCAAGGCTAGCTGGACTATGAAAAATCGCCGTCATATGTAGTCTGTTACTGATTTTCCTCAGGTACCGGAAAAGGCTGGCACAATGTCCTCCCTTGCGCGTGCCCCACCCGCTTCGGAGCACGCCGCCGACTGGAGCCCTTCAATGAGCGAGAGCGCATTCGCCGAGCGCATCGTGCACAACCTGCTCGACACCGACTTCTACAAGCTGACCATGATGCAGGCGGTGCTGCACAACTACCCTGACGTGGATGTGGAATGGGAATTCAGGTGCCGTAATGGCGAAGACCTGCGCCCTTATCTGGCAGAGATCCGCACCCAGATCGAGCAGCTCTGTGAACTGAGTCTGGACGAGCAACAGCTAGGCTTTCTGGAGCGCATCAGCTTCATCAAGCCGGACTTTTTGCGCTTTCTCGGCCTGTTCCGCTTCAACCTGCGCTACCTGCAACTGGGCATCGAGGACGATCAGCTGTACCTGCGCCTGCGCGGTCCCTGGCTGCACGTGATCCTGTTCGAAGTGCCGCTGCTGGCCATCATCAGCGAAGTGCGCAATCGCCAGCGTTATCCACAGATACGTCTGTCGGAGGCCCATGACCAACTGCGGCGCAAGTTCGACTGGTTGCGCGCGCATGCCAGCGACGAGGAATTGGCCGAGTTGCAGGTGGCCGACTTCGGTACCCGCCGGCGCTTCTCCAGCAAGGTCCAGGAAGACGTGGTGCGACTGCTGCGCGATGAATTCCCGGCACGCTTCGTCGGTACCAGCAATGTCAACCTGGCATGGAAACTGGATCTCAAGCCGCTGGGCACCATGGCCCACGAGTGGATCATGGCCCACCAGCAACTGGGCCCGCGGCTGATCGACAGCCAGATTGCCGCCCTGGACTGCTGGGTCCGCGAGTACCGCGGCCTGCTCGGCATCGCCCTGACCGACTGCATTACCATGGATGCCTTCCTCGGCGATTTCGACTTGTACTTCGCCAAGCTGTTCGACGGCCTGCGCCACGACTCCGGTGAGCCGGTGGCCTGGGCCGAAAAGGCCATCGCCCACTATCGCAAGCTGGGCATCGACCCGATGACCAAGACCCTGGTGTTTTCCGATGGTCTCAACCTGACCCGCTCCCTGGAAATCTTCCGTGCCCTGCGCGGTCGCATCAACGTGAGCTTCGGCATCGGCACTAACCTGACATGCGATATCCCTGGGGTGGCGCCGATGAACATCGTGCTTAAAATGACCGACTGCAACGGCTCCCCGGTTGCCAAGATCTCCGACGAAGCCGCCAAGACCCAGTGCCGCGATCCGAATTTCGTCGCCTACCTGCGTCACGTATTCAAAGTCCCCAGCAAGGAGTAAACCATGCAAGCCGTCCAGCAAGAGATTGCGCAGCAGCTCAAGGTGCAGCCGCCTTTCGCCGACGCCGCCGCGCTCGAGGCGGAAGTCGCCCGGCGCGTGGCCTTCATCAAGCAATGCCTGGCCAATGCCCGGCTCAAGACCCTGGTCTTGGGCATCAGTGGTGGGGTCGACTCCCTCGCCGCCGCCCTGCTCGCCCAGCGTGCGATCAATGAACTGCGTGCCGAGACCAGCGATCAGGGCTACCGCTTCATCGCCGTGCGCCTGCCTTACAAGGTGCAACACGATGAGCACGATGCACAGGCGTGCCTGGAGGTAATCAAGGCCGACGAAGTGCAGACCGTGGATATCGCACCGGGCGTGGTCGGGTTGAAACAAGAGGTCAAGGAGCTGCAGAACGGCACGCCGGAGCGGGTGGACTTCGTGGTCGGCAATATCAAGGCACGCCTGCGCATGGTTGCCCAGTACACCATCGCCGGCGCCCGCCAGGGGCTGGTGATCGGCACCGACCACGCCGCCGAGGCGGTGATGGGCTTCTTTACCAAGTTCGGTGATGGCGCCTGCGACCTGGCGCCGCTGAGCGGCCTGGTGAAGCATCAGGTGCGCGCCATTGCCCGCAGCTTCGGCGCCCCTGCGTCGTTGGTGGAGAAAGTGCCGACTGCCGACCTGGAAGACCTGACGCCCGGCAAACCGGACGAGGTCTCGCACGGCGTGACCTATCAGCAGATCGATGCGTTCCTGCACGGCGAACCGGTCAGCCAGGAGGTCTTCGACATCATCGTCGCAACCTACCGCAAGACCCAGCACAAGCGCGAACTGCCGTTCGCGCCGTGATGCGGCATGGGAGCGGCGGTTCGACCGCCGCTCCCACCGGTTTGTTGGGTAGTCCCGTCGTTACTTGACGACGACCTTGCCCTTCATCATCGCGATGTGGCCAGGGAAGCTGCAGAAGAAGCCGTAGTCACCGCCAGCTTCCAGCTTGGAAGTGTCGAACGTTACCGACGTTTCCTTCTCTGGGGCGCCGATCATCTTGGTGTGGGCGATGATGGCTGCGTTGTCGGCCTTGATGTAGTCTTTTTCCAGGCCCTGGGTCAGGCCTTCGGTGGCGATCGCCTGCATGTCAGCGGTCTTGCTGATCACCAGGTTATGGCCCATGACATTCTTCGGCAAGGTACCGGTGTGGGTCAGCTTGACCGTGAATTCCTTGCAGCTCTTGTCGACGGTGAATTCCTTCTCGACGAAGGACATCTGGTCGGTCGACTGGACGGTGGTGGTGCATTTGTCATCAGCGAAAACCTGGGCGCTGACCAGGGTCAACAGGGATACCGCAACTGCTTTAGCAAACATCGTGAAGCTCCTTGGCAGGGTTTATCAGTCCGCATGCTGCCTGAGGCCCTTCACCCCCTCCCTGATATGGATCAAGGCGGTAGCCAGGGCCAGACAGTTAAATTGTTCTATGGATTGTATACATAAATCCAAAGTGCACATCATGCTTCATTAATAGACGATGGGACAACCTCTCATTTAGGAGCAAACGCCATGTCCCTGAGTAATTTCATGAACACCTTGCTTGCCGCGTATGCCAGTGGCGCCGCCGGCGCCACCTGCGGCTTCGCCCGTCCGGAGTAACGAAATCAAGGCCCCGGTACCGCCAAAATGGATCATCGGAGTGAGCGCCCGGCTCGGGCAGTGTGGTCGGACGCAGGCGCTGGCAGGAGCGGGCTTGCCCCGCGATCGAGCGCGAAGCGGTCGCAAATCCTGCACACGGACGGCGTGAGATCGCTGGGGATGGTGAAGCAGGAGGTAGTGATAATCTTGCGTGGGGAAGCGAAATGCGGTGGCTCGGGAACGCTTGAAATCTTGTAGATAATGACCGTTCCCTGGCGCAGACGACCCGCGATGGGGCTGCCCAGCAGCCCCACTCGTGCATCAGCGCGGGATGACCGGATCGCGCGGTTTGCGCTTGCCCTGGCCCTGGCCCTTGGCAGCGTCCTTGCGCGCCTTGGCAGCCTGCTGATTGCGCGCAAACGCGGCAGCCTTGGCCTGTTCGCGCTTGTCCCACGGCTTGCTGCCATCGCTGGCACGCGGCGGCAGGCCGCTGTGCTGGGTAAGGATCTTCTGCTCCTTGCCCACCTTGTGGCTGCCGGCCGGGGTCGAGTTCTTGCGCCGGGCGCTGTGGTAGGTATCGCCCTCGGGTTGGTGCAGCGGGATCAGCTGATGCTTGCCCGGACCAATCAGGTCGGCACGGCCCATGCGTTCCAGTGCCTCGCGCAGCATCGGCCAGCCCTTCGGATCGTGATAGCGCAGGAAGGCCTTGTGCAGGCGACGCTGCTCTTCGCTCTTGACGATGGTGACCGAATCACTCTTGTAGGTGACCTTGCGCAGCGGGTTCTTGCCCGAGTGGTACATGGCCGTGGCCGAGGCCATTGGCGAGGGGTAGAACGCCTGCACCTGGTCGGCACGGAAACCGTTGCCCTTGAGCCACAGGGCGAGGTTCATCATGTCCTCGTCGGTGGTGCCCGGATGCGCGGCGATGAAGTACGGAATCAGGTACTGCTCCTTGCCCGCCTCCTTGGAGTACTTCTCGAACATGCGCTTGAAGCGATCATAGCTGCCGATGCCCGGCTTCATCATCTGGTTGAGCGGGCCTTCCTCGGTGTGCTCCGGTGCGATCTTCAGGTAGCCGCCCACATGGTGGGTCACCAGTTCCTTCACGTACTCCGGCGACTCCACGGCCAGGTCATAGCGCAGGCCCGAGGCAATGAGGATCTTCTTCACCCCCGGCAAGGCGCGCGCACTGCGGTACAGCTGGATCAGCGCCGAGTGGTCGGTGTTCAGGTTCGGGCAGATCCCCGGGAACACGCAGGACGGCTTGCGGCAGTGGGTCTCGATCTCGGTGCTCTTGCAGGCGATACGGTACATGTTCGCGGTCGGCCCGCCGAGGTCGGAAATGACCCCCGTGAAGCCCGGCACCTTGTCGCGGATCTCTTCGATCTCACGAATGATCGACTCGTGCGAGCGGTTCTGGATGATTCGCCCTTCGTGCTCGGTGATCGAGCAGAAGGTGCAGCCACCGAAGCAGCCGCGCATGATGTTCACCGAGAAACGGATCATCTCGTAGGCCGGGATGCGCTCCTTGCCATAGGCCGGATGCGGCACACGGGCATAGGGCATGCCGAATACGTAGTCCATTTCCTCGGTGGTCATCGGAATGGGCGGCGGGTTGAACCAGACGTCCGCCTCGCCGTGCCTCTGCACCATGGCGCGGGCGTTGCCTGGGTTGGTCTCCAGGTGCAGCACGCGGTTGGCGTGGGCGTAGAGCACAGGGTCGTTGCGCACCTTCTCGAACGACGGCAGACGGATCACCGACTTGTCGCGCGTCATGCGCGGGCTTTCGAGGATCTGCACCACCTTGGCTTCGTTCGGGTCCTCGGCGTCGCCCTTGGCCTGCTCGATGGCGCAGGCCTGGGTGTCCTGGGTGTTGACGTAGGGGTTGATGATCTTGTCGACCTTGCCTGGGCGGTCGATGCGCGTGGAGTCGATCTCGTACCAGCCCTGCGGCGTGTCACGGCGGATGAACGCGGTACCGCGCACGTCGGTGATGCTCTCGATCGTCTCACCGAAAGACAAACGCTGGGCAACCTCGACGATCGCCCGCTCGGCGTTGCCGTACAGGAGGATATCGGCGCAGGCGTCGATCAGGATCGAGTGGCGGACCTTGTCCTGCCAATAGTCATAATGCGCGATTCGGCGCAGCGAAGCCTCGATGCCGCCGAGGACGATCGGCACATGCTTGTAGGCTTCCTTGCAGCGCTGGCTGTAGACCAGGCTGGCACGGTCCGGGCGGCTGCCGGCCAGGCCACCGGGCGTGTAAGCGTCGTCCGAACGGACCTTCTTGTCGGCCGTGTAGCGGTTGATCATCGAGTCCATGTTGCCCGCCGCGACGCCGAAGAACAGGTTCGGCTCGCCAAGCTTCATGAAGTCGTCCTTGGACTGCCAGTTCGGCTGGGCAATGATTCCCACGCGGAAGCCCTGGGACTCCAGCAGCCGGCCAATGATCGCCATGCCGAACGACGGATGGTCGACGTAGGCGTCCCCGGTCACGATGATGATGTCGCAGGAATCCCAGCCGAGCTGATCCATTTCTTCCCTGCTCATTGGCAGGAATGGCGCTGGTCCGAAGCATTCGGCCCAGTACTTGGGATAGTCGAAAAGTGGTTTGGCTGCTTGCATGTCAGTGACCAGTTCTGGTGTGCAGGGAAATCGCGGGCGCGGAATATAGCACAAATTTTAACCAAATCCGACCGCACAGGTCGGATTCACGACAGTGATCGCGGCGCGACGCCAGCGCGCAGGAAAAGGGGGCTATGCCTGGTTATTCGTCGTCGTCGAAGTTGTAGCTACCCGGCGCGAGATTCTCGAAGCGGGTGTACTTGCCGATGAAGGCCAGGCGCACGAAACCGATGGGGCCGTTACGCTGCTTGCCGATGATGATCTCGGCGATACCCTTGTGCTCGGTCTCGGGGTGATAGACCTCGTCCCGGTAGACGAACATGATGACGTCGGCGTCCTGCTCGATGGCTCCGGACTCACGCAAGTCGGAGTTCACCGGGCGCTTGTTCGGGCGCTGCTCGAGCGAGCGGTTGAGCTGCGACAGGGCGACCACCGGGCAGTTGAACTCCTTGGCCAGGGCCTTGAGGGAGCGGGAGATCTCGGAAATCTCGTTGGTCCGGTTGTCGCCGCTCGAGCCCGGGATCTGCATCAACTGCAAGTAATCGATCATGATCATGGCGATCTCGCCGTGCTCACGTACCAGACGCCGGGTGCGCGCACGCATCTCCGAAGGGCTGATGCCGGCGGTATCGTCGATGAACAGCTTGCGATCGTTGAGCAGGTTGACCGCCGAGGTCAGCCGGGGCCAGTCATCGTCATCCAGCTGGCCGGAACGGACCTTGGTCTGATCGATCCGTCCCAGGGACGAGAGCATACGCATGATCAGCGACTCACCCGGCATCTCGAGGGAGTACACCAGTACCGCCTTGTCACTGCGCAGCACCGCGTTTTCCACCAGGTTCATGGCGAAGGTGGTCTTGCCCATCGAAGGACGGCCAGCCACGATGATCAGGTCGGCCGGCTGCAGGCCGCTGGTCTTCTCATCCAGGTCGGTGTAGCCGGTGGAAATCCCGGTGATGTCGCTGTCGGAGTTGAACAACGTATCGATACGGTCGATGGCCTTGGCCAGCAGCTCGTTGACGCCGACCGGACCGCCAGTCTTGGGCCGTGCTTCAGCGATCTGGAAGATCTGCCGTTCAGCCTCATCGAGAAGCTCTTCGGCGTTGCGGCCTTGAGGATTGAATGCGCTGTCGGCGATGTCGGTGCTGATGCTGATCAACTGGCGCAGGGTCGCACGCTCGCGAACGATCTGCGCATAGGCCTTGATGTTGGCCACCGACGGGGTGTTCTTCGCCAACTCGCCCAGGTAGCCGAGGCCGCCGACCTGGGAGGACAGGCCTTCCTTGTCGAGCTGCTCGTGCAGCGTGACCACGTCGAACGGCGTGTTCAGGTCCACCAGCTTGTGGATGGCGCGGAAGATCAGGCGGTGGTCATGGCGATAGAAATCACCGTCCGAGACCTGGTCCAGCACGCGCTCCCAGGCGTTGTTGTCCAGCATCAGACCACCAAGCACAGCCTGTTCGGCCTCGATGGAATGCGGAGGCACCTTCAGGGCTGCGGTTTGCAGGTCGAATTGCTCGGGGGTGGAAATCTCGTTCATGGCCACACGGAAATCAGGGTGATGAAAAAGACAAAGGGCACGACCTGCAAAGCAGGACCGTGCCCGATGTTAACCGGCTGGCGCGCAATGAGCCAGCCGATCGGTACAGCTTAGGCTGCTACGACGACCACGCGAACGGTGGCTTCAACGTCGCTGTGCAGGTGCACGGCAACGTCGTATTCGCCGACGTTACGGATGGTGCCGTTCGGCAGACGAACTTCAGCCTTGGCCACTTCGACGCCGGAGGCGGTCAGGGCATCAGCGATGTCGTGGGTGCCGATCGAACCGAACAGCTTGCCTTCGTCACCGGCGGTGGCAGTGATGGTCACTTCCAGCTCGGCCAGTTGGGCAGCGCGGCTTTCAGCCGAAGTTTTCTTGTCTGCAGCCAGTTTTTCCAGCTCAGCACGACGCTCTTCGAACGCGGCCAGGTTGACGGCGGTGGCAGCAACGGCCTTGCCGAATGGCAGCAGGAAGTTACGGCCATAACCGGCCTTAACTTTTACTTTATCGCCCAGGTTGCCCAGGTTGGCGACTTTTTCCAGCAGGATCAGTTCCATTTGGTATAAACCTCTTAACTTTTAACCTTCACCGTTCGCAGAACCGCTGTCGTCACCCTTCGCAGGGGACTTGCGACCGCGAAAATCAATCAGGCTATCGACAATGGCCAATACCACGAGCAACGGATAAGTCAGCTGCATGAACAGCACCAGCGTCACGTACAACCCGACCAGCCAGAACCGGCCCAGTCGTTTCTGCGCCACCAGCCCGTGCAGCAGGGCGATACCTGCGAACAAGAGCGGCACGCTGCACATCGGCGTCAGCATCGCCAGCCCGGAACCGAAGTTCGGACCGACCAGCATGCACGCCAGCAGCACCAGCGCCGGCACCAGGGGAATCCGCACCGCCTGAAACTCGCGGCCGAAACCTCCCGGGTTGTACAACACGGCTTGCCAGTAGCGCCCCAACATCAGGGCTAGCACGCTGACAACTTGCAGCAGGGCCGCTATCAGGCCATTGAGCACTGGTACGATCAGGCCTCCAAGTCGTGCCCGCTCCTCTACCGACAACTGCTGGTAGAGACCGTCGAGCATCTGCGGCAGGGCTTTTTCAAGCGCTCGCGCCAGAGCTTCGATCGGTTCGCGGAACACCGAACCCAGGATTACGCCATACACCAGGCCCAGGGCAATGCTGAACAACAGCACCCGGTTCCAGGACTGCCCGGCGCGCAACAGCGCACCGAGCCCCAGCGTCCCCAGCAGCACCATGAGGGTGCGCGGCTCGCCGAAGAACCACCAGGCCAACGCGGGCAACAATGCCCAGGCGAGGACCGAAGAAGCATCCTTGAAACCGCGCCGCAGGAACACCAGGCTCCCGGCAGCGGCACTCAACCAGAACAACAGCGGCAATGCCGCACAACCGACCACCACTACAGTGGCCTGCACGCGACCGCGCATGATGAAATCTGCTAACGCTCGCATGCTCTATCCCTTGCTACTTGTCGACGACCCGGTCTCAGCGGCCGTGGCTGTCGGTGTAGGGCAGCAGGGCCAGGAAGCGGGCGCGCTTGATAGCGGTAGCCAGCTGACGCTGATAACGAGCTTTGGTACCGGTGATACGGCTTGGAACGATCTTGCCGGTTTCGGATACGTAAGCTTTCAGGGTGTTGAGATCTTTGTAGTCGATCTCTTTCACGTCTTCAGCAGTGAAGCGGCAGAATTTACGACGACGGAAGAAACGTGCCATGTAATAGGCTCCTCAAAAGGTCCGTGGATTACTCGTCAGCGTTATCGCTGTTGTCGCTGTCGTTGCTGTCGTCGCCTTCGGCGCTTTCAGCATGCTCAGGACGGTCACGACGCTCACGGCGCTCACTGCGGTTCTCTTCAGCCTTGAGCATCTCGGACTGGCCAGTGACGGCTTCGTCGCGACGGATGACCAGGTTACGGATCACGGCATCGTTGTAGCGGAAGTTGTCTTCCAGTTCAGCCAGAGCCTTACCGGTGCACTCAACGTTCAGCATCACGTAGTGAGCCTTGTGAACATTGTTGATGGCGTAGGCCAGCTGACGACGGCCCCAGTCTTCCAGACGGTGGATCTTGCCGCCATCTTCTTCGATCAGCTTGGTGTAACGCTCAACCATGCCGCCGACTTGCTCGCTCTGGTCAGGATGGACCAGGAAGATGATTTCGTAATGACGCATGAATGCTCCTTACGGGTTAGTAGTCTGCCAGCAACCTGGTCAGACAAGGAGTGAATGACACTGTATGTCTTGCCTTGAAAGAGGCACATGCGCGCCTGCCTGCACGGCAAGGGGCGCAATTGTAGAGAAGGCGGGACGGACAAGCAAGGCAATTGGCGATTATTTGAACAGCCAGAAACACAATCGCGGGGCACGGCGCACTGGCCCTGCCCCGCGATTCGTTCAGCGCTTGACCTGACGCTGGCGCACGGCCTCGAACAGGCAGACGCCGGTGGCCACCGAGACGTTCAGGCTGCTGACGCTGCCCGCCATCGGCAGCTTGACAAGGTAGTCGCAGTGCTCGCGGGTGAGGCGGCGCATGCCCTTGCCTTCGGCGCCCATGACCAGCACGGTCGGCCCGGTCATGTCCTGCTGATAGATCTCCTGCTCGGCCTCGCCAGCGGTACCCACCACCCAGAGGCCTTTTTGCTGCAGCTTCTCCAGGGTCCGGGCCAGGTTGGTGACGGCCACCAGCGGCATGACTTCCGCAGCACCGCAGGCCACTTTGCGCACCACCCCAGTCAGGGTCGCCGACTTGTCCTTGGGAATGATCACCGCCGTGGCACCGGCGGCGTCCGCGGTACGCAGGCAGGCACCGAGGTTGTGCGGGTCGGTGACACCATCGAGCACGAGGATCAGTGGCTTGCCTTCGCTGCGGTCGATCAGCTCGTCGAGCATCGCCTCGCCCCATACCTGGCTCGGGCTGACTTCGGCGACCACGCCCTGGTGCACACCTTCGACCCAGGCGTCCAGCTCACGCCGTTCGGCCTGGCCAACCGTGACGCGGTTTTCCGCCGCCAGCGCGAGCAGGGCCTGGACCCGGGGCTCGCTGCGCCCTTCGGAAAGCCAGATCTGCTTGACCCGCTTGGGGTGATGCTTCAACAGCGCCTCAACGGTGTGGACGCCGTAGATCTTTTCAAGCTGACTCATGAAGTGCTCTTGCCTTTACGTGCAGTGCCCGAACCCGCTTTCGGCGGCCCCTTGCGGTGTTTGGTCGGTTTGCCGGAAGGCTTGCCGGTCTTGTCCGACTTGCCGCCAGCATGACCTGTGCGCGCATCGGTCATCAGCGCTTTTTTCATTTCCCGGCTCTTGCGCACCTCGGCGTTGCGCTGCACGGCCTGGGAAGGGAAATAGGCTTCGGCGGTTTCAGTCTTCTTGCTGCGCCGGGACGGCTCGGCCTTGGCGGCCGGAGCAGGCTCGGCAGCAGGCGTCGGGGCCGGGGCATCGCCACTGGCGCGGCGCTTGCGACCGATCGGGGCGCTGAGGGTGCTGTCGGCCACCTCGAAATCGATCTTGCGCTCGTCCAGATTGACGCGCATGACCTTGACCTCGATCGTGTCGCCCAGGCGGAAGCTGCGCCCGCTGCGCTCACCGGACAGGCGATGGTGGATCGGGTCGAAATGGTAGTAGTCACCCGGCAGCGCACTGACGTGCACCAGGCCTTCGACGTAGATATCGGTCAGTTCGACGAACAGGCCGAAACCGGTCACGGCGGTGATCACCCCGGGGAAGGTCTCGCCGACGCGGTCCTTCATGTACTCGCACTTGAGCCAGTTGACCACGTCGCGGGTGGCCTCGTCGGCACGGCGCTCGCTCATCGAGCACTGCTCGCCCATTTGCTCCAGGGTGTTTTCGTCGTAGGGGTAGATCCGCGCCTTGGGAATGCTCATCGCCCCGGCACGCTTGACGTGCGGCGTATCCTGGCGAGAACGGATCACGCTGCGGATGGCGCGGTGCACCAGCAGGTCCGGGTATCGGCGGATCGGCGAGGTGAAGTGGGTGTAGGCTTCGTAGTTCAGGCCAAAGTGACCGTGGTTGTCGACGCTGTACACCGCCTGGCTCAGGGAGCGCAGCATCACGGTCTGGATCAGGTGGAAGTCTGGGCGATCGGAGATCTGCGACAGCAGGGCCTGGTAGTCCTTCGGCGAAGGCTCCTTGCCCTTGTGCAGCGACAGGCCAAGCTCGCCGAGGAAGGCGCGCAGTTTTTCCAGACGCTCCGGCGGCGGGCCATCGTGCACGCGGAACAGGGCCGGGACTTCGTGCTTCTTGAGGAACTCGGCGGTGGCCACGTTGGCCGCCAGCATGCATTCCTCGATCATCTTGTGGGCGTCGTTGCGCACGGTCGGGCGGATTTCCGCGATCTTGCGCTCGGAACCGAAGATGATCCGGGTTTCCTGGGTCTCGAAGTCGATCGCGCCGCGGCTGTGACGGGCCGCCAGCAAGACCTTGTAGAGCGCGTAGAGGCTCTTGAGGTCGGGCAGGACTTCTTCGTATTCGGCGCGCAGCGCCTTGCCTTCACGGGTACGGGAATGCTCCAGCATGCTGCTGACCTTGTTGTAGGTCAGGCGTGCGTGGGAGTGGATCACCGCTTCGTAGAACTGGTAATCGACCATTTGCCCGGTCTTGCTGATGGTCATCTCGCAGACCATCGCCAAGCGGTCGACATGCGGGTTCAGCGAGCACAGGCCGTTGGACAGCTCTTCGGGCAGCATCGGCACTACCCGCTCAGGGAAGTACACCGAGTTGCCGCGCAACTGCGCTTCGGTGTCCAGGGCAGAGCCCAGGCGCACGTAGCTGGAGACGTCGGCGATTGCCACATAGAGGCGCCAGCCGCCGGAGAACATGCGCAGCTTGCCCAGTGGCTCGCAGTAGACGGCATCGTCGAAGTCGCGGGCGTCTTCGCCATCGATGGTGACGAACGGCAGGTGGCGCAGGTCGACGCGCTTCTCCTTGTCCTTCTCTTCCACCTCGGAGCGGAACTTGCGCGCCTCCTTGACCACCGCCTCCGGCCAGACATGCGGGATGTCGTAGCTGCGCAGTGCGACATCGATTTCCATGCCCGGCGCCATGTAGTTGCCGATCACTTCGACCACATCGCCCTGGGGCTGGAAGCGTGGGGTGGGCCAGTGGGTGATCTTCACCTCGACGAACTGGCCGATCTTGGCGCCGCCATTACGCCCGGCAGTGACCAGCACTTCCTGCTGGATCTTCGGGTTGTCGGGGGTGACGAAGCCAATGCCGCCTTCTTCGTAGTAGCGGCCGACCACGCTTTCGTGGCCGCGCGAGATGACTTCCACGATCACCCCTTCGCGACGGCCACGGCGGTCGACGCCGCCGACCCGCGCCAACGCACGGTCGCCATCGAACACCAGACGCATCTGCGCCGGGCTCAGGAACAGGTCATCGCTGCGATCGTCAGGGATGAGGAAGCCGAAACCATCACGATGGCCCGAGACGCGACCGAGGATCAGGTCCAGCTTGTCTACCGGGGCATAAGTGCCGCGCCGGGTATAGATCAGCTGACCATCACGCTCCATGGCGCGCAGACGGCGACGCAGGGCTTCGATCTGGTCTTCGGTGGTCAGGCCGAACTCCGCCACCAACTGCTCTCTCGCAGCCGGTTCACCGCGGTCGGCGAGATGTTGCAGGATCAGCTCACGGCTGGGGATGGGGTTTTCGTATTTTTCCGCTTCACGTGCGGCCTCGGGATCGAGGGATTGCCAATCGGCCATCAGTAGGGGTTCACCTTGGTCTATATAAGGGATAGTTTGGCATAGGCGTATTGAAACCGGAAATGTCAGGCTTGGACAGCCCCGCCAAAGGGTCCGCAGCGCCTTCGAACGCCTACGGAATCAACAACTTGAAATTTTCGAGATTTTTTTTCGCCCGGGGCTTTACAGCCTCCAGAGCCGTCCGTATAGTGCGCACCACGACGACGGACACCGTCGTTATAGTTGAAAAGCGGACCGATGTGAATCATCGTGTTAGCCTTCAGCGAACGCCCAGGTGGTGAAATTGGTAGACACGCCAGCTTCAGGTGCTGGTGACCTTACGGTCGTGGAAGTTCGAGTCTTCTCCTGGGCACCAATTTCAAGTTTCAGATAAAGCCTATCTGGAATTTAAGAGACACGCTACACCGCTTCATGTTTTACTGCTGCACATTGCCCAGATGGTGAAATTGGTAGACACGCCAGCTTCAGGTGCTGGTGACCTTACGGTCGTGGAAGTTCGAGTCTTCTTCTGGGCACCATCTTCAAAAACCCGCTAGTTCGCTAGCGGGTTTTTTCTTGCCTGTGATTTCATGCTTCAGCCCACTTTGACCGATAGGCTGCTCATGAATCTTTCTCCATGCGGCCACCTGAGAAACAATATCGTTTATCATTGTTTCCAAATATGTAGCCGTAAGCGAGGAAGTACCCGCATGACGATCCGCCCGAAACCGCTGATGCGCTCCCTGGCCGCCGCCGTATTAGGCCTGGTGCTCGGCGCACCGGCTGCCATGGCTGCCGACCCAGTGTCCCTGACCCTGTACAACGGCCAGCACAAGGAAATCGGTGAGGCCATCGCCAAGGCCTACGAGGCCAAGACCGGCATTCACATCAATATCCGCAAGGGTAGCAGCAATCAGCTCGCCAGCCAGATCATCGAGGAAGGCGACCGTTCGCCGGCCGATGTGATCTACACCGAAGAGTCGCCGCCGCTGAACAACCTGGGCGAACTCGGCCTGCTGGCCAAGATCGATGACGCCACCCTGCAGATGCTGCCCAAGGAATACGTTGCCACCAACGGCACCTGGATGGGCGTTACCGCACGGACCCGCGTAGTGGTGTTCAATCCCAAGCAGATCGACGAGAAGGACCTGCCGCAATCGGTGATGGATTTCGCCAGCCCCGAGTGGGATGGCCGTGTCGGCTTTGTGCCGACCAGCGGTGCCTTCCAGGAGCAGGCCGTGGCCATCCTGAAGCTGCACGGGCGTGACGCGGCCGAGGAATGGCTGACGGGCCTGAAGGCCTTCGGCAAGACCTACACCAACAACATGGTCGCCCTGAAAGCCGTTGAAAACGGCGAAGTCGCCGCGGTGCTGGTCAACAATTATTACTGGTATGCCCTCAAGCGCGAGCGCGGTGAGCTGGATTCCAAGCTGTACTACCTGGCCGACGGCGATGCCGGTGGCCTGGTGACCATCTCCGGCGCGGCCGCGGTCAAGGCCAGCAAGCATCCGAAGCAAGCCCAGGCCCTGCTCAACTGGATGGCCAGCGAAGAAGGCCAGCGCGTGATCACCCAGACCACCGCCGAGTACCCGCTGCACAAGGGCATGGTTTCCGACCAAGGCCTGAAGCCGTTCGATGAGCTGCGTCCGCCCAAGATCAGCCCGGCCGACCTTGGCAACGCCGAGGAAGCCCTGGAGCTGGAACGCGAAGTCGGCTTGCTCTGATGAGCGCCGCCCTGCCCGAACCGGCACTGATACGCTTCGTGCCTCGCCGCAAGCGCCCCTCGATCTGGGTGGTGCTGCCGGTGCTGTTCCTGGTAGCCATGAGCCTGCTGCCACTGCTGTATGTAGCGCTCAAGACCTGGCAGGCCGGCTGGCATGAAGCCTTGCGCCTGCTCTGGCGCCCCTTCGTCTGGGGGCTGATGCGCAATACCCTGATGCTGATGGTCGGTGTCACCGTGGCCTGCCTGGTGGCGGGCCTGGCGCTGGCCTGGCTGCTGGAACGCACCGACCTGCCGGGCCGGCGTGTGTGGGGGGTGATCTTGTGCCTGCCATTCGCCATGCCGGCTTTCGTCAGCGGCTTCACCTGGGTATCGCTGAGCCCACGCTTCGAAGGCTTGGGCGGGGCCATCCTGGTCATGGCGCTGTCGAAGTACCCGTTGGTGTTTCTGCCGGTCGCCGCGACCCTGCGCAACCTCGACACTTCCCTGGAGGAGTCGGCGCGCACCCTGGGCTATGGCCGCCGGGGCGTGTTCTTCAAGATCACCCTGCCGCTGCTGTGGCCATCGATGCTTGGCGGTGCCTTGCTGATCGCCTTGCACATGCTGGTGGAGTTCGGCGCGCTGTCGATCCTGGGTCTGCAGACCTTCACCACGGCGATCTACCAGCAGTTCGAGCTGGAATTCAGCAACGCCAACGCAGCCATGCTTTCGGCGGTGCTTCTGGCACTGTGCCTGCTGATGCTGTGGCTGGAGCTGCGGGTGCGCGGCAAGGCCCGCCACGTGCGCATCGGCCAGGGCGTCGCCCGCCGCGCAGCGCCAGTGCGCCTACGTGGCTGGATGCCGCTGGGGCAGCTGTTCTGCCTGGTGCTGGCGCTGCTGGGCAGTGGCATTCCACTGGCCATGCTTGGGTACTGGCTGAGCGTGGGCGCGTCGGCCGCCTTCCCCGTGGCCGAGATCAGCCGCGCGCTGTTCTCGTCACTGTCGCTGTCGCTTGGAGGCGCGGGATTCAGCCTGCTGCTGGCGCTGCCAATCAGTTTCCTGGTGGTGCGCTACAAAGGCCGCCTGGCGATCTGGGCCGAGCGCCTGCCGTACCTTCTGCATGCACTGCCAGGGCTGGTGATCGCGCTGACGCTGGTGTATTTCGCGCTGCACTATGTGCCGGCGCTGTACCAGACCACTGGCCTGCTCCTGCTGGCGTATGCCTTGCTGTTCCTGCCGCTGGCCCAGGCGCCGGTGCGTACCGCACTGAACAAGGCTTCGCCGTCGCTCGAGGAAGCCGCGCGGACACTGGGCGCCACGTCGTTCAGCGCCTTCTGCCGGGTGACCCTGCCGATCATCTTCCCGGCCTTGGCGGCAGCGTTTGCGCTGGTGTTCCTGGACGCCATGAAAGAACTCACCGCCACCCTGCTGCTTAGCCCGACCGGCATGACCACCTTGGCCACCGAGGTCTGGGCGCACACGGCCAACGTCGAGTTCGCCGCGGCGGCGCCTTATGCCGCGTTGCTGATCCTGGTTTCGGGACTGCCGGTGTACCTGCTGACGACGCGGATGTACCTGAACAAGGCTTAGGCCGCTCTCGCGGACAAGCCCGCCCCTACACACACTAGCCACTGTAGGAGATCGCCCAGCCCGCCGGGCTGCGCTGTCGCACAGAGAACAAGGCCTGCAAAGCGCGGCACCAGCCTGTAGGAGCGCGCCTTGTGCCGGGACGCCGGACCGCGCGATCGGCTGCGAAGCGGCCGTAAAGCCAGCCACCTCGATCTGTCTGATGCAGCGCGGTTGCAGGGTTGCGGCCGCTGCGCGCCCGATCGCGCGGTCCGGCGTCCCGGCACAAGGCTGCTCCTACAAGTTCAGCTAAATCAATGAATTAGTGTGTGTTCTATGAGGAGCGGGCTTGCCCCGCGATGCTTTTTTTCAAGCCCGAAACTGCCCCAGGCTGGCCTTGAGTTGCGCCGCCAGGTCATCCAGGACCTTGCTGCTGGCCGTGGTCTGCATGACCACTTCGGCCGCGCGCTCGGCCTGGGCATGGATGTTTTCGACCCGCCCTCGCACTGCCTGGGCGCCGCTGGCCTGATGCTCGGCCGCGCGGGTGGCCAGGCCGATCGCGGTATGTACCTGCTCCACCGAGGCCTGCACCGACTGTTGCAGGCGGGCATTGTCGCGCAGCACCAGCAGCCCTTCGCTGGCCTGTCGACCGGCCTGGCTGATGGCCGCCACCGCCTCCTTGGCGCCTTGCTGCAAGGCGCCGATATGCGCCTGGATATCGCCGGTCGAGCGCTGGGTCTTGCTGGCCAGGGCGCGCACCTCGTCGGCCACCACGGCAAACCCCCGCCCCGTCTCTCCCGCCCGCGCCGCTTCGATGGCGGCGTTCAGGGCCAGCAAGTTGGTTTGTTCGGCAATGCCATGGATGACCGTCAATACCACCTCGATCTGCTCGCTTTGCTGGGCCAGACGCTCGATGACCTGGGAGCCGGTCTGCACCTGCCCGGCAAGGTTCTCGATCAGGTTGGCCAACTGCGTGGAGCTGCGGCTGTTCTCGTCGGTGGCCTGACGAATGTCCACCACCTGCTGCAAAGCCGCCTGCATGGCATGGCTCTCGGATTGGGCGGCATCGGCCATGGTCGACAGGTCGCGCAAGCTGGCGGCCACTTCATCGCGCTGCAGCGCGGCGGCGGCATCGGCGCCGGCACTGCGCTGGGCCATGCTGCCGATCTCGATGCCCGTGCGCTGGGCCACCTCGCCCGCTTCGCGAACAATGGGTTGCAGCTTGTCGACGAAGCGGTTCACGGCCGCAGCCATGTCGCCGATCTCGTCGCGGCTGTCGAGGGTCACACGCTTGGTCAGGTCACCCTCCCCCGCGGCCAGGTCGTTGAGCGCGGCGATCAGCAGGCGCAGCTTGCTCAGCACGCGTCGGCCCAGCACCACGGCCACCAGCAGCAGCACACCCAGGCCAACCGCGGCCAGGCCCAGGCCGATACGCCAGCGCAACTGAGAAGCGGCATCGCGCACGCTCTGCGCCGTGTTCGCCTGCATCGCCCCGGCACTGGCCTGGGCGGTTTCCAGACGCCCACGCAGGGCCTTGCTACTGTCGGCCGCGGCACCGACCAGGCTGTCGCCCACGAGCTGGTCGCCGCTGGCGATCAGGGCCGAGAAACGCTGATCCAGGGCCTGCAGGGCCTGATCGACTGTTGCGGTGGACACGCCCATCAGCACCTTGCCGATCTCGACGCCGTTTGGGTTGATGGACGCTTCGACGAAGTACACCGAGGGGTCATTGCGCGCGGCATCCAGCACCTTGTCCAGCGCCCGCGTCCCGGCGCCCTTCTCGATCAGCGCCTGGTTGATCGGGTTCTGCCGATTCAGGTAGCGGGTGAGGTGCTGGCCCTCTGCATCGTCGTAGACCACGAACAGCACATTGGGATTGCGCTGGGCGCGCCGGGCGAACTCCGAGAGCATGGGCACGTCGTTGTCCCACATGGCCCGAGGGGCGACCGAGGCGAGCAACTCGGCCATGTCGTTGGCCGAGTCCTTGAGGTTCTGCTCCAACGTGGTACGCAGCTGCTGCTGTTCGTTCTGCAGGCGCGAGGACAGGCCGGCAGTGAGTCGCTGACGGGTACTGGCCGACAGGCTGTCGAGGCCGGTGCGTACTTCGTCCGCGGCCTGTTCAAGCTCCCCGGACAACTTTCGGCTGTCGACCCCAAGCCGCTCGCCCAGCTCGGCCTCCAGCGCGGTGACCGTGCTCCGCGTCAGTGCAACGGCAACCAGCACCTGCACCAAAAGAGCGATACCCAAGGCCACAAATACAGGCCGCAACAGGCGGCTTCGTAACAGGGAGAGAACGGCAGACACGTAAGAACCCTCGTGTTTCTGGCGCCACTAAAGTGATGGCACCCTGTGAGGATTCTTACAGCAAAGGTTGTGCCGGGGCAGCAGGCATACACGCCAACTGCACCTGCAAAACACCTATAAACAAAAACGCCGCGCCCCTTGCGGGAGCGCGGCGTCCGATCAGCCCCTAGGAGGCGGGATCAGGCGAACGGATGACGCAGAACGATGGTCTCGTTGCGGTCCGGGCCGGTGGAGACGATATCGATCGGCGCGCCAACCAGCTCTTCGATGCGCTTGATGTAGGCGCGAGCATTGGCAGGCAGCTCTTCCAGCGACTTGGCGCCGACAGTCGATTCGCTCCAGCCCGGCATTTCCTCGTACACCGGCTCCAGGCCGATGTAGCTGTCGGCATCGGTCGGCGCATCGATGACGGCACCGTTCTCGTTCTTGTAGCCCACGCAGATGCGCAGGGTCTCAAGACCGTCGAGCACGTCCAGCTTGGTCAGGCACAAGCCCGAGATGCTGTTGACGTCGATGGCGCGCCGCAGGATCACGGCGTCGAACCAGCCACAACGACGGGCACGGCCGGTGGTTGCACCGAACTCGTGACCACGTTTGGCCAGGAAGGCACCGGTGTCATCGAACAGTTCGGTGGGGAACGGGCCAGACCCTACGCGGGTGGTGTAGGCCTTGGTGATACCCAGGATGTAGTCGATGTACATCGGGCCGACGCCGGAACCGGTGGCGATGCCGCCCGCGGTGGTGTTCGAGCTGGTGACGTACGGGTAGGTACCGTGGTCGATGTCCAGCAGCGAGCCTTGGGCGCCTTCGAACATGATGTCCTTGCCGGCACGACGCAGGGTGTGCAGCTGGGCAGTGACGTCCTGCATCATCGGCTGCAGCAGCTCGGCGTATTCCATGCACTCGTCCAGGGTCTTCTGGAAATCGATGGCAGGCTCTTTGTAGTAGTTCACCAGCTGGAAGTTGTGGTAGTCCAGCAGCTCACCGAGCTTGGCCGCGAAGCGCTCGCGGTGGAACAGGTCACCGATGCGCAGGCCGCGGCGCGCGACCTTGTCTTCATAGGCCGGGCCGATACCGCGACCGGTGGTGCCGATCTTCAGTTCGCCACGCGCCTTTTCACGGGCCTGGTCCAGTGCCACGTGGTAGGACAGGATCAGCGGGCAGGAGGGGCTGATGCGCAGGCGCTCGCGCACCGGTACGCCCTTCTCTTCCAGCTTGGTGATTTCGCGCAGCAGGGCATCGGGTGCAACCACCACGCCGTTGCCGATCAAGCACTGCACGCCTTCACGCAGGATGCCCGAGGGAATCAGGTGCAGCACGGTCTTCTCACCGTCGATCACCAGGGTGTGGCCTGCGTTGTGGCCGCCTTGGTAACGCACGACGGCGGCAGCATGTTCGGTCAGCAGATCAACGATCTTGCCTTTGCCCTCATCACCCCACTGGGTGCCCAGGACGACGACATTCTTACCCATAACACTTGTCCTCATTCACGCAATCTTGGGTGCCGGCTGACTGCCGGCGGAAAAACTCACTGGGTCAGCGGCAGAACCTGCCAGCGCCCGTCTTGCTGAATCAATTGCCGATCACAATCCGCCTCGAGAGCAGCACTCAGCGGCTGTCCAGGCAAGGCCTGGACCACGCGCTGGCCCTCGTTGCGCAACTGGCAGACCAACTGCCAGAGGGCTGCATCGCTGCTGTCGGGCATCCAGATCCCGCCAGAAGGCAACACAACCTCCGCTCGCCCCAGTGTGACCAGGGTCTTCAAATCCGTGGAGAAACCGGTGGCCGGGCGCGCCCGGCCAAAATCGGCGCCGATGTCGTCGTAGCGACCGCCCTGGGCGATCGATTGACCGACGCCAGGCACGAACACCGCGAACACCACGCCGGTGTGATAGTTGTAGCCGCGCAATTCGCCCAAGTCGAAATACAGCGGCAGATCGGGATACCGTGCGGCCAGGCGGTCGGCGATCGCCAGCAGGTCGTCCAACGCCGCCAGTACGCCGGCTGGCGCGCGACCCAGGCGTACACGGGCCTCGGCCAGCACCTCACGCCCACCGCACAGCTCGCTCAGGGCGCGCAGCATGTTGCCCAGGTCCTTGGGCAGGTCGGCGGTCAGCGCGTGAACTTCGTCACGCGCTTTGCGCTGCAGGGCATCGAACAGCTGTTGCTCGACCGCGCCGGACAGGCCGGCGGCGCGCGCCAGGCCACGATAGATCCCGACATGGCCAAGGTCCATGTGCACGTCCGGCACATCGGCCAGCTTGAGCATGGCCAGCATCAGGCTGATGACCTCGACATCGCTGACCGGGCTTGCATCGCCATACAGCTCGGCACCGAGCTGGATCGGGCTGCGCGAGGTCGATAGCGCCCGCGGCTGGGCGTGCAGGACGCTGCCGGCATAGCACAGGCGACTCGGGCCTTCGCGGCGCAGGGTGTGCGCGTCGATGCGCGCGACCTGTGGCGTGAAGTCAGCGCGAAAACCCATCAGTCGGCCGGACTGCGGATCCACCACCTTGAAGGTATGCAGGTCCAGGTCCTGGCTGGCACCGGTCAGCAGCGATTCCAGGTACTCGATATGCGGGGTAACGACCAGTTCGTAACCCCAACTCTGGAACAGGTCCAACACCTGGCGCCGCGCGATCTCGATGCGCGCGGCCTCAGGTGGCAGTACTTCCTCGATGCCATCTGGCAAGAGCCAGCGGTCTACCGTTGCCATTACGCCATTTCCCCTTTGGTCCGGGCGGCCTGCCCGCGGGCGAGCCGAAAGTGAAGCAGGTATCGGCAGACAGCAGCAGGCAGCACCGATCCCAGCGCCGCCGCCGTGCCAACACCCTCGAATACCTTGAATACCTTGCGTCGCGGCCGTGTTTCGGCCAGTGAACCTTGCAGACGCAAAAAAGCCGGGAATTTCCCGGCTGCCGCATCATACACCCGTTCTCAGACAGAAATCACCCCGCCAGGCGTTTTAGCCGCCCGGCGGGGTGTCTGGTCAGGGTTTGCTCTTGTCCAGGAAGCGGAAGAACTCGTTCTTCGGATCCAGGATCAACACGTCACTCTTGCTGGAGAAGCTCTCGCGGTAGGCCTGCAGACTACGGTAGAACGCGTAGAAGTCAGGGTCCTGATTGTACGCCGCAGCGTAGATGGAAGCCGCCTGGGCGTCACCATCACCGCGGGTCTCTTCCGATTCGCGATAGGCCTCGGCCAGCAACACGCGGCGCTGACGGTCGGCGTCTGCACGAATACCTTCGGCCAGCTCGTTACCCTTGGCGCGGTGCTCGCGTGCTTCTCGCTCACGCTCGGTGCTCATCCGATCGAACACGCTGCGGTTGACTTCCTTCGGCAGGTCGATGGCCTTGACGCGAACGTCGATGACCTCGATACCCAGCTCCTTGTTGGCCATGCGGTTCAGCGAAGCGGTGATGTCAGCCATCAGCGCGTCACGTTCACCGGAGACCACCTCGTGCAGGGTGCGCTTGCCGAACTGGTCACGCAGGCCGCTTTCCAGACGGCGCGACAAACGCTCGTCTGCGATCTGCTTGAGGCCCGACGTCGCGGTGTAGAAGCGCTCGGCATCCTGGACCCGCCATTTGGCGAAGGCATCGACCATCACGGCTTTCTTTTCCAGGGTCAGGAAGCGCTGGGTCGGTGCATCCAGGGTCATCAGGCGGGCGTCGAACTTGCGCACCTGGTTGACGTAGGGGACCTTCACATGCAGACCTGGCTGGACATCGGCCTGGACCACGCGCCCGAACTGCAGCAGTACCGCGCGTTCGGTCTGGGCGACGATGTAGAAGCTGTTCCAGGCCACGATGGCCAGCACCACGGCTGCGATCAGGGCGATCAGCGATTTATTGCTCATCAGCGGCTCTCCCTAGTGCGCAGCGGCTGTTGTTGCGGTTGCTGCTCCGATGCTGCCCGGGCCGCGTCGCTGACCGACGCCGTCACACCGCTGCTGCTGACCGGTGCCGCGTTGTTGCGGCTGCTTTCGACCATCTTGTCCAGTGGCAGGTAGAGCAGGTTGTTCTGCCCATCCTTGGTGGCCACCATGACCTTGCTCGAATTGCTGTAGACCTCTTGCATGGTTTCCAGGTACAGGCGCTGACGGGTGACCTCGGGGGCCTTGCGGTACTCGGTGACCAGCTTGACGAAGCGGTCGGCTTCACCCTTGGCGCGAGAGATAACCTCATCACGGTAGCCGTTGGCATCCTCGAGGATCCGCTGGGCCTGGCCGCGGGCCTCAGGTACCACGCCATTGGCGTAGGACTCGGCCTGGTTGCGGGCACGCTGCTCGTCCTCACGGGCACGAATCACGTCGTCGAAGGCTTCCTGCACTTCACGCGGGGCTGCCGCGCTCTGCACGTTGACCTGGGTCACGGTGATACCGGTCCGGTAGGTGTCGAGGAAGCGCTGCAGGCGTTCGCGGATATCCACGGCCATCCGCTCACGACCCTCGGTCAGCACCTGGTCCATCGAGGTGGAGCCCACCACATGGCGCAGGGCACTGTCGGTGGCGTGCTGCAGGCTCACCTCAGGCTGGTCGACGTTGAGCACGAAGTCCTGCAGGTTGGTGATCTTGTACTGCACGGTCAGCGGCACCTCGACGATGTTCTCGTCCTCGGTGAGCATTTGCCCTTGCTTGCTGTAGGCCCGCTCGCGAGTCACGTTTTCCATGTACTTGCGATCGATTGGCGGGAAGTAGATGTTCAGGCCCGGCCCTACGGTCTCGTAGTACTTGCCGAAACGCAGGACGACCGCCTGCTCCTGTTCATCGACCACGTACACGGCGCTGTACAGCCAGATGGCTGCCAGCACGGCCAGCCCAATACCGAGCAGGCCGAAACCGCCGCCCTTGCCGATATGCCTGTCACCACCGCGTTTCTTGCCACCGCCAAACATGCCGTTCAGGCTGTCCTGCAGCTTGCGGAAGGCCTCGTCCAGATCGGGTGGACCCTTCTTGTCACCACCGCCGCCACCGCGGCGACCGCCCCAGGGGTCCTGATTGTTCGAGTTGCCACCCGGCTCATTCCAAGCCATAGCGCTCTCCATCTGATAAAGCAAAGACGCACCCACGGCGCGCCGTCCAATGCTACAGAATGCCTGTTACGGCTGCCCGGCAACCTTGCCGAGCATTTATTGCAAAGTATGTTGCTCGATGAACGCTAGCGGTTCCATGCCTTCGCGGCTGACCAGGCGATTGAGATCGACCCGGGGCAAGCGCACGCTCAGCAGGCTGCTGCCGTCTTCATCATGTTCCTCGCTCTGTACCGCCCCCAGTTCAAAGAATTGCGCGCGCATGCGGGCAAAACGCTGATCCAGGCGCAGGGTCGCGACAAACAGGTCATCCCCCAACAACTCGGCAATTGCCTGGCCAACCAGCTCCAGGCCACGCCCATCGCGTGCCGATACCCAGACCCGTTGCGGCTTGCCATCGGCGTCGCGCTGGATCTGCGGCTCGACATCTTCGAGCAGGTCGAGTTTGTTATAGACCTCGAGGATCGGCAAGCCTTCGGCACCGATCTCGCCCAGCACGGCCACCACTTGCTCGATCTGCTCCATGCGCTCCGGCTCATGGGCATCGATCACGTGCAGCAGCAGGTCGGAATTGCTCGACTCTTCGAGCGTAGCCCGAAATGCCTCGACCAACTTGTGCGGCAGGTGACGGATGAACCCCACGGTGTCGGCCAGCACGATCGGCCCGATGTCGTCCAGTTGCAGACGGCGCAGGGTCGGGTCGAGGGTAGCGAACAACTGATCGGCGGCGTACACGTCGGATGCGGTAAGGGCGTTGAACAGGGTCGACTTGCCGGCGTTGGTGTAGCCTACCAGCGAAACCGACGGGATGTCCGCGCGACGGCGTCCGCGACGAGCCTGCTCGCGCTGGCTACGAACCTTCTCCAGGCGTGCCTTGATCTGCCGCAGGCGCACCCGCAGCAGGCGGCGGTCGGTCTCGAGCTGGGTCTCACCCGGACCACGCAGGCCGATGCCACCCTTCTGCCGCTCAAGGTGGGTCCAGCCACGTACCAGCCGCGTGCTCATGTGCTCGAGCTGGGCCAGTTCGACCTGCAGCTTGCCTTCATGGGTACGCGCCCGCTGGGCGAAGATGTCGAGGATCAGCCCGGTACGGTCCAGCACGCGACACTCGAAGACGCGCTCGAGGTTACGTTCCTGGCTGGGCGTGAGGGTGTGATTGAAAATCACCAGATCCGCATGTTCGGTCTTGACCAGGTCGCGCAGTTCCTCGACCTTGCCACTGCCGATCAGGAACTTGGCGGTAGGCTGATGTCGCGCCACATTGGCGAACGCGACGATATCGGCGCCGGCCGACAACGCCAGCTCCTGAAACTCCTGCGGGTCTTCGCGCGCCTCAGGGTTCTGATTTTCCAAGTGAACGAGGAGTGCTCGCTCACCACCACCGTGGCGCTCAAAGAACAAAGCAGACTCCTATCAGGCGTTACCTGGCTCAGCGTCGCCGTTCTCGGAATCGGACGGGCTTGGCAGGCGGACCGGGCGAGCAGGCACCACGGTCGAAATGGCGTGTTTGTAGACCATCTGGCTCACGGTGTTCTTCAGCAGAACAACGAACTGGTCGAAGGATTCAATCGAACCCTGCAGTTTGATGCCATTGACCAGATAGATCGAAACCGGAACTTTTTCTTTTCTCAAAGTATTCAAGTAAGGGTCTTGTAGCGAATGCCCTTTTGACATATGCCGCACTCCTGTAAGGATCAATAGTAGATAAATAAATGGAAATCGGTGGTTCTGGCCGCCCCATTCCCAAGAATAGACGGCAATTGCAAGGACTCAGCTCAATATGGAGACGGTCCCCAGGTATTTCAAGGCGCGGGACAGATTGTCGCAGGCCAGGCTGTCGAGCCAGTGGACGTCGGACCAGCCGCGCAACCAGGTGAACTGCCGCTTGGCCAGCTGGCGCGTGGCGATGATGCCCCGCTCGCGCATCTCGGCTTCATTGAGCTTGCCGTCGAGATGATCCCAGACCTGTCGATAACCCACTGCCCGTATAGACGGCAGTCCCGCGTGCAAGTCACTTCTGCCTCGCAGTTCTCGGACCTCGTCGACGAAGCCCTGTTCCAACATCTGCGAAAATCGTAACGCAATTCGCTGATGCAAAATGTGACGATCTGTAGGCGCGATGGCCAAACTGGCGACAGTATAGGGCAAATGACCCGGCCCGCCTGCGTCTGCGACGAGACTTTCCGCGAATTGACGCTGGCGATGGACTGTCATGCTTTCACCACTGACCCGGTAGACCTCCAGCGCACGGATCAGCCGCTGCGGGTCATTGGGGTGAATCCGCGCCGCCGACTCCGGGTCGACCTCGGCCAACTGCCGGTGGAGCTCGGCCAGGCCTAGGCCATTGGCCTGGGCTTGCAGCTCGGCGCGCACCTGGGCGTCGGCGGCGGGCATGTCGGCCAGACCCTCCAACAGCGCCTTGTAGTAGAGCATGGTGCCGCCCACCAGCAGCGGGATCTTGCCGCGCGCGGTGATCTCGGCCATGGCAGCCAGGGCGTCACGGCGAAAATCGGCGGCCGAGTAGCTTTCGGCCGGGTCAAGAATGTCGATCAGGCGGTGCGGATGCGCCGCCAGCACTTCCTTGGAGGGCTTGGCGGTGCCGATATCCATGCCGCGGTAGACCAGCGCCGAGTCGACGCTGACCAGTTCGCAGGGCAGTACCCGGCTCAGCTCGATGGCAAGGTCGGTCTTGCCGGCCGCCGTCGGGCCCATGAGGAATATTGCAGGGGGCTTGCCGCTCATTTCATCGACCGCGCAGGAAAAGTTTGTCCAGGTCGTCCAGGCCCAGCTGGGTCCAGGTCGGTCGGCCATGGTTGCACTGGCCGCTGCGCTCGGTGTTTTCCATGTCGCGCAGCAGGCCGTTCATTTCAGGGATGGCCAGGCGCCGGTTGGCGCGCACGGCGCCGTGACAGGCCATGGTACCGAGCAGCTCGTTCAGGTGTGCCTGGATGCGGTCGCTGGTGCCGTATTCCATCAGGTCGGCCAGCACGTCCTGCACCAGGCGGTTGGCCTCGGCCTGCTTGAGCAGCGCCGGAATCTGCCGGATCGCCAGGCTCTCGGGGCCCAGGCGCTGGAGCTCGAAGCCCAGGCGCTGGAACCACTGCGCATGTTCCTCGGCGCAGTCGGCCTCGCGCTGGCTCAGCGCCAGCGACTCGGGCACCAGCAGCGGCTGGCCGCTGAGGCCTTCGCTGGCCATGGCGACCTTGAGGCGCTCGTACATGATCCGCTCGTGGGCCGCGTGCATGTCCACCAGGACCAGGCCAACGGCGTTCTCGGCGAGGATGTAGATCCCCTTGAGCTGCGCCAGGGCATAGCCCAGCGGCGGGATATCACCCTGGCTCTGGGGCAACGGCGCGGGCGTGGTCGCAGCCGGGTCCAGCGGTGCAAAGAACTCGCGGTAGACGTTCTGCGCCTCGGCCACCGGTAGCGCCTGGGTCGGGCGCGGCGTGTACTGGTATTGGTAACCGCCACCGGTGCCACTGCCCTGCTGATAGGGCGCGGCCTGGGGCTGCTCGAGCACCGACGTGGCCAGGCGCATCTCGCCCTGGGGGCCGAACTCGCCGGCCTCCTGGCCACTGGGGCGCACGATGCCGCTAACCGCGGCAGGCGCGGCCAACTGGTCTTCGGGACGCACGTCCGCCAGCGCCCGGTGCAGGGTGCCATAGAGAAAGTCATGGACCATGCGCCCGTCACGGAAGCGCACTTCATGCTTGGTTGGGTGCACGTTGACATCGACCCCAGTCGGGTCGAGTTCGAGGAACAGCACGAAGGTCGGGTGCCGGCCATTGAACAGCACGTCGCGGTAGGCCTGGCGCACCGCGTGGGCGACCAGCTTGTCACGCACCGCACGGCCGTTGACGAAGAAGTACTGCAGGTCGGCCTGGCTGCGCGAGAAGGTCGGCAAGCCAACCCACCCCCACAGGCGCAGGCCGTTGCGCTCGACTTCGATCGGCAGCGCCTGTTCAAGGAAACCCGGGCTGCAGATCGTGCCGACGCGGCGCGCGCGGGCCACGTCATCCGCCGCCTCGTGCAGGCTGAGGATGCTCTTGCCGTTGTGCCGCAGGTGGAAGCCGACGTCGAAGCGGGCCAGGGCCAAGCGTCGGATCACTTCGTGAAGGTGATCGAATTCGGTCTTCTCGGTCTTGAGGAACTTGCGCCGGGCCGGGGTATTGAAGAACAGGTCACGCACCTCCACCGAGGTGCCGACCGGATGCGCCGCAGGCTGCACCCGCGGGGTCATGTCGCGCCCTTCGGTCTCGACCTGCCAGGCCTCGCTGGCGCTCGCAGTGCGCGAGGTCAGGGTCAGTCGCGCCACGGAGCTGATCGACGCCAGCGCCTCGCCGCGGAAACCCAGGCTCATTACGCCTTCGAGGTCTTCCAGTTCGCGGATCTTGCTGGTGGCATGGCGGGCCAGCGCCAGCGGCAGATCATCGGCGGCGATGCCACTGCCATCGTCGCGCACGCGCAGCAGCTTGACGCCGCCTTGCTCGACGTCCACGTCGATGCGCCGGGCGCCGGAGTCCAGGCTGTTCTCCAGCAACTCCTTGATCACCGATGCGGGCCGCTCGACCACCTCACCGGCAGCAATCTGGTTGGCGAGCCGCGGGCTGAGCAGCTCTATTCGCATATCACCATTCATTGCTGCGAGGCCAAGGCAGTGCTGGGAATATCAAGGTGCTGGCCGACCTTCAACTCATCGGTCTTGAGCTGATTGGTCGAGCGCAGGCTGGCGACGCTGACCTGGTAGCGCACGGCAAGCATGGCCAAGGTCTCGCCGGGGCGCACCGTATGTTCGCGCGGGCCCTGGACGATCTTGCCAGTGTCACGCAACCAGGCAATGTAGGTGCCCGGTGGCGGATTTTGCTGGAAGAACTGCCGCACGCCACTGTGGATCGAACGGGCCAGGGCCTGCTGGTGGCTGGCGGTGGCCAGCTTGGCCGCTTCGTTGGCGTTGGAGATGAACCCGGTTTCGACCAGGATCGAGGGGATGTCAGGCGACTTCAGCACCATGAATCCGGCCTGCTCGACACGCCGCTTGTGCAGCGGGGTAATGCGGCCCATGTTGCCCAGCACCTTCTGCCCGACGTTCAGGCTGGAGCTCAGGGTGGCGGTCATCGACAGGTCGAGCAGCACGCCCGCGAGCATGCGGTCCTTGTCGTCGAGGCTGACGTTGCCGGCACCGCCGATCAGGTCGGAACGGTTTTCGCTGTCGGCCAGCCAGCGCGCGGTCTCGGACGTCGCGCCGCGGTCGGACAGGGCGAACACCGAAGCACCGAAGGCGGCCTTGGACGGCGCGGCATCGGCGTGGATGGAGATGAACAGGTCGGCACCCTTCTTGCGCGCGATCTCGGTCCGCTTGCGCAGCGGAATGAAGTAGTCGCCGGTGCGGGTCAGCTCGGCGCGGAAGCCTTTCTCGCTGTTGAGCTGGCGTTGCAGCTCCTTGGCAATCTGCAGGACCACGTCTTTTTCGTGCTGGCCACGCGAGCCCGAGGCGCCTGGGTCCTCACCGCCGTGGCCGGCATCGATGGCGACGACGATATCGCGCTTGCCGTTGGGCACGGGCGTAAGCTTTATCGCCGGTTGCGCCGGGGTCACCGGCACGGCCGGGGCAGTCACTGGAGCTGGCGCCGGCGTCGGCGCGCTGGCGGCCACGGCATCGGCCTCCTGGTCATAGAGGTCGACGACCAGGCGATTGCCGTACTGAGCGTTGGGCGCCAGGGTAAAGCTCTTGGGGGTGACCGCCTTTTTCAGGTCGACCACTACCCGCAGGTCGGTAGCGGTGCGCTGGGCCGATCGCACGCTGCTGATCGGGGTATTGGAGGTGGAGACGGCCAGCGGCGCGGCGAGGGTCGCACCATTGATGTCGATGACCAGGCGATCCGGTGCGCTCAGGACGAACACACTGTGCTGCACGGGGCCGGACAGGTCGAAGACCAGGCGTGTGTTGTCCGGAGCACGCCACAGGCGCATGCTCTTGACTTGAGTGACGGCCAGAGCGTCAACGGTCACTGCCGTGAGCAGCAGACCAACGACAGTGACCAGCGCGCGTATGCGCATACCTATCCCCATTTACTGTTTGAATTCGACGGCCAGAGCGGCACACCAGGCTTCGCCGCGCGAGCCCTGCGGCGACAGGTTCAGCGAGCGTCCACTCGCCTGGGGGCTTATGGTAATGGTCAGGTCCGGCTTTGGCAAAACGCCTGCCCCTTTTTGGGGCCATTCGAACAGGCACAGCGCGTCGTCTTCGAAGTAATCGCGGATGCCCATGAACTCCAGCTCCTCAGGATCGACCAGGCGGTACAGGTCGAAATGGAAGGCGCGGATCTCGCCGATCTCGTAGGGTTCGACCACGGTGAAGGTGGGGCTTTTCACCGCGCCGGTATGACCCAGCCCGCGAATCAGGCCGCGCGACAAGGTGGTCTTGCCCGCCCCCAGGTCGCCTTCGAGAAAGATCACGCCGTGGCCGCCGGTGACCCGCGCCAACTGCGCGCCGAAATCGACCATGGCCTGTTCGTCGGCCAGAAACAGGGTTATGCCTGACACGCTGAATGCTCCTCCAACAATTCACGAATGACCGGAACCAGGTCGCTGGCCGCAAGGCCACGCCCCTGTACGCCCAGCCGCTCACCGGCACAGGCATGCAGCCACACCCCGAGGCAGGCTGCCGCCCACCCCTCCATCCCCTGTGCCAGCAGCGCCGCCAGCACCCCAGTGAGCACGTCGCCCAGGCCGGCCCCGGCCATGGCCGGGTGCCCGCGGCTGCACAGTGCCAGTTGCCCGGATGGGTCGGCGACCAAGGTCCCGGCCCCCTTGAGCACGCAGACGCTGGCGTACTTGCGCGCCAACTTGCGCGCAGCGCCCGGCCGGTCGGCCTGCACGGCCTCGGTGGAAATGCCCAGCAAGCGCGCAGCCTCGCCAGGGTGCGGGGTGAGCACGCTGCCACTGGGCAGGGCCAGCGGCGTCACCGCCAGCAGGTTGAGCGCATCGGCGTCCCAGACCTGCGGCACCTGGGCATTGGCCACCGCCGATAGCAGGCTGCGGCCCCACGCTGCCTGGCCCAGGCCGGGCCCGACCGCCAGCACCGAGGCGCGTTCCAGTACAGCCATCAGCTGGTTGGCCGAGTTCACCCCCAGGCACATGGTTTCGGGCAGGCGCGTCAGGGCCGCGCCGACATGCTCGGGGCGCGTGGCCAGCGAGACCAATCCGGCGCCGCAGCGTAACGCCGCCTCGGCACTGAGCAGGACCGAGCCACCGGTACCGAGGTCGCCGCCGACCACCAGCACATGGCCAAAATCGCCCTTGTGTGCGCCCGGACGCCTTGGCGGCAGGCCGGCCAGGGTCACGCTGCTGAGTATTTGTGGATCATTCGTGAGGTGTTTGGTCTGGGGCATGGGGTCAAAGGCTCCGATGTCTGGCAGAATTATACGCACCTGAGCCCGTATTGCCTTTATTTCCCCATGTCCGCCGTCACCCCAGACCTCGCCGCATTGGCCCAATCGATCAAGGATTGGGGCCGAGAACTCGGTTTTGCCCACGTGGGCATCGCCGGGGTGGAGCTTGGCGAGCATGAACAGCACCTGCAGCGCTGGCTGGATGCGGGCTACCACGGCGAAATGGCGTACATGGGTGCCCACGGCAGCAAGCGCTCGCACCCGGATGAGCTGGTCCCCGGTACCTTGCGCGTGGTGTCCCTGCGCATGGACTACCTACCTGGCGATACGCAGATGGCCCAGCGCCTGGCGCAGCCGGAAAAGGCCTACGTCTCGCGCTATGCCTTGGGCCGCGATTACCACAAGCTCATCCGCAAGCGCGTGCAGCACCTGGCCGAGCGTATCCAGCAGGCCATCGGGCCGTTCGGCTTTCGTGCCTTCATCGACAGCGCGCCGGTGCTCGAAAAAGCCATTGCCCAGGAGGCTGGGCTAGGGTGGATCGGCAAGAACACCCTGTTGCTCAATCGAAAGGCCGGCAGCTATTTCTTCCTCAGCGAACTGTTCGTCGACCTGCCGCTGCCGGTTGACCCGGCCCAGGCCACCGAGCACTGCGGCCGCTGCCAGGCCTGCCTGGACATCTGCCCTACCGGCGCGTTCGTCGGCCCCTACGTGCTCGATGCCCGGCGCTGCATCTCCTACCTGACCATCGAGCTCAAGAGCGCCATTCCCGTCGAACTGCGCCCGCTGATCGGCAACCGGGTCTTCGGTTGCGATGACTGCCAGATCGTCTGCCCATGGAACCGGTTTGCCCGCCCCACCGGCGAGAGCGACTTCAAGCCCCGCCACAACCTGGACAACGCCGATCTGGCGGCGTTGTTCATGTGGGATGAGCCGACGTTCCTGAGCAACACCGAAGGTTCGCCGCTGCGCCGCGCCGGTTACGAACGCTGGTTGCGCAACCTGGCCGTGGGATTGGGCAACGCCCCCTCGACCATCCCCGTCCTCGAAGCCCTGCGCGCCCGCCAGGACCATCCCTCGGAGCTGGTGCGCGAGCATGTGCAATGGGCTTTGGCACAACATCAATCCCGCGAGCGTACATAGCAGTTGTTAGGAGACGGCCACGCAGAGCCTTTGGGAGCGCGCCTTGCCCGGGCGCCGGAGCGGCCCCAACCCCAGCAATCGCGGTGTATCAGGTGGTTTGAGATCGCAGGCCTTGCGGCCGCTGCGCGCCCGATCGCGGCGCAAGGCCGCCCTCATAGAACACACGCTAACTCATTGATTTATCTGTACTTTGGAGCGGCCTTGTGCCGCGATCGACCGCGCAGCGGTCGCAACCCCTGTAACCGCGCTGCACCAGACAGATCGAGATAGCTGGCTTTACGGCCGCTTCGCAGCCGATCGCAGGACAAGCCAGCTCCTACAGGGTGGTGA
>Ga0160433_100158_pt1 | contig 57277 bp, 51 predicted proteins | sample HID1972K_E0MG_FD_108235 | JGI IMG/M metagenome (GOLD analysis project Ga0160433, IMG submission 108235) | Enriched pill bug-associated microbial communities from UW Madison campus, WI, USA - HID1972K_E0 MG | ecosystem: Host-associated > Arthropoda: Insects > Digestive system > Unclassified ...
GCCGGTGCCATACACCGCGGTGCCTGCTTCGCGGGCAAGCCCGCTCCCACAGAGTATTGCGCCGCGCTTGCAGGCTTTGTTCTCTGCGCGACAGCGCAGCCCAACGGGCTGGGCGGACTCCTAGGGTGAAGATTCTAATTTTTCTCCCTACCTTGTGCTCAAGCCCAACATCCATGGGCGGTTCCTCCATCCCCTATGAGCGTGAGGTGCAGAGCATGGCCAAGGTAACTTTGAAGAAAAAGGTCGACGTCCCGGAAAGTACCCTGGGCGACGTTCGTGGCTACGCGCGCAAGATCTGGCTGGCTGGGCTGGGCGCCTATGCCCGCGTTGGCCAGGAAGGTTCGGAGTACTTCAAGGCGCTGGTCAAGGCCGGCGAAGGCCTTGAAAAACGCGGCAAGAAGCGTATCGATCACGAGCTCGACGCGGCCAACAGCCAGGTCGACGAGGTCAAGCAGGAGTTGACCGGTGTGCGTGGCCGAGTCGAGATTCAACTCGACAAAATCGAAAAGGCTTTCGACACGCGGGTCGGCAATGCCTTGAATCGCCTTGGCATTCCGTCTAAACATGACGTTGAGGCATTGTCCATCAAGCTCGACGAGCTGACGGCCTTGCTCGGGCGTGTCGCGCGCAAACAATAAGGAGAGCAGGATGGCTGGCAAGAAGAACACCGAGAAAGAAGGCAGCTCCTGGGTCGGGGGGATTGAAAAGTATTCCCGCAAGATCTGGTTGGCTGGCCTGGGTATCTACTCCAAGATCGATCAGGACGGTAGCAAACTGTTCGATTCCCTGGTCAAGGATGGCGAAAAGGCAGAGCAGCAGGCCAAAGGTGCCCTCGACTCGGCCAAGGTCAATGCCAAGTCGGGCACTTCGCGAGTGTCTGATGTGAAGGAGCGTGCGCTGGGCAAGTGGGGCGAGCTCGAGGAAGCGTTCGACAAGCGTCTGAACAGCGCCATCTCGCGCCTGGGCGTGCCGAGCCGCAATGAGATCAAGGCGCTGCACCAGCAGGTCGATACCTTGACCAAACAGATCGAGAAGCTCACCGGCGCTTCGGTCAAGCCGGTGTCGGCCCGCTCCGCCGCGGCCAGCGCGACCACCGCCAAGCCGCTGACCAAGGCCGTGTCGAAAGCGCCGGCCAAGCCCGCTGCAGCCAAGCCGACCGCGCGCAGGACGGCGGCCGAACCGGCTGCTGCCCAACCGGCGGCAAAAACCGCAGCCGCCAAATCGGCCGCCAAGACAACTGCTGCCAAGCCTGCGAGCAAGCCTGCTGCCGCCAAGCCTGCGGCCAGGAAGCCTGCTGTGAAGAAGGCGCCTGCCAAGCCGGCAACGGTCGAGGCCGAAGCGCCAGCGGCCAGTGCGGCATCGGTGGCAAGCTCGGCACCTGCCTCGAACTCCGCGTCTTCCAACGTACCGGCAACGTCCTCGGAGAGCCAAGCCAGCCAGGCTTGAATCGCTCAGGGAAATCCCGGCTGTCGGCGGGTTTGGGGTGGGCTGCAGAGACAAACCGATGTCGAGCCCAACCCTCACCCTAGCCCTCTCCCAGGGGGAGAGGGAACCGAACGCGTTGTCCGGTCGTGCGTGTTCTGTACGACACCTCCAATCAGCGCCCTCTCCCTTTGGGAGAGGGTTGGGGTGAGAGCCGCAGGCACAACCGATGTGCCGCCCAACCCCACCCTCTCCCAAAGGGAGAAGGCATCGATCGCTTTGTCTGGCCGGACGCGATCTCTCTGCCGACTGCTATCCGCCCCGCAAGCGAACCCGGCTCACGCCTCCAGGTACCTTACCGCCAGCTGCTCTGCGGCCTGCCGCGAGGGCTGTTGCAAGTGTGGGGCGACCAGCATCATCACCTGATACACCACCACGCCAACATCCGCTTGCCGCGCCAGCACGCGCTGGTAGTCCAGTGAAAACAGCAGGGTCAGGGTGATCTGTTCCACCAGTTGTCCCAGCGCCTGGGTGTCGCTCTGCACCTGACCCTGGGCCTTGAGGCTGGCAAGCAGGGCCGCCAGCGTACGCTTGACGGCATTGATCAGGTTGCGCATGCCACGGGCGAGTTTTGCGAGCCTTCCAGTCAGATTCGACAAGTCCTGGAAAAGGAAGCGGTATTGAGCCATCCGCTCGACGATCAAGTGCAGGAACAGCCAGTAGTCTTCGGCATCCAGGCGCACGTCCAGCGGCGGGTCGAGCAGCGGCAGCAGCGCTTCCTCGAAGCGCTCGAACAGCCCCAGCACCAGCGGCTCCTTGCCATGGAAGTGGTAATACAGGTTGCCCGGGCTAATCCCCAGTTCGTTGGCGATCTCCAGGGTCGAAACATTGGGCTCGCCTTGCTGGTTGAACAGCTGCAGGGCGCAGTCGAGTATCCGGTCGCGGGTCTTCACTCGGGCCATTGGGTCAGCGCGCCAGCACGTAGATGCCGGGAGCGGCGTCCAGTGGCGGATGGGCGTTGTTACCTAGCACGTCGCGCGCCTCTTTCAACGTGCCGGAGCGCTGGCTGATCCATGCCAGCCACAACGGCCACCAGCTGCCATCGCTGCGCTGGGCGTCGTGGGACCACGCCCGTGGGTCGCTGGGCAGCCCTGGGTTATCCAGGTAGTAAGCCTTGGGGTTGCCGGGCGGGTTGATGATGCTCTGGATATGCCCGCTGTTGGCCAGCACGAAGCGTCGCTGGCCGCCAAGCAGCAAGGCCGAGCGATAGACCGCGTCCCACGGCGTGATGTGGTCGTTGCTGCCGGCGACGGTGAAACTGTCGAGGTCGACCTGCTTGAGGTCGACCGGCGTGCCGCATACCTGCAGGCCAGACGGATGCGTCAGCGGGTTGAGCTTGAAAAAGTCCAGCAACTCTCCATGCAAGGCGGCGGGAAGTCGGGTGTTGTCGGCGTTCCAGTAGAGAATGTCGAAGGCCGGCGGCGTCTTGCCCAAGAGGTAGTTGTTGACCCAGTAGTTCCAGATCAGGTCGTTGGGCCGCATCCAGGCGAAGACCCGCGCCACCTGGGCGCCATCGAGCACACCGCGTTGATAGGAGCGGCGCTTGGCCGCCTCGAGGGTCTGCTCGTCGGCGAACAGGCTGGCGGGGCCGTCGAACTGGCTGTCCAGCAGGCTGACCAGGTAGGTGGCGCTACGCACTCGGCGCAACTGGCGCTTGGCCTGCAGGTGCCCTTGCAGGGCCGCCATGGTCAGGCCGCCAGCACAGGCGCCCATGAGGTTGGGGTCGCGGCTGCCACTGATGCTGCGACAGGCATTGAGGGCTTCCTCCAGCGCCTGCACGTAGCTGGACAGGCCCCATTCGCGGTGGCGTGGATCGGGGTTGCGCCAGCTGACCATGAACACCTGCAGGCCGTTCTTGAGCATGTACTGGACGAAGCTGTTGGTCGGGCCCAGGTCGAAGATGTAGTACTTGTTGATCTGCGGCGGCACTACCAGCAGCGGCCGGGCGAACTGCCGTTCGCTCATCGGGCGGTACTGGATCAACTCCAGCAGCTCGTTGCGAAAGACCACTGCTCCCGCGGTAGTGGCCAGGTTGACGCCGACCTCGAAGGCCTGCGGATCGACCTGGCGCGGCAGGCCGTCGTTGTGCCGCAGGTCGTCCAGCAGGTGGCCCAGGCCACGCACCATGCTCAGCCCGCCGGTATTGAACAGCTCCTTGATTGCCAGCGGGTTGAGCGGCGAGTTGCTCGGTGCCAGGGCATCGTTGAGCAGATTGAACAGAACCTGCGCTCGGGCCTGGTCGTCGGGCGCCAGCTGGCTTTCTTCGATCCATAGCCGGCTTTGCTTCTGCCAGGCCAGGTAGGCCTGCAGGCTGCGGCGGTAGAAGGGGTTCTGGCTCCACGTCGGGTCACTGAAACGGTTGTCACGCGCATGCGGCTGGTGCGGGGTTTCACCCAGCATCACGCGGCCCAGCTGGCTGCCCAGGGCAAGCATGTGCCGGGCCGTGTGCAGAGGATTGCGCAGCCCGTGGCGGCCGACCTGGCGCAGGGTCGAGATCAGGTCGCGGCCGCGCAGGCCGGTGATCGCGTTCTGCACGGTCATTGTCGTGACAGGGGCCGGTCTGGTCCCCTTCGCCGGTTCGTCTTTCATCAGGCAACACTCCCTCGTCAGGCCTTGATCACAATCAGATCGATGCAAGAATGCCGCACGCAAGCCAACCGGCGCCGCCCATGGCGCGGTTTTCAGACGCCGGCGGCGGGCCGCGGATGCATGACGGCGCGTTGGCGTTCTTGCTGGAGGAACTTCATGATGATCGGAGCGACGGCCTTGGCCCGGGTGATCAGGAACAGATGGCCGTCGTCGATTATGTGTAGCTGGGCATTGGGAATTCGCCAGGCCAGCAGGCGCATGTTGATCAGTGGAATCAACGGATCGTCGTCGCCGGCCAGCACCAGCGTCGGCTGGTGGATCTTGTGCAGCCAGTGAATGCTGGTCCAGCCAAGGCCCGCGAACAGCTGCCAGTAATAGCCCAGCTTGCCGCCCGAGCGCGCCCTTGCCGCATGCGACAGCGCCAGGTCCGGGTCACGGCGAAAGCCCCCGCCGTAGATCGTGGGGGCGATGCGCAGCACGTGCGACGGCTGCACGTAGCGGCGCGGGCTGGCCATCATCCAGAGCACCTTGGGCTTGCCCGGGACCATGAACGCCCCGGCCGCGGTGGCGGCGAGCACCAGCTTCTTGCAGCGTTCTGGATAGTCGTAGGCGAATTGCTGGGCCAGCGCGCCACCCCAGGACACGCCGATGGCATTGACCTGGCCATAGTCCAGGTAGTCCAGCATGCGCGCCGTGAGCTTGGCCAGGCCCGCAAAGCGATAGGGACGCCTGGGGGTCGAGGAGCCGCCGACGCCTGGGACATCGAAGGCGATCACCTCCAACTCCGGGTCCAGGGCCTCGATGAAGGGGAAGACCAGCTCCAGGTTGGCGCCAATGCCATTGAAGATGAGCAAAGGTGTCAGGTGCGACTTGCCGGGGCGCACCGCGGTGCGGAGGGTCTGCCCATCCAGCTCGATGGTCCTGAAAATATACGGTTGCGGCATGCGCGAAACCCTGTGGTGGAGAGTCGCCGCAGCCCCCGCGGGCGCTGCGGCAGTACGGCTTAACGTTCGTGGACGTAGGTGCCCGGCGCGGCTTCGCCGGCGGCGTAGGCGCGATTGCCCAGGCGGGTCGGCGCCTTCTTCAGGTCGCCGGCGCGTTCGCCCAGCCAGGCTTGCCAATGCAGCCACCAGGAGTCGGTGTGCTTGATCGCGTGCTCCTGCCAGGCCAAGGGTTCGGCGGGCTGTTCGGTGCCGGTCATGTAGCGGGCCTTGGGGTTGCCAGGCGGGTTGAGGATGCTCTGGATATGCCCGCTGTTGGACAGTACGAACTCGACCTTGCCACCGAACAGGTGGGCCGAGCGGTAGCAGGATTGCCAAGGGGTAATATGGTCGGCGGTGCCGGCGACGCTATAGATGTCGCAGGGGACTTTCTTCAGGTCGATGGGAGTGCCGCACACTTCCAGGGCATCGGCCCGGATCAGCGGGTTGTTCTTGAACATCTCGATCAGGTCGCCATGGAAGGCGGCCGGCAGGCGCGTGGTGTCGTTGTTCCAGAACAGGATGTCGAATACCGGAGGCTCGTTGCCCAGCAGGTAGTTGTTGACCCAGTAGTTCCAGATCAGGTCGTTGGGGCGCATCCAGGCGAACACCTTGGCCATCTCGCTGCCTTCCAGCACCCCGGCCTGGTAGGAGTGACGCTTGGCCGCCTCGAGGGTCTGTTCGTCGACGAACAGCGCAACCGTGGTGTCTATCGTGGTGTCGAGCACGCTGACCAGCAGGGTCAGGGCATTGACCTTGGTCTGGCCGAGTGCTGCATAGTGGCCCACCAGCGCGGTGCAGGTGATGCCCCCGGAACATGCACCGAGCATATTCAGGTCCTTGCTGCCGGTGATCGCCAGCACCGCGTCGACCGCCTCCTTGAGGGCGTCGATGTAGGTCGACAGGCCCCACTCGCGCTGGACCTTGGTCGGGTTGCGCCAGCTGATGATGAAGGTCTGCTGGTTGGAGCGCAGGCAGAAGCGTGCCAGGCTCTTCTCCGGACTCAGGTCGAAGACGTAGAACTTGTTGATCTGCGGCGGCACTACCAGCAGCGGCCGCTGATGCACCTGCTCGGTGATCGGGCGGTATTGGATCAGTTCCAGCACATCGTTGCGGTAGACCACCGCCCCTTCAGTGGTGCCCAGGCTCTTGCCGACCTCGAAAGCATCCATGTTCACCTGGCTGGGCATGCCACCGTTGTTGACGATGTCCTTGGCCAGGTTGGACAAACCGTCGAGCAGGCTCTTGCCGCCGGTCTCGAAGAAACGCTTGACCGCCGCCGGGTTGGCCGCGGTGTTGGTCGGCGCCATGGCTTCGGTCATCAGGTTGATGACGAAATGCGCACGGCTGATGTCCTGAGGCGAGAGGTTGCTGTCATCGATCCAGTCGTGAAGCTCCTTGCGCCAGGCCAGGTAGGACTGCAGGTAGCGGCGGTACAGGGGGTTCTGGCTCCAGGCCGGATCATTGAAACGGCGGTCATCGCTCTCCGGTTGCAGGCGGGACGTGCCCAGCAGCACGTTCTTCAACTCCAGGCCAAAATGCGCCACATGCTTGGCGCTGTGCAGTGGCTGGCGAATGGCCTGGCGCAACACGTTGCGCGCCGAGGTCAGCAGATCCTTGCGGCGCAGCCCGATGATCGGGTTCAGCCCCAGGGTATTTTCCGAGGCCTGGCGCTGCAGCTCATCGTTATTCTTATTACTCATCTACGACGCTCCGTTGTCCTGAGACGAGTACCGGGGTTGTGCACGGGGACACAGGCGGATGCCCGGTACTGCTGCTCGGGTGACCAGTGATAACGAACAGCGGTGCTGCGCACGGATGCACAGGGCGATGAGCTGCGGGTTACCTTGCGTGTGAAGACAGCCTGCTCGTGCTCGACCCCTGCATACCGACCTTGCCCCGCCCCGCTGTTAACGATGCAGGGACCTTGCCAGCCCCATTGGTTACCCGACTTTCATGTAATGCGCAAGACAGCCATTCATTGGCCGTGTGCCTGGCATTCAAGCAGAACGAATTAGAAAATGCGCTCTAAAGCCTGTAGTCCCCGCGCTAGAGCATCAACTTGACCACGGCTTGGGCTGGGTCGCGGGATTTGCCGGCCTTGTGCAGCTCGTCGAGGTAGTCGGCCCACAGCTGTTCCTGGCGCAGGCAGAGTTGCTCCAGGTACTCCCAGGTGAACAGTCCACTGTCATGGCCGTCGTCGAAGGTCAATTTCAGTGCATATTGCCCGGCGGGTTCCAGGCCGGTCAGGCCAACGCCGAGCTTGCCGAACTGCAGGATCGGATTGCCGTGGCCCTGGACCTCGGCGGAAGGGGAATGCACGCGCAGGAACTCGGCCGGCAGGTCATACACCTCGCCGGGGGCGTAGGTGAGGCTGAGGGTCTTGGAGGCTTTGTGAAGGTTGATTGCGGTGGGGAGTCTGGGCATGGCTTAGGGCTCTCTAGGCTTCAAGCGTCAAGCTTCAAGCTTCAAGCCGCAAGCTGCAAGAGCGCAGATTCAAGCACCGCGGCATAATCGTGAGAGCGCCGTGATTTCAGCGCGGCCTGCGCGGCTGCAAGCGACGCCTATCAGCTTGTCGCTTGCAGCTTGCGGCTTGCACCGCTTAGAGGATGTAACGCGACAGGTCTTCGTTCTGCGCCAGTTCGCCCAGGTGGCTGTTGACGTACTCGGCGTCGATGCGGATCGGCGCTTCGCTGTGCGCGCTGGCCAGGTCACCGGCGCTGAACGACACCTCTTCGAGCAGGCGCTCGAGCAGGGTGTGCAGGCGGCGGGCACCGATGTTCTCGGTCTTCTCGTTGACCTGGTAGGCAATCTCGGCCAGGCGCTTGATGCCCTCGGCGGCGAACTCGATGTCCAGACCCTCGGTCTTGAGCAGTTCACGGTACTGCTCGGTGAGCGAGGCGTGCGGTTCGCTGAGGATGCGCTCGAAGTCTTGCGGGGTCAGGGCCTTGAGCTCGACACGGATCGGCAGGCGGCCTTGCAGCTCGGGCACCAGGTCGCTCGGCTTGCTCAGGTGGAACGCGCCGGAGGCGATGAACAGGATATGGTCGGTCTTGACCATGCCCAGCTTGGTGTTCACGGTGCAGCCTTCGATCAGCGGCAGCAGGTCGCGCTGCACACCTTCGCGGGATACATCGGCACCGCCGACGTTGCCGCGCTTGGCCACCTTGTCGATCTCGTCGATGAACACGATGCCGTGTTGCTCGACCGCTTCCAGGGCCTTGGCCTTGAGCTCATCCTCGTTGACCAGGCGACCGGCTTCCTCGTCGCGGACCATTTTCAGCGCTTCCTTGACCTTGAGCTTGCGCGCCTTGCGCTTGCCCTTGCCCATGTTGGCGAAAAGGTTCTGCAGCTGGTTGGTCATCTCTTCCATGCCGGGCGGCGCGGCGATCTCGACACCTGCCGACTCGGCCACTTCGATCTCGATTTCCTTGTCGTCCAGCTGGCCTTCGCGCAGGCGCTTGCGGAACAGCTGGCGGGTGTTGGAATCGCTGCTGGAGGTGGCGGCTTCCTCGGCAAAGCCGGTGGTGCGCGCCTGGGGCAGCAGGGCATCGAGGATGCGGTCTTCGGCGGCGTCTTCGGCGCGGTGGCGCACGCGGACGATTTCCTGCTCGCGCAGCATCTTGATCGAGGCATCGGCCAGGTCGCGGATGATCGACTCGACGTCACGGCCGACATACCCGACTTCGGTGAACTTGGTCGCTTCGACCTTGATGAACGGCGCGTTGGCCAGCTTGGCCAGGCGTCGGGCGATCTCGGTCTTGCCGACACCGGTGGGGCCGATCATCAGGATGTTCTTCGGGGTCACTTCGACACGCAGCTCGGCGGGGAGCTGCATGCGCCGCCAGCGGTTGCGCAGGGCGATGGCCACGGCGCGCTTGGCGTCGTCCTGGCCGATGATGTGGCGATTGAGTTCGTGGACGATCTCGCGGGGGGTCATGGACATGATCTATTGGGTCCTCAGGTAGAGTGAATCAGCGTGGAAAAGCCCGGCCGCCGGGGCCGGGCGCCAGAACAGCTGATCACTCGGCCAGGTCCTGCTCCTCGATGGTCAGGTTGTGGTTGGTGAACACGCAGATGTCACCGGCGATATTCAGGGCGGTCTCCGCGATCTCGCGGGCCGACAGGTCGGTCTTGTTCAGCAGGGCGCGCGCGGCGGCCTGAGCGAACGCGCCACCCGAGCCCATGGCGATCAGGCCGTCTTCGGGTTCGACCACGTCACCGTTGCCGGTAATGATCAGCGAGGCATCCTTGTTGGCCACGGCCAGCATGGCTTCCAGGCGGCTCAGGGAGCGGTCGGTACGCCATTCCTTGGCCAACTCGACGGCGGCGCGAACCAAGTGGCCCTGGTGTTTTTCCAGTTGGCCCTCGAAACGCTCGAACAGGGTGAAGGCGTCGGCGGTGGCACCGGCAAAGCCCGCGATGACCTCGCCGTGGTACAGGCGACGGACTTTCTTGGCGTTGCCTTTCATCACGGTGTTGCCGAGGGAAACCTGGCCGTCGCCAGCCATGACGACTTTGCCGTGGCGGCGGACTGAAACGATGGTGGTCAAGGGGAGAGTCTCCACGCAGCGGGGCGAAAATGCCTGATGCAGACTCATATGGGGGAGGGGGGGAAGGATTTCAACCTCGCGCTTGCGCGCGAGCGATCAGCTACAAGCTTCAAGCGGCAAGAAAAAGCGGATCGGCAGATGACGTGCTTCTTCTTGCAGCTTGCAGCTTGCAGCTTGCAGCTGGCCTCAGGCCTCAGGCCTCGTGACAGACCCGTCCATCGACCAGCGTGTAACGCACCGCGCTCGGCAGGCAATGTCCGATGAACGGGCAATTGTCACCGCGCGAGTACCACTGCTCGCCGGCCACGGTGGAGGCCTTGGGATCGAACAGCACCAGGTCGGCGGCACCACCCACCTTCAGCTCGCCGGCCGGCAGGCGCAGGGCGGACGCGGGGCCACTGGTCAAGCGCGCGAGCAGGGCCGGCAGGTCGAGCAGGCCGTCCTCGACCAGGGTCATGGCCAGCGGCAGCAGCAGTTCGACACTGCTGATGCCCGGTTCGGTAGCACCGAACGGAGCCAGCTTGGCGTCGCGCTCGTGGGGCTGGTGGTGGCTGGAGATGGCCTGGATCACCCCGGACTTCACGGCCTCGCGCAGGCCATCGCGGTCCGCGGCGCTGCGCAGTGGCGGTTGCACGTGGTAGAGGCTGGAGAAGTCGCGCAGCGCTTCGTCGGTGAGGATCAGCTGGTACAGGGCAACGTCGGCGGTCACCGGCAGGCCGAGCTGCTGAGCCTGGGCGATCAAGCGTGCGCCGCGGGCACTGGTGAGCTGGCTGAAATGCGCACGCACGCCGGTCTGCTCGACCAGCAGCAGGTTGCGCGCCAGGGCCACGGTCTCGGCGGTTTCCGGGATACCGGGCAGGCCGAGGAAGCTGGCCATGGCGCCTTCATGGGCCAGGCCGCCCTGGGCCAGGTCGCGGTCCTGGGAGTGGAACACCACGGTCAGGTCGAAGGTCGCGGCGTATTCCAGGGCGCGGGCCAGGGTACGGTTGTTGCCGATGCTGCTCAGGCCGTTGCCGAAGGCCACGCAGCCGGTGTCGCGCAGGGCCACCAGCTCGGCCAGCTGCTCGCCTTCCAGACCCTTGGTCAGGGCGCCGACCGGGTAGACCTTGCTGTGGCCAGCCTCACGGGCGCGGTCCAGGATCAGCTCGGCCACGGCCGAGGTGTCCAGCACCGGACGGGTTTGTGGCGGGCAGCAGAGGCTGGTGACGCCACCGGCGGCGGCGGCGCGGGTCTCGCTGGCGATGTTGCCCTTGCGGCTGTAGCCGGGCTCGCGCAGGGCGACGTCGAGGTCGACCAGGCCAGGCGCCGCCACCAGGCCCTCGGCGTTGAGGGTGCGGCTGGCGCTGAAGCCGGTCGGGGCCGCGCCGATGGCAACGACCTTGCCGCCATCCAGGTGCAGGTCGCTGACCTGGTCGAGGCCGCTGTGGGGGTCGATGACCCGGGCGCCAAGAATACTGATGCTCACAGGGCGTTCTCCTGGTCCAGTTGTCGTTGCGCGGTCTGCCCGCTCATGGCCATGGACAGCACGGCCATGCGTACGGCAATGCCGTAGGTGACCTGGTTGAGGATCACCGAATGCGGGCCGTCGGCCACCGCCGATTCGATCTCCACGCCGCGGTTGATCGGCCCCGGGTGCATGACGATCGCATCGGGCTTGGCGCCGGCCAGGCGCGCGGTGGTCAGGCCGAACAGGCGGTAGAACTCGCCTTCGCTGGGCAGCAGGCCGCCGGCCATGCGCTCGCGCTGCAGGCGCAGCATGATCACCACGTCGACGTCCTTCAGGCCTTGTGCCAGGTCGGTGTAGACCGTCACCCCGTACTGTTCGATGCCGATCGGCAGCAGGGTCTTGGGGCCGATCACGCGGATGTCCGGGCAGCCGAGGGCCTTGAGCGCGAGCATGTTCGAACGGGCCACGCGCGAGTGCAGGATGTCGCCGACGATGGCCACCGAAAGGTTCTCGAAGCTGCCCTTGTGCCGACGGATGGTCAGCATGTCGAGCATGCCCTGGGTCGGGTGCGCGTGCCGGCCGTCGCCGCCATTGATGATGGCCACGTCCGGGCACACGTGCTCGGCGATGAAGTGCGCGGCGCCGGAGTCGGCGTGGCGCACCACGAACATGTCGGCGGCCATCGCCTCAAGGTTGCGCAGGGTGTCGAACAGGGTCTCGCCCTTGCTGGTCGAGGAGGTCGAGACGTTCAGGGTGATCACGTCGGCCGACAGGCGCTGGGCGGCCAGTTCGAACGTGGTGCGGGTACGGGTCGAGTTTTCGAAGAACACGTTGCAGACGGTCTTGCCGCGCAGCAACGGGACTTTTTTCACGGCCCGGGCGCCGACTTCGAGAAAGGAGTCGGCGGTGTCGAGGATCTCGGTCAGCAGTTCGCGGGGCAAACCGTCGAGCGAGAGAAAGTGGCGCAGCTGGCCCTGATCGTTGAGCTGCAGCGGGCGCTTGGCGTCGATTGGCGTCATCGCGGGGGACTCTTAAAGGGCGGAAGCGGTGGCGAAGTCCTGGCGCTCGAGGGCGAGCGGTGCGGGTCCGGTCAATTTTACCCGTTCATGGGCGGCCAGCGACAGGGTGGCACCAAGCACGTTCGGCCGGATCGGCAGTTCGCCGGCATCCAGATCGAGCAGGCAGACCAGGGTCACGCTGGCCGGACGACCGTAGTCGAACAGCTCGTTGAGCGCCGCGCGGATGGTGCGGCCGCTCATCAGCACGTCGTCGACCAACACCAGGTGCTGGCCTTCGATCTCGAACGGCAGCTGCGAGGGGCGTACTTGCGGGTGCAGGCCGTTCTGGCTGAAGTCGTCGCGGTAGAACGACACGTCCAGGGTGCCGAGCGGGCTGTCGCTACCCAGTTCCTCGAGCAGCGCCTGGGCGACCCACACGCCACCGGTGTGGATGCCGATGAAGCGGGGTTCGGTGATGTTGCGGCGGGCCAGGTGGGCGCGCAGGTCAACGGCCATCTGCCGGACCAGTTCGGCGGGATTGGGTAGGCTCATGCTTGCTCCTCAAGACGCCGGGCGGGCCGGCTTGAAACCGATGGTCGGGTTACTGCCCGGTGTTGGCATCCAGCCAGCCCTGCAGCAGCAGCGCCGCGGCGATGGCATCGACCGGATTGTCGCGGTAACTGCCGCGCTGGCCGCCGCGGGCCAGGCGTTCGCCCTTGGCCTCGAAGGTGGTCAGGCGTTCGTCGTGGGTATGTACAGGCAGGTTGAAGCGCCCGTTCAGGCGGCGGGCGAACTTTTCGGCGCGGGCGCTCATTTCGCTGGGTGTGCCGTCCATGTTCAGCGGCAGGCCGACGACGATGGCGTCGGGTTGCCACTCCTTGATCAGTTTTTCGACCTGAGCCCAGTCCGGCACCCCGTTTTGCGCCTTGAGGGTACACAGTTCGCGGGCCTGGCCGGTGACCGCCTGGCCAACGGCGACGCCGATCTGCTTGCTGCCGTAATCGAAGCCCAGGAGCAGGCGCACCTCGGCCATCAGGCGTGCCCCGCCTGGCTGGTCAGCAGGCTGAGGTTGATGCCCAGGCTCGCCGCGGCCGCGTCCAGGCGCAGTTCGCTGCTCATGTCGAAGATGATCTCGGGGTCGAAGGGGCAGTTGAGCCAGGCATTGTCGGCCAGCTCCGCTTCCAGCTGGCCGGCTTCCCAGCCGGCATAGCCGAGGGTGATCAGGCTTTTCTTCGGGCCCAGGCCGTCGGCGATGGCGAACAGCACGTCCTGGGAGGTGGACAGCGACAAGCCGCCCAGCTCGACCGTGGCCTGGAAGGCGCATTCGCTGGTATGCAGGACGAAGCCGCGGTCGGTCTGGACCGGGCCGCCGCTGTAGATCGGCACCTGCAGGCAGCTGAGCGGCGGCTCGGTGTCCGGGCGCAATTGCTCGAGGATGTCGGCCAGGTTCAGGTCCTGCGGCCGGTTTACCACCAGGCCCATCGCGCCGTTGGCGGTGTGCTCGACGATATAGGTCAAGGTCTGGGCAAAGGTCGGGTCCGCCATGTGCGGCATGGCGATCAGGAACTGATGCTTGAGGTAGCTCGGGCTGAGGGTTTTCATAGGGATAGTGTGGCGGCAGGTGGCTTAAGCTTCAAGCTACAAGCGGCAAGAAAAAGCACCGCGAACGCGGACAGGCTCTTCGCTTGCAGCTTGCAGCTGCCCCTCAGTTACTGGACAACCGGTCGCCGCGCGCAAAGCGCCAGGTGCGAATGATCTCGAGGCGGTCGTATTCGGCCATGTCGCCGGCGAACGGCGCGAACGGCGCGGCCAGGCGCACGATGCGCTGGGCGGCCTGGTCGAGCAGCGGCTGGCCGGACGACTCCAGCACCAGGACCTCGAACAGCGAGCCGTCGCGGTTGATCGATACCATCATCCGCAGGCTGCCGTAGATCTGCTGGCGACGAGCCTCGTCGGGGTAGTTGAGGTTACCTACCCGCTCCACCTTCTTGCGCCATTCCTCCTTGTACCAGGCACCCTTGTCGCGCATGGTCGAGGCCGCGTTGAGGCGGTGGATTCGGGGACGCTTGGCGTACAGCTGCTGCTCGTTCGACAGTTCGGCCTCGAGGCTGGCGATCTGGCTGGACAACTGCGAACTGTCGAACTCGGGCACCGCCGCCTGCGGTTTGGGCTGTGGCTTGCTTTCGCGGGGCTTGGGTTCGACCTTCTGCGCCTTGGGCGCGGTCGTGGTCACCGCGGACTTCGTCGGGATCTGAGGTGGCGGCACTGGCGGTCGGGCGGCCGGGGGCGGGGTGACCTTGTTGATCTTGCTGTCCTGGAACGGCGCGACCTCAGTGGTCGTGGGCACCGCCTTCTTGTCCAGGGTGCCGCTGCCCTGCTGGTTTTCCTGCGCCTGGAAGTCGGCTTTCTCTGGCGCCTTCTCGCTTTTGAAGGTGGCCAGGGTGATGTCCATGGTGCGGCGGATTTCGGTGGGCTCGACAAAGGAAAAGCCCAGGCCAAGGATCAGCGCCAGGTGCACCAGGGCAGCCAGGAACAGGGTAAAGCCGAGCCGATCCGCCGGGCGTATGCGCGGTGGCAGAAGGTCGGCGGGGATGTCGGCGGGCAGCGTCATCAGGTATCCAGCAAAGGGTGAGCTTCACGCTTCAAGCCGCAAGCTGCAAGTAGAAGCATGCCGTGCACGGACTGCTCTTTCTTGCCGCATGAAGCTTGCCGCTTGAAGCTGCATATCTTACCCCACTCTGCGCGATTGCTTCGCGACGGTTGTCAGCGTGCCTTGAGCTGGCGATCGATGGCATCCATCAATTGGGCGCCGATACGCGTGTTGTAGGCGTTGTCGATTTCACGGATGCAGGTCGGACTGGTGACGTTGATCTCGGTGAGGTAGTCGCCGATCACGTCCAGGCCGACGAACAGCAGGCCCTTCTCACGCAGGGTCGGGCCCACCTGGGCGGCGATCCAGCGGTCGCGCTCGCTCAGCTCGCGGGCCTCGCCGCGCCCGCCTGCGGCCAGGTTGCCGCGGGTCTCGCCACTGGCCGGGATACGCGCCAGGCAATAAGGTACCGGCTCGCCGTCGATCATCAGGATACGCTTGTCGCCGTCCTTGATCGCTGGCAGGAAAGCCTGGGCCATGATCTGCTGGACGCCATGCTGGGTCAGGGTCTCGAGGATCACCGAGAGGTTGGGGTCGCCCGGACGATGGCGGAACACCGAGGTGCCACCCATGCCGTCGAGCGGCTTGAGGATCACGTCGCCGTGGGTGGCGGCGAATTCGCGCAGGATGTCGGCGCGGCGGCTGACCAGGGTCGGCGCCATGCACTGCGGGAAACGCGTGGCGAACAGCTTTTCGTTGCAGTCGCGCAGGCTCTGCGGACGGTTGACCACCAGCACGCCTTCGGCCTCGGCCTGTTCCAGCAGGTAGGTGCTGTAGACGAACTCCATGTCGAAAGGTGGGTCCTTGCGCATCAGGATCACGTCCAGCTCGGCCAATGCGCTGTCCTGCTCCTCGCCCAGCTCGAACCAGCGGGCCGGGTCGGCGAAGACCTTCAGCGGGCGCATCTGCGCGCGGGCCTGGCCGGCCCCCAGGTAGAGGTCGCGCTGCTCCATGTAGAACAGCGACCAGCCGCGCTCCTGGGCAGCCAGCAGCATGGCCAGCGAGCTGTCCTTCTTGTAGGAGATGCCCGCAATGGGGTCCATGACAATCCCGAGGCGAACGCTCATGGGGGTAATTCCTCTCGGCGGCGCAGTGCCGCGGTGATTCGAATGAAAAGTGGCGTCAGGGTGGCGCTCGCGACGTCGATGGTCAAGAGGCAGCGGTCGCACCCCAGGGGGCCAATGGAATGCCACCCCGTAGTGTGCTAAAAAGGCCCCATCCAGCCGCACGCTGCAAGCGCCAAGCTGCAAGAAAAGCACGCCATGCGCCGATCTGCTTTTTCTTGTCGCTTACCGCTTGTGGCTTGCCGCTCATAGCGAGCAGCGATGGTAGCGCAAATATGGAACAACCACTGAAGGTGATGGTGATCGATGATTCCCGCACCATCCGCCGCACCGCCCAGATGTTGCTCAGCGAAGCGGGCTGCGAGGTGATTACCGCCAGCGACGGTTTTGATGCCCTGGCCAAGATCGTCGATCACCAGCCTCGGATCATCTTCGTCGATGTGTTGATGCCGCGTCTGGACGGTTACCAGACCTGCGCCCTGATCAAGCACAACAGTGCCTTCAAGGACATCCCGGTGATCCTGCTGTCGTCGCGCGATGGCCTGTTCGACAAGGCGCGGGGCCGGGTGGTCGGCTCCGACCAGTTCCTGACCAAGCCCTTTCGCAAGGAAGAACTGCTCGACGCAATCAAGGCCCATGTGCCCGGGTTCGCCGCGCAAGAACAACACGCACCCTGACGTTGCCCGCCCAGGCAGCGTCTTTTTTCCTTAATGGGGAAACAGCATGGCCCGAGTTCTGATTGTCGACGACTCGCCGACAGAAATGTACAAGCTGACCGGAATGCTCGAAAAGCACGGCCACCAGGTGCTCAAGGCCGGCAACGGCGCCGATGGCGTGGCCCTGGCGCGCCAGGAAAAGCCCGATGCCGTGTTGATGGACATCGTCATGCCCGGCATGAACGGCTTTCAGGCGACCCGCCAGTTGAGCAAGGACCCCGAGACCAGCGCCATTCCGGTGATCATCGTCACCACCAAGGACCAGGAAACCGACAAGGTCTGGGGTCAGCGCCAGGGCGCGCGCGACTACCTGGTCAAGCCGGTGGAGGAAGATACCCTGATCCGCAAGCTCGAAGGCGTGCTCAAGGTTTGACCACCCGACCCCAGGGCGCCTCACTGACCGCCTTCGAACTGTTGCTGGACATCGACCGGCGCTGCCGCCTGCTGGTGGCCGACCAGCCGTTGCAGGACACGCGCCTGCAACATTGGAGCGGTATCGGCTTTCGTGTGGCCGGGCAATGGTTCGTGGCGCCCATGGGCGAGGTCGCCGAGGTGCTGCACGAGCCGCGCAGTAGCCGCGTCCCCGGCGTGCAGCCGTGGGTCTGCGGAGTAGCCAACCTGCGCGGCCGGCTGCTGCCGGTGATGGACCTGGGCGGCTTCTTCGGCCTGGGCCGCTCGGCACCGGGCAAGCAGCGGCGGGTGCTGGTGCTGGACAACGAAGCGCTGTTCGCCGGCCTGCTGGTGGATGAGGTGCTCGGCCTGCAACATTTTCCGCTGCAGAGCCTGGAGCTGTCGCCTCCGCAGCCGCTGATCGCTGCGGCTGCGCCCTTCGTCCAGGGGCATTTTGCCCGTGAACGCAACTGGGCGATCTTCAGCCCGCTGGCCCTGGCCCAGGCGCCGGGCTTTCTCGATGTGGCGCTGTAGAGGATCCTGTGAACGTGACCAAGACCGCCACCCCGCCCGTCAACCCTCGTTCGCGCAGCACCGCGCAGGTCGCGGTGCTGTTCGTCGTGCTGATCCTGTCGATCATCCTGCTGTTCGCCAATTTCGCCTACCTCAACACCCAGTCAAACTACGACAAGCAGTACATCGGCCATGCCGGCGAACTGCGCGTGCTGTCGCAGCGGATCGCCAAGAACGCCACCGAGGCGGCGAGCGGCAAGGCCCTGGCGTTCAGACTGCTCGGTGATGCGCGCAACGACTTCGAGCGGCGCTGGAGCTACCTCAAGCAAGGCGACAAGACCACCGGCCTGCCTGCCGCGCCCCTGTCCGTGCGCAACGAGATGGACGCGGTGCTGCGCGACTGGGAAAACCTGCGCAAGAACACCGATGCCATCCTGGCCAGCGAGCAGACCGTGCTGTCGCTGCACCAGGTTGCCGCCACGCTGGCCGAGACCGTGCCGCAGCTGCAGGTCGAATACGAGAAGGTGGTCGAGATCCTCCTGCAAAGCGGTGCGCCGGCCAACCAGGTGGCGGTCGCCCAGCGCCAGCTGCTGCTCGCCGAACGCATCCTCGGCTCGGTCAATGCCGTGCTGGCCGGCGACGAGGCCTCGGTGCAAGCGGCCGACGCCTTCGGCCGGGACGCCAACCGCTTCGGCCAGGTGCTTGAAGGCATGCTCGACGGCAACCCGGCGATCCAGGTGACCCGGGTCGAGGATGCCGATGCCCGCGCGCGCCTGGCCGAGATCGCCGAGCTGTTCCAGTTCGTGGCCGGCTCCGTCGACGAGATCCTCGAGACCTCGCCCGAGCTGTTTCGCGTCCGCGAGGCCGCCGGCAGCATCTTCAGCCTGTCGCAGACCCTGCTCGACGAAGCCTCGCACCTGGCCAACGGCCTGGAGAACCTGGCCGCCGGGCGCACCCTGGATACGGTCGGTGGCTACGTGCTCGGCCTGCTGGCCCTGGCGTCGATCATCCTCATCGGTCTGGTCATGGTGCGCACCACGCACCGCCAGTTGCGCGAGACCGCCGAAAAGAACGAGCGCAACCAGCAGGCGATCATGCGCCTGCTCGACGAGATCGAGGAACTGGCCGATGGCGACCTGACCGTCACCGTCTCGGTCACCGAAGAATTCACCGGCGCCATCGCCGATTCGATCAACTACTCGGTCGACCAGTTGCGCGACCTGGTGGCCACCATCAACCACAGCGCCGAGCAGGTCGCCAGCGCCGTGCAGGACACCAAGAACACGGCCCGCCAACTGGCCAAGGCGTCCGAGCACCAGGCCGACCAGATCAGCGAAGCGTCGCTGGCGGTCGGCGACATGGTCGAATCCATCGACCGGGTTTCGGCGCACGCCTACGAGTCGGCCAAGGTCGCCGAGCGTTCCGTGGCCATCGCCAACAAGGGCAACGAGGTGGTGCACAACACCATCAACGGCATGGACAACATCCGCGAACAGATCCAGGACACCGCCAAGCGGATCAAGCGCCTGGGCGAGTCCTCCCAGGAAATCGGCGACATCGTGAGCCTGATCGATGACATTGCCGACCAGACCAACATCCTTGCCCTCAACGCGGCGATCCAGGCGTCACTGGCCGGCGAGGCCGGGCGCGGCTTCGCCGTGGTGGCCGATGAAGTGCAGCGCCTGGCCGAGCGCTCCTCCTCGGCCACGCGGCAGATCGAAGTGCTCGTGCGCACCATCCAGGCCGACACCAACGAAGCGGTGATCTCCATGGAGCAGACCACCGCCGAAGTGGTGCGTGGCGCGCGGCTTGCCCAGGATGCCGGGGTCGCCCTGGCCGAGATCGAAGGGGTTTCGCAGACCTTGGCCGAGCTTATCCACAGCATCTCGGATGCCGCCCAACTGCAGACGTCATCGGCGGGCCAGATTTCGCACACCATGGCGGTGATCCAGCAGATCACCGCGCAGACCTCGGCCGGCTCCGGCGCCACCGCCGACAGCATCCGCCACCTGGCGCGCATGGCCAGCGAAATGCGCCGTTCGGTGTCCGGGTTTACGCTGCCGCCCCCGGCTGAACGACCTTGAGGAACTGACCATGGCCAGTGCAACCCGGCTGTCCGCGCGCCACGACACGGTCGCCCTGGCCTGGACCAAGGCAGCCATTCTCGATTGCCTGGCCCAGGCGCGCCAAGCCCTTGAGCGGTTCTCCGGCGAGCCTGCGGACACCGCGGTGCTGGCCTTCTTCGTCGACAACCTGCACCAGGTGCACGGCTGCCTGCGCATGCTCGAATTGCCTGGGGCGACGCGGCTGGCCGAGGAGCTGGAGCTGCTCGGCCGGGCCATGGCCGACGGCCAGGTGAGTCCCCGGGGCGATTGCCTGGGCGCGCTGTTCCGCGGCCTCGAGCAGTTGCCGCCCTACCTGGAGCGCTTGCGCGGCGCTCGCCATGACCTGCCATTGGTGGTGCTGCCGCTGCTCAACCAGCTGCGCGGCTGTCGTGGCGTCGAGCCCCTGGCCCAGGGCAGCCTGATGTCCAGCGTGCCACCGGGCCAGGTATTGGCGGGCGCTGAAGACCTGGCCAACCTTGACCTGTCCCTGGGCAACTGGCGCGAACGCATGCAGGCCGGGCAAGGGCGCGATGCCCTGCGCTCGGTGGTGGTGGCGCTGTGCGATGACCTGATGCGCATCAAGGAGCGCCTGGACCTCTACGTGCGCGGTGACCGCCAGCAGCACGACCAGATCGAGCCCTTGCTCGCGCCGTTGCGCCAGGTGGCCGATACCCTGGCGGTGCTTGGCTTTCAGCAGCCGCGACGGGTGATCATCGACCAGGTCCTGGCCTTGCAGAGCCTCGCGCAAGGCCAGCGGGCACCGGACGATGCCTTGCTGATGGATGTCGCCGGTGCCTTGCTGTACGTGGAGGCTACCCTGAACGGCATGGTCGGGCCGCTGGAGCAGGGCGGGCAACTGCCGCTGCCGGGGACTGACCTGGCCGAGATCCACCAGCGGGTGTTCAACGAGTCGTTGGCCGTGCTGCAACAGGCCAAGGAGCTGATCGGCGATTGCCTGGAGGCCGGCTGGTCGCGCCAGCGTCTGCAGGCGCTGCCGGGGTTGTTGCAGCAGATTCGCGGCGCCCTGGTCATGCTCATGCTGGCCGGTGCCAGCGAAGTGCTGGGCGGCTGCGCAGCCTACGTGCAGGGGCACCTGCTCGATACCGACGAAGAGCCGGCCGCGACGGACCTGGCGCACCTGGCCGATGCCCTGAGCGCCAGCGAATGCTATCTGCAGTGGCTGATCGCCGACCCTTTGGCCGACGCCCAGCGCTTCCTCGACATCGCCCGCCAGGCCCTGCTGGCGTTGGGGGTGGCCTGCGTCCTGCCCGACAGGCTGGAGGGCACTGGCCTTGACGATGAGGAGGAGCGCCCCCCGGTCGATGACGAACTGCGCGAGGTGTTTCTCGAGGAGGTGCAGGCGCTGCTACCCGAGATCGACCGCCACTGGGCGCGTTGGCGCGCCGAAGCCCACCAACGCGACGCGCTGGTTGAAGTACGCCGTGCCCTGCACACGATCAAGGGCAGTGGCCGCATGGTCCAGGCCCAGCCCCTGGCCGAGCTGGCGTGGGGCGCGGAGCACCTGCTCAATCGGGTGCTCGAAGGACGGATCGAGCTCAATGCCGAAGCGCAGATCAGCCTGCAGCAGGCCTTCGTGCGCCTGCCCGAGCTGCTGGGCGACTTTGCCGCCGGCCAGCTGCCAGCGGTCAGTCATATCGAGGTGCTGTCCAGCCACCTGCATGCGCTGGCCCTAAACGATGCTGGCATCGACAGCGCAGGCCAGGCCGACCTCGATCCACAATTGCTGGAGATCTTCCGCAATGAGGGGCAGGGACACCTGGCCAGCCTGGCGGCATTGCTCCACGCCGCCGCCGAGCAGGTGGCGCCGCCGATCAGCGACAACCTGCAACGCGCCTTGCACACCCTCAAAGGCAGCGCGGCGATGGCAGGGGTCATGCCGATCGCCGAGCTGGCTACCGCGCTCGACCGCCTGGCCCGCGAGTACAAGGCCCACCAGCTGACGCTGCAGGACGATGACATCGCGCTGCTCGAAGCGGCGCACGGCCTGCTGCAGCGGGGCCTGGACCAGCTTGATAGCACGCCGTTGGCGGCGATTGCCGGTGCCGCGCCGTTGATCGAGCGGATCGGCCAAGCGGTCGATGCGCGTCTGCAGGCCCTGCATGAAGACCCCGACCACGCGCGCCGCGCCAAGCGCGACCCGCAGCTGATTGCCAGCTTTCTCGCCCAGGGCATGGACATCCTCCTGGACGCCGAAGCATTGCTGTCGCGCTGGCAGGAGCATCCGGGCGAGCGCCAGGAGCTCGATGCCCTGCTCGACGAGTTGAGTACCCTGGGGCAGGGCGCGCACCTGGCCGACCTGTGGCAAGTGGACGAACTCTGCGAAGCCCTGCTCGACCTCTACGGCGCGGTCGAGGAGGGCAGCCTGGGCGCCAGCGCACGGTTCTTCATGCAGGCCCAGCAGGCCCATGAAGCGCTGCTCGACATGCTTGACGAGATTGCCGCGGGGCAAGAGGTGACGGCGCGCCCGGCGTGCCTGCAGGGCCTGCGCGCCTTGCTCGCCGAGGGCTTGGCTCCCTCGGCCTTGGGGCGGGTCAGTGCCAGCGGGGTGAGCGAGCTGGCGCGTGCCGCGACGCTGGCACTGGACGTACCGGACGCGGCCATGACGCAGCTGTTTCTGGAAGAAGCCAGCGACCTGCTCGACAGCGCCGACGATGCCTTGCAGCGCTGGCGGGCCGAGCCGGAAAACAGCTCGGCGCTGTCGTCGTTGCTGCATGGTGTACTGACCCTCAAGGGCGCTGCGCAGATGGCCGCGATCGGACCGGTGGAGGTGCTGGCCCAGGCATTGGCGCGGCTCTACGAAGGGCTGGTGGATCGCCGCTACGGTGCCAGCGCTTCGCTGTTCGAGCTGCTGCAGCGCAGCCACGCCGCCCTGGCGGCGATGCTCGAACCGCTGCGCCAGGGCCGCTCGCCGCACTCGGCGGTCGACCTGCTGGGCGAGCTGCGCGAGTACCCGCATGCCGCGCCGCCGCCCGGTGCTCCGAGTCCATCTAGCCCCCTTGCAGCGCTCGTGTCGGCCAACGACGGCGAGGCGCCGGGTGACAAGGAACTGCTGGAGGTCTTTCTCGAAGAAAGCTCGGATATCGTCGAAAGCGCCGCCGCCGCCCTGGCACGCTGGCAGGCCGAGCCGCGCAACACGGTCGAGGTGGAGAACCTGTTGCGCGACCTGCACACGCTCAAGGGCGGGGCGCGCATGGTGGAGATCGCCGCCATCGGCGACCTGGCCCATGAACTGGAATTTCTCTACGAGCTGCTGGCCGCCGGACAATTGCCACCGGGTCCCGCGTTGTTCAGCCTGCTGCAGAACTGCCATGACCGCCTGGCACACATGCTCGACGCGGTGCGCCTGGGCCAGCCATTGCATGCCGCCACGGCGCTGATCGACTACATCCGCAACTTCAGCAGCGCCGCCCTGGCCGACACCGCAGCCGGGAAGGGGCCGGCCGAAGCCGCACCGGCCGAAACGCCGGCCGCGGTGCCCGAACGGGCGGCGGGCGACATGGTCAAGGTCGCCGCCGACTTGCTCGACGGCCTTGGCAACCTGGCCGGCGAGCACTCGATCATCCGCGGGCGCATCGAGCAGCAGGTCAATGACGCCCAGGTCGCGTTGAGCGAGATGGAAACCACCCTTGAGCGCATGCGCGACCAACTGCGCCGCCTGGACACCGAGACCCAGGGGCGGATCTCGAGCCGCCAGCAGGTCGAGGGTGATGGCTATGATGATTTCGACCCCCTGGAGCTGGACCGTCACTCCCAGTTGCAGCAATTGTCACGGGCCTTGTTCGAGTCGGCTTCGGACCTGCTCGACCTCAAGGAAACCCTCACCCAGCGCGCCCAGGCGGCGCAGAGCCTGCTGCTGCAGCAGGCGCGGGTGAACAGCCAGTTGCAGGAGGGCCTGACCGGTACCCGCATGGTGCCGTTCGAGCGTCTGGTGCCGCGCTTGCAGCGGGTGGTGCGCCAGGTCGCCACCGAACTGGGCAAACAGGTGGAACTGGTGGTCGGCAATGCCGAGGGCGAGCTGGACCGTAGCGTGCTCGAACGCATGGTCGCGCCGCTCGAGCACATGCTGCGCAACGCTGTCGACCATGGCCTGGAAACCCGCGCGGCGCGCCTGGCCGCGGGCAAGCCCGAGCAGGGGACCATCAGCCTGAACCTGCTGCACGAGGGCGCCGACATCGTCATCGAAATGGCCGACGACGGTGCTGGCGTGCCGCTCGACGCGGTGCGGCGCAAGGCGATCAAGCGCGGCCTGCTTGACCCCGAGGCACGCCTGAGCGATCACGAAATCCTGCAATTCATCCTCCGCCCTGGCTTCTCGACAGCCGAAAAGATCACCCAGATCTCCGGACGTGGCCTGGGCATGGACGTGGTTCATGAAGAGGTCAAGCAACTGGGCGGCTCGATGAGCATCGAGTCGAACCCAGGCAAGGGCGCGCGTTTTCTCATCCGCCTGCCGTTCACGGTGTCGGTGAACCGCGCGCTGATGGTCAACCTGGGCGATGAACAGTACGCGATCCCGCTCAACACCATCGAAGGCATCGTCCGCGTGCCGCCCGGCGAGCTGGAAGCCTGCTACCAGCAGGAACCGCCGCACTACAGCTATGCCGGCCACCGCTATGAGCTGCGCTACCTGGGTGAACTCGTGCAGGGCCTGGTACAGCCGCGTCTGCTGGGCCAGAGCGTGCCGCTGCCGGTGCTGCTGGTGCACTCCCATGAGCGCTCGTTCGCGGTGCAGGTGGACAGCCTGTCGCCGAGCCGCGAGATCGTGGTCAAGAGCCTGGGGCCGCAGTTTGCCGCGGTGCCGGGCCTGTCTGGCGCAACCCTGCTTGGCGATGGCCGGGTGGTACTGATTCTCGACCTGCTGGGCCAGTTGCGTGGCCTGCAACGTCGCCGGGCACACCTGCCGGGCGGCGCCGGCGCGCGCAAGCTGCTGCTCGGCCAAGCCCCGCGACGGCCCTTGCTGGTGATGGTGGTGGACGACTCGGTGACCATGCGCAAGGTGACCGGACGCCTGCTCGAGCGTCACGGCATGAACGTGATCACCGCCAAGGACGGGGTCGACGCCATGCTGCTGCTCGAAGAACACCTTCCCGACGTGCTGCTGCTGGACATCGAGATGCCACGCATGGACGGCTTCGAGGTGGCCACGCGGGTACGCCGCGATGCGCGGCTCAAGGACCTGCCGATCATCATGATCACCTCGCGTACGGGGCAGAAGCACCGCGACCGGGCCATGGCCATCGGCGTCAACGATTACCTCGGCAAGCCGTATCAGGAATCGCTCCTGCTGCAGAGCATTGCCCACTGGAGCCAAGCCGATGCTTGACCACATTGCCGGCCAGCGCGTCAGCCTGACCGGCCTGCTGTTGCCCTTGGGTGACCGCACCTTGGTGTTGCCCAATGTCGCCGTGGCAGAGCTGATTGGTCATCACGCCTTCAGTTGCCAGCCTGGGCAGACCGACTGGCACCTGGGCTGGGTCGACTGGCGCCAACAGCGCCTGCCGCTGCTCGGTTTCGAGGCGGCCTGCGGCGGTCATACTCCCTGCGGCGAACGGGCTCGCATCGTCGTGCTCAACGCCTTGGGCGATACGGGCCTGCGCTACCTGGCCCTGCTGGTGCAGGGCATCCCGCGTTCCTGCAAGCTCGACAGCCAGCTCAACTACGTGGACGTGCCCCTGGCGCCACTGGAGCTGGCGGCGGTACAGGTCGGCGATCAGGTGGCGCGGGTGCCGGACCTGGTTTCCCTGGAAAGGCTGGTCCGCGAAGCGCACCTCTGAGCACCAAGCCCCAAGCTGCAAGAAAAAGCAGACGGCGCTGTGACTACCTTAGTGCCAGGCCCTTGAGATCGCCGCAATCAGCTTGCCGCTTGCCGCTTGCCGCTGCCGCTGAATTTCGGGAACCTGATACCGTCCAAAAAGGTCCGTGAAGTATGTATTACGGTGAACGCTTCAATGCCTGGACGCACCTGGTCGGTGCGGTATTGGCCTGCATAGGCGCCCTGTGGCTGATCGTCGTGGCAGGGTTGCAAGGGGATCCGTGGAAGATCGTCAGCTTCTCCATCTACGGCGTCACGCTGTTGATGCTCTACGGCATTTCGACGCTCTACCACAGCACCCGCGGACGGACCAAGGTGATCATGCGCAAGCTCGATCACCTGTCCATCTACTTGCTGATTGCCGGCAGCTACACGCCGTTTTGCCTGGTCAGCCTGCGCGGGCCTTGGGGCTGGAGCCTGTTCGGCGTGGTCTGGGGTCTGGCGGTGATCGGCATGCTCCAGGAAATCAAGCCGCGCTCGGAAGCGCGGGTGCTGTCGATCGTCATCTACGCGGTGATGGGCTGGATCGTCCTGGTGGCGGTCAATCCGCTGCTGCGCAGTCTTGGCGCTGCTGGTTTCGCATGGCTGGCGGCTGGCGGCGTGTTCTATACCGTCGGGATCGTTTTCTTCGCCTTCGATCGCCGATACCGCCACTGGCACGGCATCTGGCACCTGTTCGTGATCGCCGGCAGCACGCTGCACTTCATTGCCATGTTTTTCTACGTGCTCTAGCACGCCTAGAAATCACCCCATAGCTGCTGCGCAACGGCCAGCGCCACCACTGGCGCGGTTTCAGTGCGCAGCACGCGCGGCCCCAGGCGGGCAGCGTGAAAGCCGGCAGCCTGGGCCTGCTCCACCTCGGCATCGCTCAGGCCGCCCTCGGGACCGATCAGGAAGGCCAGGGAGTCTGGGCGGTCATGGCTGACCAAAGGCTCGGCTACTGGGTGCAGGACCAGCTTGAGTGCGGCGTCGCTGGCCTTGAGCCACTCGGCCAGGGTCAGCGGCGGGTGGATCACCGGCAGGGTCGAGCGGCCGCATTGCTCGCAAGCGCTGATCGCTACCTGGCGCCAGTGGGCCAGGCGCTTGTCGGCGCGCTCGTCCTTGAGGCGTACTTCGCAGCGCTCGCTGAGGATCGGGGTGATCGCATTGGCGCCCAGTTCGGTGGCCTTCTGGATCGCCCAGTCCATTCGCTCGCCCCGGGACAGGCCTTGGCCGAGGTGGATGTGCAGGGGGGATTCGGTCTGGCCGGGCAGCGCTTGCTCGAGGACAACGCGCACGGTTTTCTTGCCGACTTCCAGCAGTTGGCCAAGGTACTCCTGGCCGCTGCCGTCGAACAGCTGGACGTTGTCACCGGCGGCCATGCGCAGGACCCGGCCGATGTAGTGGGCCTGGGCTTCAGGGAGGTCGTGCTCGCCAAGGCTCAGGGGGGCGTCGATGAAAAAGCGGGATAGTCGCATTGAAGACTCGCAAAGATAGAAATGAACGCTCAACCGGTAGGGGCGGGCAGGCCCACCCCTACCGGGGACAGCGCCAGGCGTGAGCGTCGTTAGCCCGGATCACGAAAATCAGGGTGGAAGTCGCTAGGCACCGCCACGCTGACACTGCTGCGGGTGGCGATGTCGATGCCTTCGCTGGCGACCTCGGCGAGGAAATCGATCTGCTCGGGCGTGATCACGTAGGGCGGCAGGAAGTACACCACGCTGCCCAGCGGACGCAGCAGTGCGCCGCGGGTCAGGGCGTGCTCGAAGACCTTGAGGCCGCGGCGTTCCTGCCACGGGTAGGCGGTCTTGCTGGCCTTGTCCTGGACCATCTCGATGGCCAGGGCCATGCCGGTCTGGCGCACTTCGGCGACATGCCGATGGTCAGCCAGGTGCGCGGTGGCGCTGGCCATGCGCTGCGACAGGGCCTTGTTGGCCTCGATCACGTTGTCCTGCTCGAAGATGTCCAGGGTCGCCAGGGCCGCAGCGCAGGCCAGCGGATTACCTGTGTAGCTGTGCGAGTGAAGGAAGGCGCGCAGGGTCGGATAATCGTCGTAGAAGGCCTGGTACACCTCGTCGGTGGTCAGGCAGGCGGCCAGCGGCAGGTAGCCACCCGTCAGCGCCTTGGACAGGCAGAGGAAGTCTGGGCGGATGCCGGCCTGTTCACAGGCGAACATCGTGCCGGTGCGACCGAAACCGACCGCGATCTCGTCGTGGATCAGGTGCACGCCGTAGCGGTCGCAAGCCTCGCGCAGCAGCTTGAGGTAGATCGGATGGTACATGCGCATGCCGCCCGCGCCTTGGATCAAGGGTTCGATGATCACCGCGGCGATGCTGGCATGGTGTTCGGCCAAGGTCTGCTCCATGACGGCGAACAGCGTGCGCGAATGTTCCTCCCAGCCCATGCCTTCCGGGCGGTGGTAGCAGTCCGGGCTGGGTACCTTGATGGTGTCGAGCAACAGGGCCTTGTAGGTCTCGGTGAACAGCGGCACGTCGCCGACCGACATGGCGGCGATGGTCTCGCCATGGTAGCTGTTGCTCAGGGTGACGAAGCGCTTCTTTTCTGGCTGGCCCTTGTTGAGCCAGTAGTGAAAACTCATCTTCAGCGCCACTTCGATGCACGATGAGCCATTGTCGGCGTAGAAGCAGCGTTCCAGGCCCGCGGGCGTCATCTTGACCAGGCGCTCGGACAGCTCGATCACCGGCTGATGGCTGAAACCGGCGAGAATCACATGTTCCAGCTGGTCGACCTGGTCCTTGATGCGCTGGTTGATGCGTGGGTTGGCGTGACCGAACACGTTGACCCACCAGGAACTCACGGCATCCAGGTAGCGCTTGCCCTCGAAGTCCTCCAGCCACACGCCTTCGCCGCGCCTGATCGGAATGAGCGGCAGTTGCTCGTGGTCTTTCATCTGGGTGCAGGGGTGCCACAGGACCTTGAGGTCACGTTGCATCCACTGATCGTTGAGGCCCATGGGCACTTCTCCTGGCGACGCGGCTTCTATAGACGGCGTAAGCCTAAGCAATGCCGCCGGGTAGGACAACCTGCGGTTCAGTGTCACGAGGCGTGAGTGCAGTCAGTGGTTCCCAGGGGGCCGGCATTCGCCTGCGGGCGGAGGAATGAGCCGTGCGCAGGTCCCTGCGAAAAAATGTCAGTTCCGGGAAGGACTTGATATCAGTTTGCTGGCCGCAGGTGCACAGGTGACGTATTCTTAACGCAACACTCCCAGGGTGTTTTCCCCCCTCTTTTCTTGCTTTTTTCTGATCCGGAGTTCGCCGAAATGGCTGCTGGTTGGCTGCGCCTGTGCGCGTTGGTAATGATTGGTCTGACCAGCGCGAGCGCGCTGGCCAAGGACAAGACCCCGTCGGCGATCGTCGTCGGCGGTGGGCTGGCCGGCCTGACGGCAGCCTATGAACTGCAAGCCAAGGGCTGGCAGGTCACGCTGCTGGAAGCCAAGTCCGGCATGGGCGGACGCTCAGGCCTGGCGACCAGCGAATGGGTCGGCAACAGCAAGGCCCAGCCGGTGCTGAACCAGTACCTGGAACGTTTCAAGCTCAACACGTTGGCTGCCCCGGAGTTCGTGCGCACGCCGGGCTACCTGATCGATGGCGAGTATTTCAGCGCCGCCGACCTGGCCACCAAGCAACCCGCAACCGCCGAGGCCCTGAAACGCTACGAGAAGACCCTCGATGACCTGGCCCGCTCGATCGATGATCCGCTGACCCCCGCAGCCACTAGCACGCTGTTTGCCCTCGACCAGATCAACGTCTCCAGCTGGCTCGACAAGTTGCAACTGCCGGCCACGGCGCGCCAGCTGGTCAACCAGCAGATCCGCACCCGCTACGACGAGCCGTCGCGTCTGTCGCTGCTGTATTTCGCCCAACAGACTCGCGTCTACCGTGGCGTCAGTGACCGCGACCTGCGTGCTGCCCGTCTGCCGGGCGGCAGCCCGGTGCTGGCCCAGGCGTTTGTCAAAGCGCTCAAGACCATCAAGACCATCAAGACCAGCTCGCCAGTGACGGCAATCGTCCAGGGCCAGGACGGCGTTACGGTGAAGGTCGGTGGCGTCGGTTATCAGGCCGATTACCTGATCATGGCCGTGCCGCTGCGCGCCCTGGCGAAGATCCAGATGACCCCGGGCCTCGACAATCAGCACCTGGCCGCGCTCAAAGGTACCAACTACGGCTGGCGCGACCAGCTGATGCTCAAGTTCAAGCACCCGGTCTGGGAGAGCCGCGCGCGCATGTCGGGCGAAATCTTCAGCAACACCGGCCTGGGCATGTTGTGGATCGAGCCCGCCCTGAAGGGCGGGGCCAACGTGGTGATCAACCTGTCCGGTGACAACGCCCGCCTCCTGCAGGCCTTCGGCGACAAACAGATGGTCGACCAGGTGCTGATTCGCCTGCACGCGTTCTACCCGCAGGCCCGTGGAGCCTTCACGGGTTATGAAGTGCGCCGCTACAGCGCCGATGTCGGCACCGGCGGTGCCTACCTGGCCTACGGCCCGGGGCAGATCAGCAAGTACTGGCGCCTGTGGGAGCGTCCGGTGCAACGTATCGCCTTTGCCGGCGAGCATACCGACGCGCTGTATCCGGGGACTCTGGAAGGCGCGCTGCGCAGTGGTCAGCGCGCCGCCAGCCAAGTGCAGGACCTGGCGGTCGGCAAGTCCTTCGAACCGGCCACGGCGGTAGCCGCGGCAGCTGCGGTTGGCGCCGCGGGCGCGGTGGCCGCCAAGGACAAGGGTGGGTTCTTTTCCAAGCTGTTCGGCGGGTCTTCGGACAAGGCCGGCAAGGCGCCTGCCAAGGCTGCGCTGGAGCCGGAGAAGTCCGAGCCGGTCAAGCAGAGCAAGCCGGGCTTTTTCTCGCGCCTGTTCGGTGGCGCTGACAAGCCTGAGACGCAGCCGGTTGCCAAGCCTGTGCAAGCGCCCCCAGCCCCGGCACCTGCCCCCGCGGCAGCGACGGTAGCGCCGGTAGCCGAGGAAGTACCAGCAAAACCTGCCCCTGCCAAAGCCGCTGCCAAGCCCGCTGCGGCCAAGCCCACACAGGTGAAGAAGACGCCGAGCAAGGCGCAGCAGGTCAAGAAGCCTGCTGTCAAACCTGCGCAAGCGAAAAAGACTGCGGCCCCGGATACCTCCCCCCGCGGGCGTTGAGCGTCTCGCGGGGCAGGCACGCGCCCTGGCATGTGCAATCGCGCAGCGGATGCCCGGTAACGCCTGAAGCACCTTTCTTTTACCCGACGTTAATGTTTCCTTAATAGCCAAACCGCAGACTAACAATCAATTTTATCGATATATCCAAGCAGTTTTTTCCGCTTTTTTTCGATACTTTTCACGTTAGTCTTAGGCCAGTTTTTACAGGAAACACGGCAATGCAACTGCGCAACTCACCCGCTCGCTATGGTTTGATCAGCATTGTTCTGCACTGGGGTGTGGCACTGGTGGTCTTCGGCCTGTTTGCCTTGGGTCTGTGGATGGTCGGCCTGGACTACTACAGCCCTTGGCGCAAGGAAGCCCCCGACCTGCACAAGAGCGTCGGCCTGATACTGCTGGCGGTAATGGTGTTGCGAGTGGTCTGGCGCTTCGTCAGTCCGCCACCGCCGGCACCTGCCGGTCATGGCTCATTCACGCGCGTGGCCGCCAAAATTGGCCATGCTGTGCTGTACTTCGCTCTGTTCGCCGTGATGATCGCCGGCTACCTGATCTCCACCGCTGATGGCGTGGGCATTCCTGTCTTCGGCCTGTTCGAGGTGCCGGCGCTGGTCAGCGACCTGCCGGACCAGGCGGACCTGGCCGGTCTCATCCATTTCTACCTGGCCTGGGGGTTGGTGATCTTTGCCGGCCTGCATACCGTGGCAGCCCTGAAGCACCATTTCATCGACCGTGATGCGACCCTGACACGCATGCTGGGCCGCAAAGCTTGATTCTCAACCTCAACTGCAAAGGAATCGAAAGGATGTTGAAAAAGACTTTTGCCGCGCTGGCACTGGGTACCGCTCTGCTGTCGGCCGGCCAGGCCATGGCAGCGGACTACAAGATCGACAAGGAAGGCCAGCACGCGTTCGTCGACTGGAAGATCAGCCACCTGGGCTACAGCTTCATCCATGGCACCTTCAGGGACTTTGACGGCGCCTTCACCTGGGACAGCGCCAAGCCTGAGGCGAGCAAGATCAACGTCGACCTGAAGACCGCCAGCCTGTGGTCCAACCACGCCGAGCGTGACAAGCACATCGCCAGCGCCGACTTCCTCGACGTGAAGAAGTACCCTGAGGCGAAGTTCGTCTCCACCGCCGTCAAGCCGACCGGCGACAAGACCGCTGATGTCACTGGCGACCTGACCCTGCACGGCGTCACCAAGCCAGTGACCTTCCAGGCCACGTTCAACGGCGAAGGCAAGGACCCTTGGGGCGGCGAGCGTGCCGGCTTCAATGCCAAGACCACCTTGAACCTGAGCGACTTCGGCATCAAGGGCCCGGGCCCGACCTCCCAGACCCTGGACCTGGACATCAGCCTGGAAGGCGTGAAGCAGAAGTAATCGCTGCCTCCACAAACAACGACGCCGCCCAATGGGCGGCGTCGTTGTTTGTGCGGCGGATCAGCCTTTGCGGGTCAGCAGCGCAGGGCGCTCACCACGTGGGCGGCTCGGCAGGTCCTCGAGCTGTTCGGCCGTGGGGAAACGGTCGAGCTTGGACTCCTTGCGCATGATCTTCGGCTGGGTCTGGCCCTGGCCGTCGCGCGGGGAGCGAACAGCCGGTTCCTGACGTGCCTGGTCGCCACGGGCAGGCTGGCGACCGGCACCGTTGCCATCACGACGTGCGCCACCACCAGCGTTGTTGCGCGGACGTTTGTCGCCACCGCCACCACCCGTACGCGGCTGGCCACCGCCATTGCTCTTGCCGCTGCCCTGGGCCGGCTGGCCGGCAGGAGCGCCTGGACGACGATTACGGCCCTGGCCCTTGCCCTGGTAGGGGCTGACGTAGTCGGCGCGATTACCGAAATTATCGACTTCGTCGTCGAGGAACTCTTCCGGATCACGATCCGCAGGAATCGAAGGCATCGCCTTCTGGGTGGCTTGCGGCTGGCTTGGCTTCTTGTTGCGCGGCTTGCGCTCCTGGCGCTCCTGGCCGCTGGCCTTGTCTGCCGGTTTTTCCGCGGCTGACTTTTCCTTGCCTTTGTCCTTGCCCTTGTCCTTGCGGCCACCGCTGCCGGCGCTGCTGCCTTCGCCGCGCGGGTTGCGGCCACCGCGGCCAGGGTTTTGCGGACGTTCGCGCACTTCTGGCTTCTCGGCTTCCACCTTGCTGGCGTCGAAGCCCATCAGGTCGCCATCGGCGATCTTCTGGCGAGTGACGCGCTCGATGCTCTTGAGCAGCTTCTCTTCATCCGGCGCCACCAGCGAGATGGCTTCACCCGAGCGACCGGCACGGCCGGTACGGCCGATACGGTGAACGTAGTCTTCCTCGACGTTGGGCAGTTCGAAGTTGACCACGTGCGGCAACTGGTCGATGTCCAGGCCACGGGCGGCGATGTCGGTGGCGACGAGGATACGCACGCTGCCGGCCTTGAAGTCGGCCAGGGCCTTGGTACGGGCATTCTGGCTCTTGTTGCCATGGATCGCGGCGGCGGTCAGGCCGTGCTTTTCCAGGTACTCGGCCAGGCGGTTGGCGCCATGCTTGGTACGGGTGAACACCAGCACCTGTTCCCAGGCACCGAGGGTGATCAGGTGGGCCAGCAGGGCGCGCTTGTGGCTGGCAGCCAGGCGGTAGACGCGCTGCTCGATACGCTCGACCGTGGTGTTCGGCGGCGTGACCTCGATACGCTCGGGGTTGTGCAGCAGCTTGTCGGCCAGGTCAGTGATGTCTTTGGAGAAGGTCGCCGAGAACAGCAGGTTCTGGCGCTTGGCGGGCAAGCGGGCGAGGACCTTCTTGACGTCATGGATGAAGCCCATGTCGAGCATGCGGTCGGCTTCGTCCAGGACCAGGATCTCGACGTGGGAGAGGTCGACGTGGCCTTGGCCCGTGAGGTCCAGCAGGCGACCCGGGCAGGCGACCAGGACGTCGACGCCCTTGGCCATGGCCTGGATCTGCGGGTTCATGCCGACACCGCCGAAGATGCAGGCACTGACCAGCTTCAGGTCACGCGCATAGACCTTGAAGCTGTCGTGGACCTGGGCCGCGAGTTCGCGGGTCGGGGTCAGCACCAGCACGCGGGGCTGACGCGGACCATGGCGCTGGGATTTGTCTGGATGGCCGCCCGGGAACAGGCGCTCAAGGATCGGCAAGGCGAAGCCGCCGGTTTTACCAGTACCTGTCTGGGCGGCGACCATCAGGTCGCTACCTTGCAACACGGCGGGAACGGCCCGCTGTTGCACCGGAGTGGGCTGGGTATAGCCCGCTGCCTCGATAGCGCGGACTAAAGCCTCGGAGAGACCGAGGGAAGCAAAGGACATGGGCAATCCTGTTCTAATGTGGGCTGGGCCCGATGGGATGATCGTGCCTGGCGCGATGAACATCGAGGGATGCGATCGCGTCCGGTCCAGCAGGGCTTCACTGCGCATCCGGGAGGCGGCGGGCGGGCACTTGGCGCGCGTTCATGCCGGTCGGGATGCCTGTTGCAAGGCCGAGCGTCCGGGCGTAAGCCTGGCGGGAAGGCCCGAGTATAACAGAGCAATCAGCGCGTGCTGCTTTCCTGCTGCTCAACGGCGCGAGGAAAATTCCCGGTGTCGCCCGCGTAGCGTGCAGTTGCGCGTAGGCAGGCTCCTGCTTGAAGCGCCGCAGCTCGGCGGCAAAGCGCTGGGCCAGTGCCTCGCTGCCGGGTTTACGCGCCAGGCCCAGGTATTGCGGTTGGCGACTGACCAGCAGCGGCAGTTCTTCGATCACCTGCTCAAGGCCTAATTGCCGACGCAGGTGCTGGCCCACGCGGCGGTCGGTGATCAGCAGGTCGATGCGCCCCAGTTGCAGCTTGCCGAAGTTGGCTTCAAGGGTTGGCGCCGCTTCTCGCCTGACCAGGGGCGACTGCAGAAACGACGGGCCATAGTCGTAGCCGGGCGAGATGCCGATGGTGAGTCCGTCCAGGTCCTCCAGGCGCGTAACCGCATGCGGGCGTGCCTTGGCCTGGAACAGCACGAACTCCACCAGCGACATGGGCTCGTCGGGATAGACCACCGAGGCCTGGCGCGAGTCGGTCTTGAAGATGTCCAGCACCCCGTCGGCCAGGCCTTGCTCGACCATTGCCAGGCAGCGCTTCCACGGCAGCAACTGCCATTGCACCTCGACCCCCAGCCGCTTGAATACCTCGCTGGCCACCTCGAAGTCGACGCCGCGAGGCTGGCCGTTTTCTTCATAGATGTACGGGGCCCAGTCATCGCTGACGATGCGCAGCCGCTCGCCATGAGCCACAAAGCTCAGGCTGGCGAGCATCAATGTGCACAGAAGACGGCTGAAATCGGGCATGACGGCAGATTACGACGCGGACGGGCCGTTGGCCAGTATGGCTGCTGCTTGGGGAGTAGACTCGGGAAATGCGGTAGGGCCTAGGTGCATGTCTTGAATTGTGTAGTGGCCATGAAACCGAGCGCCGCGCGGGCGGCGCTCGATCTCAAGGGCGACCAAAAAACGCTAGGCGTGCACTAAAACCGGCTACTCAACGCGGCAGTTGCAGGTTGTTCCAGACCGCCAGGCTCGGCTCAGCCTGGTTCAGGGTGTAGAAGTGCAGGCCCGGTGCGCCACCTTGCAGCAGTTGTTCGCACATGCGGGTGATCACTTCCTCGCCGAAGGCCTGGATGCTCTGCACGTCATCGGCATAGGCTTCCAACTGCTTGCGGATCCAGCGCGGAATCTCGGCGCCGCAGGCGTCGGAGAAGCGAGCCAGCTTGCTGTAGTTGGTGATCGGCATGATGCCCGGCACCACGGGAATGTCCACGCCCATCTGTTGCACGCGCTCGACGAAATAGAAGTAGCTGTCGGCGTTGAAGAAGTACTGGGTGATGGCGCTGTCGGAGCCGGCCTTGACCTTGCGCACGAAGTGACGAAGATCCTCTTCGAAGTTGCGCGCCTGCGGATGCATTTCCGGGTAGGCAGCGACTTCCAGGTGGAAATGGTCACCGGTTTCCTGGCGAATGAATTCGACCAGGTCATTGGCATGGCGCAGCTCGCCACTGGCCATGCCCATGCCCGAGGGCAGGTCGCCACGCAGGGCAACGATGCGCTTGATGCCGGCGGCCTTGTATTCGGCCAGCAGGCTGCGCAGGTCGTCCTTGCTGTCGCCGACACACGACAGGTGCGGGGCGGCCGGCACTTTCACTTCGCTCTCCAGCTGCAGCACGGTGTTGAGCGTGCGGTCGCGGGTCGAGCCCCCGGCACCGTAGGTGCAAGAGAAGAAGTCGGGGTTATAGGTGGCCAGCTGGCGGGCGACGCCCATCAGCTTTTCATGACCGGCGTCGGTCTTGGTCGGGAAAAACTCGAAACTGTAACGGCGTTCTTGGGACATCACTGGTTCCTCAGCTGCAAGCTTCAAGCCGCAAGCTGCAAGTCAAAGCCAGATCGGTAGAGGCCGATCTGGCTTGGGCATCGTTCAGGATTCGTGGGCTGCACGCTCCAAGCGGCTTGGCACGATCTGCCTTTTCTTGCCGCTTGAAGCTTGCCGCTTGCCGCTGCTTAGTAGCGGTAGGCGTCCGGCTTGAACGGACCCTCGACGGTCACGCCGATGTACTCGGCCTGCTGCGGGGTCAGTTGGGTCACGACGCCGCCGAAGCCACGGACCATTTCCAGGGCCACTTCTTCGTCCAGCTTCTTGGGCAGGACCTCGACGGTCAGGCGCTCGGCCTTCTGCGCGGGCGGCAGGGTGGCGAACTGCTGCTGGAACAGGAAGATCTGCGCCAGCACCTGGTTGGCGAACGAACCGTCCATGATGCGGCTCGGGTGGCCGGTGGCGTTGCCCAGGTTCACCAGACGGCCTTCGGCCAGCAGGATCAGGTAGTCATCGTTCTGCGGGTCGAAGTCGCCATGGCCGGTGCGGTGGATCTTGTGCACCTGCGGCTTGACCTCTTCCCACGCCCAGTTCTTGCGCATGAAGGCGGTGTCGATCTCGTTGTCGAAGTGGCCGATGTTGCAGACCACGGCACGCTTCTTCAGGGCCTTGAGCATGTTGGCGTCGCAGACGTTGACGTTACCGGTGGTGGTGACGATCAGGTCGATCTTGCCCAGCAGGGCCTTGTCGACGCTCGCCTCGGTGCCGTTGTTGATACCGTCGATGAACGGCGAGACCAGCTCGAAACCGTCCATGCAGGCTTGCATGGCGCAGATCGGGTCGACTTCGGAAACCTTGACGATCATGCCTTCCTGACGCAGGGACTGGGCCGAGCCCTTGCCCACGTCGCCGTAGCCGATCACCAGGGCCTGCTTGCCCGACAGCAGGTGGTCGGTGCCGCGCTTGATGGCGTCGTTCAGGCTGTGACGGCAGCCGTACTTGTTGTCGTTCTTGCTCTTGGTGACCGAGTCGTTGACGTTGATCGCCGGCACCTTCAGCTCGCCCTTGGCCAGCATGTCGAGCAGGCGGTGCACGCCGGTGGTGGTCTCTTCGGTGACGCCGTGGACGTTTTCCAGGACTGCCGGGTACTTCTTGTGCAGCAGCTCGGTCAGGTCACCGCCGTCGTCGAGGATCATGTTGGCGTCCCACGGCTGGCCATCCTTGAGGATGGTCTGCTCCAGGCACCACTCGTACTCTTCTTCGGTCTCGCCCTTCCAGGCAAACACCGGGATGCCGGCAGCGGCGATGGAGGCCGCGGCCTGGTCCTGGGTCGAGAAGATGTTGCAGGACGACCAGCGCACTTCGGCACCCAGGGCCACCAGGGTTTCGATCAGCACGGCAGTCTGGATGGTCATGTGGATGCAGCCGAGAATCTTGGCACCCTTGAGCGGTTGCTCTTGCAGGTACTTGCGGCGCAGGCCCATCAGTGCCGGCATTTCGGATTCGGCGATGATGGTTTCGCGACGGCCCCAGGCGGCCAGGGAGATGTCGGCGACCTTGAAGTCGGTAAAACCTGCGGGCGTGTTTACAGCGCTCATTGAGAGCCTCCATTCGTAGTATGCGAATGGGCGCCGTTGTGCGTTAAGCGTCCGCAGGCGGACAACGCCCCATCCGAGCCTGACAGGTCGAGCCTGCTGCAGCGCCCCTCGGACAGGTGGCGGGAATGGCCCCGTTGCTGGCGGCCATGTGAAGCGTGGGCGATTATAGCCGCGCCACTGGCCGACGCCCAAGGTTTTCTGTCGATTAATCGAGACGATAGTCGATGTGCAATGGAGTACCACGGATGGCTCTGCCATCATGTCTGTACGATTGACAGACCGGTCAGGAGCCATGATGAACTTCCACACCCGCAAGTGGGTAAAACCCGAAGACCTCAATCCCAACGGCACGTTGTTCGGCGGCAGCCTGCTGCGCTGGATCGACGAAGAAGCGGCGATCTACGCCATCGTCCAGCTGGGCAACCAGCGCGTGGTCACCAAATACATCTCGGAGATCAACTTCGTCAGCGCCTCGCGCCAGGGCGACATCATCGAGCTGGGCATCACCGCCACCGAGTTCGGTCGCACCTCGATCACCCTCAAGTGTGAAGTGCGTAACAAGATCACCCGCAAGAGCATTCTCACCGTCGACAAGATGGTCTTCGTCAACCTCGGCGAGGATGGCCTGCCAGCACCCCACGGGCGCACCGAGATCAAGTACATCAAGGACCAGTTCGATACGCAGGTCGAATAAGCCGCAAGCCGCAAGCCGCAAGCTACAAGCTACAAGCAAGAGCAAGAGCAAGAGCAAGATCTGCGCATGACGCGGCTCTTTCTTGAGGCTTGAAGCTTGCAGCCCGGCGCCCGGCGCCCGCGGCCCGCGGCGTGGAACCTAGCCTTCCGGCCGCGCGGTGACTCGTTTGACTACCCGGCCAATGCTCAGTCCCTGTATCAGGATCGACGACAGCACCACGATGTAGGTGATGCTCAGCAGCAGGTCGCGCTCCTCGCCGGCGGGTAGCGACAGGGCGAGGGCCACTGAGACGCCGCCGCGCAGGCCGCCCCAGGTGAGTACGCGAATGGTACCTTGTGGCACGCTGCGCCAGCGCCGCAGCAGGAGGATGGCCGGGGCCACGGTCAGCAGGCGCGAGAGCAGCACCGCCAGCGCCAGGGTGGTGGCCGCCGCCACATGCAGCCAGTTGAACGGCAGCAGCAACAGCTCCAGGCCGATCAGGGCGAACAGCAGGGCATTGAGCATGTCGTCGATCAGTTCCCAGAAACCGTCCAGGTAGCGCCGGGTCATCTCGTTCATCGCCAGGTTGCGCCCCATGTTGCCGATGATCAGGCCGGCCACGACCATGGCGATTGGCGCCGAGACGTGCAGCTCGTAGGCCAGGGCCGAGCCGCCGATGACCAGCGCCAGGGTCAGCATGACCTCGACCTGATACTGTTCGATGCTCTTGATCATGCGGTAGGTCGCATAGCCGATGATCGCGCCGAACACGACGCCGCCAATGGCCTCACGGGCGAACAGCATGGCGGTGTCGGCGACGCTCGGCGTCTCGCCCAGTTGCGCAATGCCCAGCAGCACGGTGAACACCACGACCGCTGTGCCATCGTTGAACAGCGACTCGCCGACGATGGTGGTCTTCAGCGGTTTCGACGCATTGGCGGTGCGCAGCGCGCCGAGTACCGCGATCGGGTCGGTGGGCGAGATCAGCGCGCCGAACAGCAGGCAGTACAGCAGGCTCACATTCCAGCCGAACAGGGCAAAGATCCAGTGCGCCAGGAAGCCGATCACCACGGTGGCGATCAGCACGCCGACGGTGGCCAGCAGGCCGATCGGCCAGCGGTAGCTGCGCAGGTCGGCCAGGTTGACGTGCAGGGCGCCGGCGAACAACAGGAACGACAGCATCCAGTGCATCAACAGGTCGTTGAAGTCGATCTGGTTCATCAACCCTTCGACGCGCGCCTCAAGGCCCGGGAAGCCGATCAGGCTCAGGCCCTGGAGCATCAGCGAGAACAGCAATGCGGTGACCATCACGCCGATCGCCGGCGGCAGGCCGATGAAACGGTAATTGACGTAGGTGAGGAGGGTGGTCAGGCAGATAAATACAGCAACAATCTCAAGCATCCGAGGTCCTGTGGCAAATGGCATCCAAAGCGGTGCCCGAAAAACGCGGGCAGTGCTTTGATGACCGGTCGAGGGGTGCGGGACACAGTTTTTGACTGCATTGGTTGACAGCGTTTCGGGCATCGGGTTTCCCGGGACTGCTCGAAAGGGCTCAAGACGGTATATAGTCCCGGCTGCAGGCCATTGGCCGGTTTGCATGCTATTGCCAAGGAATCTCGCGTGTTAGCTACTTCGCTGGTGTTGATCGCGGCCCTGTTGCACGCGACGTGGAATACCCTGATCAAATTCAGTGGCGAGCGCCTGTTGGTGATTGCCAGCATGGACTCGGTGGCGCTGGTCTTCGCGGTGGCGGCGGTGGCCTTCGCCGAACTGCCGCCTGGGGCGGTATGGCCTTGGCTGATTGCCTCGGCGCTGGCCGAGCAGTTGTACCGCTTCCTGCTGATACAGGCCTATCGGGTTGGCGACCTGGGGCTGGTCTATCCTCTGATGCGGGGCTTGTCGCCACTGGTGGTGCTGGCGCTGACCCTGGCCTTCGCGGGCGAGTCGCTGAGCGACCGGCAAATCATCGGCATCCTGCTGATCCCCTGCGGCATGGCGTGCCTGTTGTGGCAGGGTGGAGGTGGCGAGCGCCTGCCTTGGTCGACGTTGCCGGTCGTGGCGCTGATCGGGCTGTGCATCGGTTGCTACACCTGGTTTGACGGCCAGGCCGTGCGTCTGTGGGGCAAGCCTTTCGATTACCTGGTCTGGCTCACCCTGCTCAGTGCCTGGCCGTTCCCCTTGCTGGCGAGCGTGGCGCGGCGCGCGCCGTTCCTGCTGTTCTGGCGCCTGCAGTGGCGGTTAGGGTTGGCGGTGGGGTTGTGCGTGCTGCTCAGCTACGCCCTGGTGCTGTGGGCGATGCACCTGGGCTCGGTGGCCGAGGCGGCCGCGCTGCGGGAACTCAGCGTGATCCTGGTGGTGCTGCTGGGCATGCGTTACCTCAAAGAACCTTTCGGCGGACCGAGGCTCTTAGCCTGCGGGCTGGTGCTGGCAGGCATGCTGGTGATGAAGCTCTGAAACCGACAATCTGACAAGGAATCCTCCATGACCGTTGCCTTCTGGTGTGTACTGATCGCGATCTTCCTGCCGCCACTTTGCGCCCTGATCGCCAAGTTGAGCAGCGGCCGCTTCGGCCTGGGCCACAACCACGATCCTCGGGCCTTCCTCGAAACCCTGCAAGGCCTGCCACGGCGCGCCCACGCAGCCCAGCAGAACGGCTACGAGGCCTTCCCGGCCTTTGCCGCGGCCGTGCTGATCGCCGATCTGGTCGGCAATGCCGAGCAGGTGACCCAGGACGTGCTGGCGGTGTTGTATATCACCAGCCGCCTGCTCTACATCATCTGCTACCTGGCCGACTGGGCCACCCTGCGGTCGCTGGTATGGTTTGCCGGCCTGGCCCTGATCGTTTCGCTGTTCGTCGTCTCGGTCTGACTCACGGCACCTTGGGCACCTCAGGCAGCGCCGCGCCCTTGGGCCAGAGCAACCAGATCTGCCCTTGCTGCTTCATGTCGCCCGCCAGCTGGCCGGCCTCGCTGCCAGTCCCCCAGAAGAGGTCGGCGCGCACTTCGCCAGTGATGGCGCCGCCGGTGTCCTGGGCGGCCACCGGGCGCACCACGGGGCTGCCATCGGGCCGCGTGGTGGACAACCAGAGCAGGCTGCCCAACGGGATGACCTTGCGGTCGATGGCCACGCTATAGCCGGCGGTCAGCGGTACGTTGAGCGAACCACGCGGTCCTTCGTTGCTGTCGGGACGGCTGCTGAAGAACACGTAGCTTGGGTTGCTCGCCAGCAGTTCCGGTACCCGTGCCGGGTTGGCCTGGGCCCAGGCGTGGATGCTGCCCATGGTGACTTCGTCTTTCTTCAGTTGACCCTGCTCGACCAGCCAGCGTCCGATCGGGCGGTAGGGGTGGCCGTTCTGGTCGGCGTAACCGACGCGCAGCTGGCGCCCATCGTCGAGCTGGATACGGCCCGAACCCTGGATCTGCAGGAACTGCAGGTCCATCGGATCGGTCAGCCAGGCCAGTACCGGCGCCTTGGCGCCGTCGCGGTTGATGACCTGCGCAGTGTCGTAGGGCTTGAGCACGCGGCCCTCCAGGCGGCCGCGCAGGCGCTTGCCCTTGAGCTCGGGGTAGACGCTGTCCAGAGCGACCACCACCATGTCCTCGGGCACGCCGTAGACCGGCACCCTGGCCGCGGCGGTCGCCGTCAGGCTGCCGGGGTAGACTGGCTCGTAGTAGCCGGTAATAAGACCATTGGCGCTGTTTTCTGCAGAACGCAGGCCGTAGACCTGTAGCCGCTGCTCAAGGAAAGCGCGTACCTGGCCGGCATCGGCAGGCACCTGTACCGCGGCCTCGCAGGCGCTGGACCAGATCGGGTCGCGCTTGAGCCGCTCGCAGGCACTGCGCCAAGCCTCGAAACCGGCCAGCAGGTCGCTGTCGCTGACCGTGGGCAGGTCCTTCCAGTCGGCGTTGACGTAGGTAGCGATGGCGTGAGGCTCGGGTTTGGCGGTCTTGTCGCCGTCGCAACCGGCCAGCAGGGCCAGGGCTGGAAGCGCCCAGGCGAGGTGGCGCAGAGCAGATTTCATGGGTGGAATCCTTGAGGGCGTGCTGACCCTGTGTTTGGTAAGGGTATTGGTCTTTATCGCGCAGGCGGGGATACTGGCGGCCCTTTCCGTGAGCCGATGTGACCGTGATGCTCAAACGTCTGACAGTCGTACTGCTGGTTGGCCTCTCCCTGGCTGCCTGCGAGCGTGTCGATCCTAACTCACCACTGGGCCAACGCAAGGCGATCTTCAAGCAGATGCTCAAGACCAGTGAGGACATGGGCGGCATGCTGCGCGGTCGCCTGCCGTTCGACGCAGCGAAGTTCGCCGAGGGCGCGGCGCGGCTCGATGGCCTGGCCCACGCGCCGTGGCAGTATTTCCCGCAGGCAAAGGATGAAGGTGACAGCAACGCGCGGGCCGAGGTATGGGAGCGCCAGGCTCGGTTTCAGGCACTGGCTCGGCAACTGGAGGGTGTCACAGGGGAACTGGTCGGCGTGATCCGCACCCAGCCGCTGGAGGCGGCGCAGCTGAAGGCGCCGATGGACAGCGTAGAGGCAGCCTGCAGGGCCTGTCACAGCGAGTTTCGTAACCACTGATCGGCAAGCAGCGGGGCGGAGCCGTCGCGGACAAGCCCACAGGTAGGCGCCGCGCTTGCAGGCTTTGCTCTCTGCGCTTCAGCGCAGCCCAGCGGGCTGGGCGATCTTTCACAACCATGGGGTGGTCTGGAAAAACGTGGGACGCGCCGTCACTTTTCTAGCGTGTCCAGTGCCTCTTGCAGCTCTTTCTTGGACTCAGCCAGCTTGTCTTTGCGCTTGTTGATTTTCTCGGCATCGCCCTTCTTCATCGCCTTGTCCAGGTCTCGGGTGCGCTTGGAGACCTCGTGGCGTGCGTCCAGGACCTTCTGCTCACGATCCTTGCGCAGGCCGGTGTCGGTGCAGTGCTCGGTGTTTTCCTTCAAGGCCTTTTCCAGGCCGCTGATCTGCCCCTGGTTGTTATGAGCGCGGGCCTCCTTGAGCTGGTTCTCGATGGCGCTACGCTTGGCGGCGCAGCCGGTCAGGCCCGGCGTCGGTTGCGCGGCCTGCAGGGAACTGGCGGCCAGGCCGAATGCAGACAGCAGGACGAGTGAGGAAAGCAGTTTCATGAAGCCTCCTAGCGGGGCAGTGCACAGAAATAATGTGGAAATCCTGCCCTGATTTCTTGGAATTAGGAACCCGTTGTAGATTTTTCCGAGAATAGAGCAGAAAAATCCTACGTTTCTAAGCGAAGAATTATTGCCCCGTGCTCAGCTAAAAACCCTCGATGGCCAACCTCTGCAGGTGTCCAGCCAGCGCTTGTACCTGGGGGTCCTGGAAAAAGCGCTGCAGCTGTTTGGCCCGCGACGGGCCGATACCGGGTTCATCATGCCATTGCCGGGCAGTTTTGGCGGCCAGTGTAGCCCAGCCGTGGCTCGACTCGACCTGCCTAGGCACAGGCGCGCCCAAGGCACGCAACCATTGTGCGAAGGGCCGTGTCCGGGCGCTGGCAAAACTCTGTAGCACCTGTTCGATGCGTACTGCGCCAAAGTCCGCCAAAGGTTGCAGGTGTTCGCCACGCAGTTCCAGCCAGTCTCCCAGGTTGGTGACCAGCCCGGCTCTGACCAGGCTGCGCCATACGCCAGGCCCTACCCGCGGCAGATCCAGCCCCTGCTTGCCGCCGAGCCAGGTAAGCCGGGCGATGAACTGGTCCTCGCAACCGGGGCCGGCCTGCCAGCAGCTCATGGCATGAAAGCGTCCAGCGGGCGGCGATTGCACCGGCGGGCGCTCCGTGCTGCGGTGCACCACGTGTTCCAGGCGTGGAATGGTCAGGCCAGCCAGGCTGATGGCGACCTGGTCACCCGGGCGAATATCCAGGCGTTGCCAGCGCGCCAGCGAGCCCAGGCTCACTTGGCTGACTCGACGGTCATCCAAGGTGACCGGTTCCAGGCGCAACAGCGGAGTGACCCGCCCGGTCCGTCCGATCCTGAAGTGGACCTCGCGGACCTCGGCCAATACCTGGGCGAACGGATGCTTCCAGGCGGCGATCCAGTAAGGGGCCTGCGCCTTCCAGCGCGAGGCGGGTGGGCGTCGTCCTTGGCGCAGGATCACGCCATCGGTGGCAAAGGGCAGGGGCGAGCGGTACCAGTGATCACGCCAGTATGCGGCATCGGCGAAGTGCTGGATCGGCTTGCTGTAATGTGCGCTGTTGGCAAAGCCCAGCTTCTTCAGTTGGACCAATCGTTCGCCCTGGCTACCGGGACCCTCCGGCCAATCCCAGACGAACAGGCCGATGCCATGCCCTTGTTCGGCGGACAGCTGCTTGCGGGCCATGAGGCCGGCGACGATGCTGCGTGCCTTGACGCTGCCCGCGGTGGCTTGTACGTGTGCATCGAGTCGCCAGAACAGCTCTCCTTGCAGGACCAGGTCGCGCGCTTGGGGGAGCTGCCGGGGTATTTCGTCGAGCCATTGCAGATGGCGGCTCCAGTCATGTCCACGTACGCCGTCGCCGCGGCTGAGCAGGCGCACCAGCCTGCCCTCCTGATAGATCAGGGTAACGGCAACACCGTCGACCTTGGGTTGTATCCACAGGTCTTCCTTTCCCTGTATCCAACGGCGCACTGCATGCTCGTCGGCAAGCTTGTCGACCCCTGTATGCGGCACCGGATGTGCGATCGGCCCACTGGCGGTGGCGAGCGGATTGTCGCGGGTATGAACGTCGAAGCAGCCCTGCAGGCGCAGCAGGTGCTGACGGCTCTGGTCGTAGATAGCGTCGTCGACGCGCGACACACCGAGGCGATGATAAGCGTCGTCCCACGCCTCGAGGGTTGAGCGCAGCTGGCGAATTTCCTCCTTTGCCCGCTCCGGTGGCCACGGCGGGCACGGTTCGGCGAGCAGGGCGGGCAGATAGACGCCACAGAACAGGGCGATAAGGCACTTGTGCAGCATGGCCAGCATCCTTGCTTGGCTATTTGGAAGTCCAAGCCTAGGCAAGGCAGGCCTGGCGTGCCCCGGCGAGTTGTCAGCCTATGTGTCGGGCATGAAAAAGGCCCCGGCCGATCACTCGGCGGGGCCTTTGCTGTCGCTTGGGTGCGCTTACAAACCGGCAGCGGCGCGCAGGGCGTCGACGCGATCAGTGCGCTCCCAGGTAAAGGTGGTGAAGGTGTCGTCGCCGACGGTCTTCTGCTGTGGGGTGCGGCCGAAGTGGCCGTAGGCAGCGGTTTCCTGGTACATCGGGTGCAGCAGGTCAAGCATGGTGGTGATGGCGTAGGGGCGCAGGTCGAAGCACTCGCGCACCAGCTGGATGATCTTGTCGTCGGAGATCTTGCCAGTGCCGAAGGTATTCAGCGAGATGGAGGTCGGCTGGGCCACGCCGATGGCGTAGGACACCTGGATCTCGCAGCGCTCGGCCAGGCCCGCGGCAACGATGTTCTTGGCCACGTAGCGACCGGCGTAGGCGGCCGAACGGTCGACCTTGGACGGGTCCTTGCCGGAGAACGCGCCGCCACCGTGACGGGCCATGCCGCCGTAGCTGTCGACGATGATCTTGCGGCCGGTCAGGCCGCAGTCGCCCACTGGGCCACCGATGATGAACTGGCCGGTCGGGTTGATGTGGAACTGAGTGTCCTTGTGCAGCAGTTCGGCCGGCAGGGTGTGCTTGACGATCAGTTCCATGACCGCTTCCTGCAAATCTTTCTGCGCCACCTCGGGGTTGTGCTGGGTCGACAGGACCACGGCATCGATGCCCACGACCTTGCCGCCTTCGTAACGGCAGGTGACCTGCGACTTGGCGTCCGGACGCAGCCAAGGCAGCAGGCCCGACTTGCGCGCTTCGGCCTGGCGCTCGACCAGGCGGTGCGAGAAGCAGATCGGCGCAGGCATCAGCACGTCGGTCTCGTTGCTGGCATAGCCGAACATCAGGCCCTGGTCACCGGCGCCCTGGTCTTCCGGTTTGGAGCGGTCGACGCCCTGGGCGATGTCCACGGACTGCTTGCCAATGATGTTCATCACCGCGCACGTGGCGCCGTCGAAGCCGACGTCGGAGCTGTTGTAGCCGATGTCGACGATGACTTTACGGACGATCTCTTCCAGGTCGACCCAGGCCGACGTGCTGACTTCGCCGGCGATGATGGCGACACCGGTCTTGACCAGGGTTTCGCAGGCCACACGGGCGTACTTGTCCTGGGTGATGATGGCGTCCAGGACCGCGTCCGAAATCTGGTCGGCGATCTTGTCCGGATGGCCTTCAGATACGGACTCGGAGGTGAAAAGGGAGTATTCGCTCATCTCGACGGGTTCCTAAAATTTACCGATGGTGAGTGTCGCCAGCAGGTCGCTCGAAATGGCGGACCTGAAGCTGGAAACCGTTACGCAAGCCCACATAGAGGCTATCCCCGGGAGTCAGTCCCGCAGCTGCGGCCCAGTCGGCCAGGTCTTCCTGCTCGAAGCCCAGCCAGAGATCGCCACAGGCTTCCCTGGCCCAGCCCTGGTCATGGCTGCACAGCTCGGTGACCAGCAGGCTGCCGCCTGCCTTCACACGGGTGGCCAGCCGCCGCAGGGCATCGGCCGGGTCGCTGAAATGGTGCAGCACCATGTTCAGCACTACGCAGTCGGCTTCCACATCCGTTGCACTGAGTGCATCGGCCAACTGCAGGTTCACGTTGTCCAGGCTCTCGCGCAGGCAGACCTGGCGGGCCAGTTCAAGCATGGTCGGGCTGTTGTCCAGCGCGGTCACGCGGGCAAAGCGCCGGGCCAGCTCAGGGAGAAATGCGCCGTCGCCCGGGCCGACTTCCAGCGCGCTGGCCGTGACATCGAAGCTGAGCTTGTCGAGCAGCGCCAGCAGGCTTTCGCGGTACTGGGGCAGGCCGGCGATCAGGTCCTGCTGGGCGCGGAACTTCTCTTCCACGCGCAGGAAAAAGTCCTGACTGGTGGCGGCGCGACGTTGCTGCACCCGGGCGATGCGCGCCTGCACCTCGGCCGGCAGCGCCAGGCTATCGACCTCTTCGAGCAGCGCCGCATGCAGGCGTCCGCCCAGGCGCAGGCCATCAGGCAGGGCACGGCGGTAGAAGATCGCGTTGCCTTCGCGGCGCGTGGCCACCAGCTCAGCCTGGGCCAGCACCTTGAGGTGATGGCTCATGCCGGACTGGCCTATGTCGAAGATCTGCGCCAGTTCCAGCACGCCGTAGGAGTCGCTGGCCAGGACCCGCAATACGTTCAGGCGCAGCGGGTCGCCGCCGGCCTTGCACAGGGCGGTCAGGTCATCGCTTGGCTCATGGCGTAATGAAGGCGCGCGTAGGTTCATGGTGCGGCAGTCTAGACAGGGTATCCGGCGCTCGCAATAGCAATATCAAAAAGTTTTGATATTGCTCGATAGGTGGGCGTCGTGGCTGGGGAGGTCTGGCTGCATTCGCGGCAATCCCGCTCCCAGATGGGATGGGGCCTGAGCCTTGGGGTCGGTTGCGCTGGAGGGAGCGGACTTGCCCGCGAATGCAGCGCCGCTTATCGCGCTGACTCGCCACTTTTTGCCGAATTGTCCACCAATCACAGGAAAATCGGGTGGCTTCGTCCATCCGTCATTGCCCCCAAGGCCGCCGTGGGCGAAAATGGCCGTCTTTTTTCGTTTCATCACTTTCAAGCCCCAGGAGATTAGCGATGCCCAGCCGTCGTGAACGTGCCAACGCCATTCGTGCCCTCAGCATGGATGCCGTGCAAAAGGCCAACAGCGGCCACCCCGGTGCCCCCATGGGCATGGCAGATATCGCCGAGGTGCTTTGGCGCGACTATCTGAAGCACAACCCGAGCAATCCGAGCTTCGCCGATCGGGACCGCTTCGTGCTGTCCAACGGTCACGGTTCGATGCTGATCTATTCGCTGCTGCACCTCACCGGCTACGACCTGTCGATCGACGACCTCAAGGCGTTCCGTCAGCTGCACAGCCGCACCCCGGGCCACCCGGAATTCGGCTACACCCCTGGCGTCGAGACCACCACCGGTCCGCTCGGCCAGGGCCTGGCCAACGCCGTCGGCTTCGCCATCGCTGAAAAAGTCCTGGCTGGCCAGTTCAACCGTGAAGGCCATAAGGTCGTCGACCACAACACCTACGTGTTCCTGGGCGACGGTTGCATGATGGAAGGCATTTCCCATGAGGTCGCGTCGCTGGCCGGCACCCTGGGCCTGGGCAAGCTGATCGCCTTCTACGACGACAACGGCATCTCCATCGATGGCGAAGTCGAAGGCTGGTTCACCGATGACACCCCGAAGCGTTTCGAAGCCTACAACTGGCAAGTGATCCGCAATGTCAACGGCCATGACGCCGACGAAATCAAGACCGCCATCGAAACCGCCCGCAAGAGCGAGCAGCCGACCCTGATCTGCTGCAAGACCATCATCGGCTTCGGTTCGCCGAACAAGCAGGGCAAGGAAGATTGCCACGGCGCTCCGCTGGGCGACGACGAAATCGCCCTGGCCCGCAAGGCACTGAACTGGAACCACGGTCCGTTCGAAGTGCCTGCCGACATCTACGCCGAGTGGGACGCCAAGGCCACCGGCGCCAAGGTCGAGGCCGAGTGGAACCAGCGTTTCGACGCCTACGCCAAGGCTCACCCGGCACTGGCCGTCGAGCTCAAGCGCCGCCTGAGCGGCGACCTGCCGGCTGACTTCGCCGAAAAGGCCCAGGCCTACATCGCCGACGTTGCCGCCAAGGGCGAGACCATCGCCAGCCGCAAGGCCAGCCAGAACACCCTGAACGCCTTCGGCCCACTGCTGCCCGAGCTGCTGGGCGGCTCGGCCGACCTCGCCGGTTCCAACCTGACCCTGTGGAAAGGTTGCAAGGGCGTCAGCGCCCAAGACGCCAGCGGCAACTACATGTACTACGGCGTGCGCGAGTTCGGCATGACCGCGATCATGAACGGTATCGCCCTGCACGGCGGCCTGGTGCCTTACGGCGCGACCTTCCTGATGTTCATGGAGTACGCCCGCAACGCCGTGCGCATGTCGGCCCTGATGAAGCAGCGCATCGTCCACGTCTACACCCACGACTCCATCGGTCTGGGCGAAGACGGCCCGACGCACCAGCCGATCGAGCAACTGACCAGCCTGCGCAGCACGCCGAACCTGGACACCTGGCGCCCAGCTGACGCGGTCGAATCGGCCGTGTCCTGGAAACACGCCCTGGAGCGCAAGGACGGCCCATCGGCGCTGATCTTCTCGCGTCAGAACCTGCAGCACCAGGAGCGCGACGCGCAGCAGATCGCCGACATCAGCCGTGGTGGCTACGTGCTCAAGGACTGCGCCGGCGAGCCTGAGCTGATCCTCATCGCCACCGGTTCGGAAGTGGGCCTGGCCGTGCAGGCGTTCGACAAGCTGACCGAGCAGGGCCGCAAGGTGCGCGTGGTTTCCATGCCGAGCACCAGCGTGTTCGATGCCCAGGACGCTGCCTACAAGCAGTCCGTGCTGCCGCTGGAAGTCAGCGCGCGCATCGCCATCGAAGCTGCCCACGCCGACTTCTGGTACAAGTACGTGGGCCTGGAAGGCCGCGTCATCGGCATGACCACCTACGGTGAGTCGGCGCCGGCTGCTGCCCTGTTCGAAGCGTTCGGCTTCACCCTGGAGAACATCCTGGGGACCGCCGAGGAACTGCTGGAAGATTGATGTAGAGATCCGAGGGCGGTGTAGGCCCAACTCAAGGGCAAGTCTGCCCGCCGAACCGCCGCTCCCACAGGATCATGCGTGACCTGTGAGTGCGGCGATTCGGCGGCCCGGCTTGGCCGCGAATGCCAGACCACAGCCCCCTCAGATTGCCCACACTGGATCTTGTGAGTACCCGAATGCCTCATCCACGCCCTTTCAAGGTTGCACTCAACGGCTACGGCCGAATCGGTCGTTGCGTACTGCGCGCACTCTTTGAACGGGGGCCGAAGGCGGGCTTCGAAATTGTCGCGCTGAACGACCTGGCTGACCTTGCCAGCCTCGAATACCTGACACGCTTCGACTCCACCCACGGGCGTTTTCCCGGTGAGGTCAGGGTCGAGGGTGATTGTCTGCATATCAACGGCGGCTGCGTGAAGGTCTTGCGCAGTCCCACCCCCGAAGGCATTGATTGGGCAGCCTTGGACGTCGACCTGGTACTGGAGTGCTCCGGTGCCTACAACACCCGTGCCGATGCCCAGCGCTTTCTCGATGCCGGCGCGCCACGTGTGTTGTTCTCCCAGCCGATGGCCAGTGAAGGCGATGTCGATGCCACGGTCGTCTACGGCATCAACCAGGACTGCCTGACCGGTGCCGAGCGCCTGGTGTCGAACGCCTCCTGCACCACCAACTGCGGCGTGCCGCTGCTGCGCGTGCTGGACCAGGCCTTTGGCCTTGAGTACGTGTCGATCACCACCATCCACTCGGCGATGAACGACCAGCCGGTGATCGACGCCTACCACCACGAGGACCTGCGCCGCACCCGTTCGGCGTTCCAGTCGGTGATTCCGGTGTCCACCGGCCTTGCCCGGGGCATCGAGCGCCTGCTTCCGGAACTTGCCGGGCGAATCCAGGCCAAAGCGGTACGCGTGCCGACCGTCAACGTGTCGTGCCTGGACATTACCCTGCAGACCGGCCGGGACACCACGGCCGCCGAGGTCAACCGGGTGCTGCGCGAGGCCGCCCTGAACGGCCCGCTGCGCGGCCTGCTGGCTTACACCGAGCTGCCGCACGCCAGTTGTGATTTCAACCATGACCCGCATTCGGCCATCGTCGATGCCAGCCAAACCCGCGTTTCCGGCCCTCGCCTGGTGAACCTGTTGGCCTGGTTCGACAACGAATGGGGTTTTGCCAACCGTATGCTCGACGTCGCCGATCATTTTCTGCGCGTCGTCCACCCCACCCGCTCTACCGCAAACAGCCCTGAAGGACTGCATTCATGACCGTGTTGAAGATGACCGACCTCGACCTGCAAGGTAAGCGCGTATTGATTCGCGAAGACCTCAACGTGCCTGTGAAGGACGGTGTGGTAGCCAGCGACGCGCGTATCCTCGCTGCGCTGCCGACCATCAAGCTGGCCTTGGAGAAAGGCGCGGCCGTAATGGTCTGCTCGCACCTGGGGCGTCCGACCGAGGGCGAGTTCTCGGCCGAGAACAGCCTCAAGCCGGTGGCCGAGTACCTGTCCAAGGCCCTGGGCCGCGACGTGCCGCTGGTGGCCGACTACCTGGAGGGTATCGAGGTCAAGGCTGGCGACCTGGTGCTGTTCGAGAACGTGCGCTTCAACAAGGGCGAGAAAAAGAACACCGATGAGCTGGCGCAGCAGTACGCCGCCCTGTGCGACGTCTTCGTCATGGACGCCTTCGGTACCGCTCACCGCGCCGAGGGCTCGACCCACGGCGTCGCCAAGTTCGCCAAGGTCGCTGCCGCGGGCCCGCTGCTGGCCGCCGAACTGGATGCCCTGGGCAAGGCGCTGAAAGCGCCGGCCACGCCGATGGCGGCCATCGTTGCCGGTTCCAAGGTCTCCACCAAGCTGGATGTGCTCAACAGCCTGAGCCAGGTCTGCGACCTGTTGATCGTCGGTGGCGGCATCGCCAACACCTTCCTCGCCGCGGCCGGGCACAAGGTGGGCAAGTCGCTGTACGAGCCAGACCTGATCGACACCGCCAAGGCCATCGCCGCCAAGGTCAATGTACCGCTGCCGGTGGACGTGGTGGTTGCCAAGGCGTTCGCCGAGAGCGCCGAAGCCACCGTCAAGGGCATTGCCGACGTGGCCGATGACGACATGATCCTGGACATCGGCCCGAAAACCGCCGAGCAGTTCGCCGAACTGTTGAAGACCTCCAAGACCATCCTGTGGAACGGTCCGGTCGGCGTGTTCGAGTTCGACCAGTTCGGCAACGGCACCAAGGTCCTGGCCAAGGCCATCGCTGACAGCGCGGCGTTCTCTATCGCCGGTGGCGGCGATACCCTGGCAGCCATCGACAAGTATGGCGTGTCCCAGGATATCTCCTACATTTCTACCGGTGGCGGCGCATTCCTCGAGTTCGTCGAAGGCAAGGTTCTGCCTGCCGTCGAAGTCCTGGAACAGCGGGCCAAGGCCTGAAGCGACCTGCGCCTGGCAAAGGGAGCGACCTGATGGTCAAGCGATTGCCTGTGATGATCATGGCCGTGCTGCTGGGCGCCTGCTCCAGCAATCCGGCGCCGGAGGCGCAACCCTCCGGCGCGCCGAAAGGCGGCTGCTACCAGTCCGAGTGGCAGGCGCAGACCGCGCCTGTGATCAACAAGCGCTTGGGGCCGGAGGGCCTGGAAAAGTACGACGACGAGCATCAGCGCCGCGCCCAGGGTTGCCCTTGATCGGTCAAAGGCAACCAGGCGGCCGCTTCGTGGTCTTGTAGAGGATACTCAATGAAGGCGCTTATGGCCGTGATGGCCCTGGCGACACTGGCAGGATGCGCCAGCTTGCGGCCGTCCGAGCCCGCACCGGCGGACAACTGGACGCGCTGGGTCTGCGACAGCCAGACTGAAGTGCAGTGGCGCTTGGCCGACGCACAGCGCGACGCAGTGGAGGTAAAGCTTGGCGGCGGTGACCAGGTCTATCGGCTGAAGGCCGAGCCGGGTGTGTCGGGTGAGCTGTACAGCAACGCTGTGCTGGCCTTGCACATCAAGGGCGAGGAAGGCTTGGTGTACTGGGTTGCCACCAACGATCTGATAGGGCGGGGCTGCAAGGCCCCGTGACTGACCGGGCCGCCGCAAGGCTGGCCCACACAACTTGAACAGCAACCGCCATTGCGGCAGGCTTGCATGAAAAAAACGACGCTTGTCGGGAGAGAGATACACAATGGCACTCATTAGCATGCGCCAGATGCTGGACCACGCCGCCGAGTTCGGTTACGGCGTTCCAGCTTTCAACGTCAACAACCTCGAGCAGATGCGCGCCATCATGGAAGCGGCCGACAAGACCGACTCCCCGGTCATCGTCCAGGCTTCGGCAGGTGCGCGCAAATACGCGGGCGCGCCCTTCCTGCGCCACCTGATCCTGGCGGCGATCGAAGAATTCCCGCACATCCCGGTGTGCATGCACCAGGACCACGGCACCAGCCCGGATGTCTGCCAGCGCTCGATCCAGCTGGGCTTCAGCTCGGTGATGATGGACGGCTCGCTGGGTGAAGACGGCAAGACCCCAACCGATTACGAATACAACGTTCGTGTCACCCAGCAGACCGTGGCCATGGCTCACGCCTGTGGTGTCTCGGTGGAAGGTGAGCTGGGCTGCCTGGGCTCCCTGGAAACCGGCATGGCCGGTGAAGAAGACGGCATCGGTGCCGAAGGCGTGCTGGATCACAGCCAGATGTTGACCGACCCGGAAGAAGCCGCCGACTTCGTCAAGAAGACCCAGGTCGACGCCCTGGCCATCGCCATCGGCACCAGCCACGGCGCCTACAAGTTCACCAAGCCACCTACCGGTGACATCCTGGCGATCGACCGCATCAAGGAGATCCACAAGCGCATCCCCAACACTCACCTGGTGATGCACGGTTCTTCCTCGGTACCGCAGGAGTGGCTGGCGATCATCAACCAGTACGGCGGCGAGATCAAAGAGACCTACGGCGTACCGGTCGAAGAGATCGTCGAAGGCATCAAGTACGGTGTGCGCAAGGTGAACATCGACACCGACCTGCGCCTGGCCTCGACTGGCGCCATGCGCCGTCACATGGCGATGAACCCGAGCGAGTTCGACCCTCGCAAGTTCTTTGGCGAAACCGTCAAGGCCATGCGCGACGTGTGCATCGCCCGCTACGAAGCCTTCGGTACTGCCGGCAATGCTTCCAAGATCAAGCCGATCTCTCTGGAAGGCATGTTCCAGCGCTACGCCAAGGGCGAACTGGCGGCCAAGATCAACTGATCGTCCCCGTTCACTGGCACTGGCAACACCCAAAGCCCGATGCGTTGCGCATCGGGCTTTTTTTGGGGTTGTATCCGGCCATTCGTGATAAACCGTTAGTCGGGACACACAGCTTTTTTCGGTGATGGCCATCTGATTGCTTTGCGTCTTCGCTGCCTGAAGCTAGAGTAAATGTTCGGATCCAATCGACTGTCGGTGACGGCACTCACAAGAGAACAGCATGGATTGTGCCCAACCTCCTTCACCCGACGGTGACTCGGTTCTGCTGGTAGTCGACGATTACCCGGAAAACCTGACCAGCATGCGGGCGCTTCTGAGCCGCCCGGGCTGGCGGGTACTGACCGCAGGCTCGGGCAGGGAAGCCCTGAGCACCTTGCTCGAACACGACGTGGACCTGGTCCTGCTCGATGTGCAGATGCCGGAGATGGATGGCTTCGAGGTGGCCCGGCTGATGCGAGGCAGCCAGCGCACGCGGCTGACCCCGATCATCTTCCTGACCGCCAATGAACAGTCCGAGGCGTCGGTGCTCAAGGGCTATGCCAGCGGTGCCGTGGACTACCTGTTCAAACCTTTCGACCCGCATATCCTCAAACCCAAGGTCCAGGCCTTGCTGGAGCAGCAGCGCAATCGCCGTATGCTGCAGCGCCTTACCCGCGACCTGGAGGCGGCCAGGGCGTTCAGTGCCTCGGTGCTGGAAAACGCCGCCGAGGGCATCCTGGTGGTTGCCGAGGATGGCACCATCAGCTTTGCCAATCCGGCGATCTCGCGGCTGCTCGACGCCCCGGTGGAGCGCCTGCGGGGCCTCACCGTGCTGGACTTCCTGCACCTCCCCAGCCCCAGCCTGTGGCGCGAATCGGATTTCTACCAAGCCTATCTGAAGCGTGAGATCTTCAGGGCGCACGATGCCCTGCTGCGCACGGCAACCGGGCAGTCCGTACCGGTCGCCCTGTCCTGCGCGCCCTTGGCCGCCGAGCAACGGGCGATGGTGGTGACGGTGCTGGACATGTCCGTGGTGCGCAGCTTGCACCAGCAGCTGGAATATCAGGCGGTGACCGATCCGCTGACCGGGCTGCTCAATCGCCGTGGTTTCTACCAGGCCGCCGAGAGCGCGTTGCTGCGCAACGAGCGCTCGGACAAGGCCCAGGCCCTGATGTACATGGATCTGGACGGCTTCAAGCGGGTCAACGACTCGTTGGGCCACGAGGCCGGCGACCGTGTGCTGCACTGGGTCGCCGAGCAGATCAAGGACTGCCTGGGTAACCAGGCACTGCTGGCGCGCATGGGCGGTGACGAGTTTACCGCGCTGTTCGATGCCTTGCCCTACCCGGAGCAGGCCGGGCGGTTCGCTGAAAGGCTGATCGAACGCATGTCGATCTGCCAGGAGGTCGAGGGGCTGGATGTCAATCTCGGCGTCAGTATCGGCATCGCCACCTCGGCCGATTGCGGGGCCAGTGTCGATGGCCTGATGCGCGCGGCCGATGCGGCGATGTACGCGGCCAAGCATGCGGGCCGCCAGCAGTACCGTTTCTATGACCAGGAGCTGAACGGGCGTGCCCGCTCGCGGCTGATGCTCGAGGACAGTGTGCGCGAGGCGATCGAGCAGGAAGATTTCAGCCTCGTTTACCAGCCCCAGGTCGCCCTTGCCGATGGCCACCTGCGCGGTTTCGAGGCGTTGCTGCGCTGGCAGCATCCCAGTGTCGGTGATGTGCCACCTGGGCTGTTCATCCCCTTGCTCGATGAGGCCCGGCTGATTACCCGGCTGGCCGGTTGGATCTACCACAAGGGCGCCGCCCAGCGTCGCGCCTGGTCTGATCGTTTCGCGCCGAACCTGGTGCTGGGCATCAGCCTGAGTCGCGCGCAGTTCGCCATGCCCAACCTGGTCGACGCCCTCGAACGGGTGATCCACGAGCACGGCCTGGTACCGGCGCAGCTCGAGCTCGAAGTGGCCGAGACCTCGCTGATGTGCAACATCGATGCGGCGGCCAAGCAGGTGCACCGCCTGCGTGCGCTGGGCGTGCGCGTGGCGTTGGATGATTTCGGTGCAGGTGACTGCTCGCTGCGCATGGTGCGCGACCTGCCCATCGACACCCTCAAGCTCGACCGACACATGATCGCGCGCCTGCCGGAGTCCTCAGCCGATGCCGTGCTGGTTCGCAGTATCATTGCGCTTTGCCAGGCCTACCGCATCACGGTGATCGCCGAGGGCGTGGAAACCGCGGCACAGGCCCAGTGGCTGCGAGACAATGGATGCCAGTACGTCCAGGGGTTCTTCGTTGCACGGCCATTGACAGCGGTGGATGCGGGTATGTTTCCGTCTCTTTTTCCCCTGACATGGGCATCGGTTGGTTAAACTTGCAGACCCCCAAGCGAACGCCGTGACATGACTGCCCTACGTTATCTGCAAGCCTACCCCACGCACCTGCAAGACCAGGTGCGTCAGCTGATTGCCAGCCAGCGCCTGGGCGATTACCTGCAACAGCGCTACCCCGAGCGCCATGCGGTGCAGAACGACAAGGCGCTCTACAGCTATGTCCAAGGCCTGAAGCAGGAGCACCTGCGCAATGCGCCCAACCTGGACAAGGTGCTGTTCGACAACCGCCTCGACCTGACCCACCGCGCCCTGGGCCTCAACACGGCGGTGTCCCGGGTGCAGGGTGGCAAGCTCAAGGCGAAGAAGGAAATCCGCATCGCCTCGCTGTTCAAGGAGGCCGCGCCGCAGTTCCTCAAGATGATTGTGGTGCACGAACTGGCGCACCTGAAGGAGCGCGATCACAACAAGGCCTTCTACCAACTCTGTGAATACATGCAGCCGGGCTACCATCAGCTGGAGTTCGACCTGCGCGTCTACCTGACCTACCGTGAACTGCCCGACATGCCCTGAGGGACAAGGACCTGCGCCAATGGAAGTGAGCAAGACCAAGACCAGTTTCTACCGTCGTCTGTACGTGGCCTGGCTGATCGACAGCCAGACCGCCAGCAGCGTCCCGGCGCTGATGGCGGCCACCGGCATGCCGCGACGCACCGCCCAGGATACCCTCGCCGCACTGGCCGACCTGGATATCGTCTGTGAGTTCGAGCAGCAAGCGGGGGCGCGCAACCATGCCGGGCAGTACCGCATCCGCGACTGGGGGGCGGTGGATCCTCGGTGGATCGAGCAGCACCTGAAGCAGATCCGCGAAGTACTTGGGTATCCCTGAAAACTGGGGCTGTTATGCATATGGGAGCCCGCCCAGCCCGCTGGGCTGCGCTGTCGCGCAGAGAACAAGGCCTGCAAGCGCGGCGCAATACTCTGTGGGAGTGGCGGTTCGGCGCTCCGACTTGCCCGCGAAGCAGGCACCGCGGTGTATGGCACCGGCTTCGCCGGTGTTCGCGGGCAAGCCCGCTCCCAC